>Ga0123355_10003285_pt1 | contig 23131 bp, 19 predicted proteins | sample TergutEmb28metaG_3_FD_89872 | JGI IMG/M metagenome (GOLD analysis project Ga0123355, IMG submission 89872) | Embiratermes neotenicus P1 segment gut microbial communities from Petit-Saut dam, French Guiana - Emb289 P1 | ecosystem: Host-associated > Arthropoda: Insects > Digestive system > Gut ... | reverse complement strand
GTTATAATCACCTTACATTCATATGTGACCATTACATTTTACTTCAGCATTTTATTTCAAAGTCAGCCCACAAACACACAGATACTTTAGTGAATGAACCAGCAACAGAAATGGTTCCTCAGATTGCAGAAGACACTTCATTATATAAACAAACTATGCTACATTACTGGATTAACAGTTTTGGGCTGAACACAACCAAATAATGAATACAATATGCTAAGAAACATATTACTAAAGAACCTATTAAACTAATAATTTATAATAAATACAGTCAAGCAACCACATTTTTTCATTGTTACCCTCAGGTACACATAAAACCCACAGCAAATGGTTGGCAAGTTTCACTGCAATTCACAAAACATACAGGGCACATAACAGAGCTCTCCCACCACACCCACCAAAAAAAGACATATTTTAACAGAGTTATGGATATTAGGTGGCTCAATTAGTTTAAGAAGAGTAGTAAATAACTCAACCATTTATCCCACCATTTCAAATGCATGTGTAACATGGTCTCTCTCTTTGAACAAAGAACATGTTACATGTGTCTGAAAATAAAGAACTCAGCAAATTTTCAGATATGGAATCAGTAAGCAACTTAGGATATCACATAATAAGAAATGCTGTGGGTATACAGATCTACCAGTACCATTAGGATAGTAAAATCTAAAATACTGTGAGGAATTGGGCTGGTGCCTGAAATTCAAATAAAGAAACCAAACATAAAATCAGGGAGAATACCATTATTTCAATACACTACTGTGATCATGGCACTCAGAAGACTACAGCAGAAGGATAACTTTATGCAATGAGCTGTTTTGCTGGATGTTGCAAAGTGGTGAGGTGAAGCATCATCCCCTGGAAGCCAACCAACACTATGACATGTTTCACATAGACATGCATCAACTTGTAAGTGGCATGGCTATGTCACTCTATATTCCTACCACTAGCTACACCACACAATGGTGCTGATGTAAGAAAGCATGGATTTAAGAGCATTCAGACACGGACCATAACAGTGGTGCTAAAAGACTGTGAGGAATTGGGCTGGTGCCTGAAATTCAAATAAAGAAACCAAATATAAAATCAGGGAGAATACCATTATTTCAATACACTACTGTGATCATGACACTCAGAAGACTACAGCAGAAGGGGTAACATTATGCAATGAGCTGTTTTGCTGGATGTTGCAAGGTGGTGAGGCAAAGCATCATCTCCTGGAAACCAACCAATACTATGACACGTTTCACATAGATGTGCATCAACTTGTAAGTGGCATGGCTATGTCACTCTATATTCCTACCATTAGCTACACCACACAATGGTGCTGATGTAAGAAAACATGGATTTAAGAGCATTCAGACACGGACCATAATCAGTGGTGCTATGACCTTCAACACTTCTATGCAGGAAGTCAAAAGAGGATGATGTGCATGAATCCTGTGAAACTGTTGTTCAGTACAGGGGAATTTTTAGCAGAAATTAATAAGCATCCAGCATCCAAGAACAGTTATAACACGACAGGAAAGTGGAACACCCGCGATGAAATATGCAAATATCTTCATGAAAACCTTGCAAATGAAGAGAAGGCAGTAACTGCAATCTGTCATGGGTTCCTTGTTATCTCTCTATCTCAGCTGGAGGAGGAAAACCTAATGTTGATTGCAAAGACAAACTCCCTTCCCTCATTTCAGTCAACATTAATTGCATGATTCCAGGCTTCCACCGTGAAGTAGATGTGAATTGCGCTCTTCTGGGTTATTATACAGCACGCAGTGGTAACATCAGTAAGGAAATACAACTAATCATAATAACCCAGAAGATTGCAATTCTAAAGATATTAATTGTACAACAATAATAAATTTTTAAAAGCTTAAATTCTAATAACTGCATAACGTAACAACTGTACAACAGGCAATGTTCATTTAAACATAAAAGAAGTAACCCACCATACCTTGAAAAGTCAAGGAAAATATTTCCATCCGAAATAATGTATTAGAGTGGGCCGGGATAGTGCAGTCAGTACAGTGACTCGCTACGGGCTGGACAGTCCAGACCAGCCCTGGGGCCCACCCAGCCTCCTATACAATGGGTACCAGGTCTTTCCTGGGGGTAAAGTGGCCAGGGCATGGCACTGACCACCCACCCTCATCTAGTGCTGAGGTTAAAGAAACAGTAAAGGTACACCACTACTACTACTCATCCTGTGGGCCTTCATGGCCTGTTATAGGGTGAACTTTTATAATGTATTAAAACAAACAAGACAAAGTCTGCATGTGTACAGTAGCGGGTGTAAATGTTCCTGAAGTTTTTCACAGCTGCCAGCAGCAAAATGATCTCATATCTCATTAACACTTCTTACACTTTGTAGTGAATTCCTCAATGCTTTCAACAGCAAAAGTACTGTATACTCAAAAATGTATCCATCTCATTCATGAATGAAATTGTTCAAAAACATAATTACACTCTTCACAACATACTCAGGTAAGTCAATAGCAACATCTAAAAGACTTAAAATTCACAACTTATTGACACCCTGATGAGTAGTAGCGGCAGTGGTGGCGGTGGTGGTGGAGGTGGAAGTAGTAGTAGTAGTAGCAGTAGAGTAGTAGTAGTAGTAGTAGTAGTAGTAGTAGTAGTAGTTGTTGTTATGGTGGTGCTAGTGGGTGGAAGAGGGATAGTTAAAACTACCCCTTTTTGTTCAAAGAATTTAAAATGCACAGACATAATACATGGAAAGAAATTGCAAATCTCATATTACTTTATCTGGTAACTGTTGTTAGTCACACTTCCACTTGGTTAGTGTAACTTATAAAACTTAAATGTGCAACTGACATGTTGGTTATGTGTAACACACACTTTCAAGCCAAATGAAAACATTTCCAGCACTGTCCTTCAATATGATAAACAGAAACCTCATATTAGCTGCAACACATTGAACTAAAATGTGCATATCCCAACCCACAACCAATTCTAACAGAGCAAGCACTGCTTACCTCATTTCCTTTGTACTTGGTAACTTAATTTCCAATTGTGATCCAAAAGTGGTCGTTTGCTCACCCACAGAAAATTCCAGAGCCTCACCTGAGCCATGGTCAGTTACTTTACTTATTTTCAAATCTTTGGAATCAAGAAGCTGAAATCAATACAAAATATTGTACACAGAGCTGTGTGTGTGTGTGTGTGTGTGTGTGTGTGTGTGTGTGTGTGTGCATACATGTGTGCGTAAAAATCAGAAAGTAAATATTAGAAGCACTCTCTGTCAATGTAATATATTTTTGGCTTCCAAAAGCTTTAGACTTTACACATTCTAATTATGAGAGAGCATAATGCATGTAAAATTTTAATTATAATAATTTCTCTTTGCAGAAAATAGTAACATCCCAGAAAATCAAAGGCCTTACTAAATAAGACTTCGCAATACCTGTGTTACTGTAACTTCATTTTATAAATAACTCAAAAGAAATGGAAAATAACTCTGAAAGTAAAAAAAAAAAACAATATCCTGAAGATTTATGAAGAGAAAACTATTAACAGTGGTGTGAATGCCATGTTATATCTAACACAGCAGCACTTTTAACACTAAAACAAGCACTTCCATTCACTGATGTGTAAATAATTACATCACCCAATATTCAAAATTCATATACTAAACACTGTAAACTGGGAGAATATCATAAACAACTTCTTCATACATGCAAGTATTAAATTACTCATTGTCTGTGTTATGTATTCAACACAAAACTGAAGTCACAAGTACCAGTAGCCTCAGCAGTCACTGACATACCCAAACCCACATAACACAACCTAGCAAAAACCCTGCCTTCAGTGGCATCAGTAATTTTTCCACCTCAGACGTTTCCAAGACAACTCTTAAATGTAGTATGACTGTTGCCACCTAAGAAATTCACAAGTCAGCAATGCTTAAATTGAAGGGTGGAAATCAGAAAGTTTGCAAATATCAAGATGTGTTGTCCTTTACATAAATGTTGTTGACTCTTTCATGAAAGTTAAAAAATGGACACCCATAATACCGATGACCATATCAGACTGGTGAGATGGATGGATGGAACAAACATGTACCTCCCTAATAGTGGTAAGAAGACACAACTTCCTCACTATCTAACATAACAATCATTAAAAATGTCAATAACAACACTGTATGGGGCATCCTTGCCATGACTTAATTATTCATGTGTATCTCTTACTTTTCAATGATCTGTCTGATCATTGGCACACTAACTGACAGGCTTAATCTTCAAATCAGCTATCGACAAACAACTATATTTGCTACAACACATACTTTACATGTGACTTTGTTTGCTAAAGTACAGCACCAATCTCTAATACAGTCCATGCTCACTGAATGTCATCTGTGGTTGAAGCTCACAATGTATTAAAGATGCCATGACTTTAAAACTGCCCATTCAAGAGCTGACTTCATAATTCACAGTACATGTAATTAAGCAGCAAAAGTGCTAAAGTCATGTGTTTCTTACATGATGTAATGTGTCAAGAACTTGGTGGGCATCCTGTTTAACAGCAACATTTAAATGGGTATTCATACAAATCAAACATATCCTGCTTCACTCCCTCCCCTCACACACACACACACACACACACACACAAAATTGTCACTGCAACTCAAACTGTCATGTTTGGACTCACATCAATGCCCATCCAACATACATTTGTCTACCAGCAAATATGTATGTCCAAGCAGTCTTGCTTCATTTTGCAGTGGGACCTAGTCACATGTCTCAAACATTAATCTACATATTGCTTCAAATTATTCATACACACACACACACATTGGTGCTGACTTTAACAAGATACTAGCATAAACCATGACAGAAAGGTGAAAAGAGCCACAACCCAACAATACAAGGAATTTATGAACATAGGGAATTATGTCAGCTGTAAGTTTCCATCATTTCTAGTTTCAAACAAAAATGCAACAGGTAACAAATTCAATGTAAAATATTCACAAGTACAACACCATTCCATTATGCCTTTCAGACACTTCATTACAGCTTTGGAGAACAGACAAGATATAGTGAACCAAGTGGCATCACCAAACTTACAACACGAGTAACTTCAACTTTCTTCTTTTCAACCGTCAAATCTACTCTCCCACTCAAAACCTTACGTTCAAAATTTACATCCAGGTACAAGCCAAACGAAGAAACTGCTGCTTCCTCTGTCAACAGAATGAAATAATTAATCTGCATGCCCTTAAAATATTTTATTGCATTGCATGAAGGCATATCAAAAAGTTTCCAGACTGAGTCAAGAACATAATATACGCTTAAGTTTATAATGGGACACTGTAATCCCCTTTAAAAAAGTGCAACAGATCCATCGTTTCTGCCATTGCTGGACGTGCTACTGAAACTGACTTTTTGTTATAAGAAGCAGGACAGGGACATGCCCACATTGCTATAATTTCATTCTTGGTAACTAAAAGAAATCACACTGCCCAAATCTAGCAAATAAGAAGCGTGGGGGAATGCAGCCATCTTTCTAGTGGCCAAAGTTGCAACTGCTTCTGATCGTCAGTGAGCATCTGGGACCCATTCTTCATGCAGACCTCATGCATGTTCAAGCCCTCTCTTATAATTTTTTGGCATGTTCCATGCAAGATGCCTAACCTGTCAGCAATCTCCAAAATGGTACTGCATTGGCCATTGTTAATGATATTGTGAAAATGAGGGTTATGACTATAAAACTCGCTAGACTGACTCAGAAGATGGCAATACAGTGGCATCTAGTGGCACACAGCTGAATTACTTGCCTTTCTCATTCCTACTGTTGAGTTTGGAAACATATGGATATGCCTTTTTCACACATTTACATCTCACAAAAGAGTGAACAGTGTTCTGCATCATAACTAAAGCACACTATTCACAACTGCATCAACAATACCACTTTTTTTTTCACATTGTAAAACTGGAGTTAATACAATGCTTAATACAAGCTGGGATAGCAGTCAGTGCAGTGATTAGGCTATGGGCTGGATGACAAACAAATCATTGTTCAATTCCTGGTAGGGGGCAAGAGATTCTACATTCCAAAGAATACAGACCAGCTTTAAGGCCCACACAGCCACCTACAGGACAGAGAGCAGGGTATCTTTCCCCAGAAGTAAAGTGGCCAGGTTAAGGCTAACCAGTCACCTCCAACTACTGCAAATGTTAAGAATGAGTGTAGCTATGCCTCTGGTTCCACATGTGCATTCATGACATACACAAGCACAAACTTGACTTTAAAAACTTACTTTAGTTGCTTAATAATGAACACTGATAAACAGCTGAATGACAACATCTACTATTCAGGCATCAAACCACTACTTCTCACCACAAGACCATGGTGTTGTGTCTAATGATATAAGATTCCATCTGAATGGTGCATCAAACAGTAATCATACATACAGTATAAGATGTACTTAATGTAAACTACACTGCACTTAAAGTTCAAAAATTCTTCGTTTATGTACATGAATACAATAAAAGTGTGTGCCTGTCTCTCTTAGCATAATTATGCTTTGGTTGAGAAGACACATCACACTTTGCTCATAACATAATGTAACATAACATAACATAACACCCATCAAGAAAGAATGAAACTTTCAAATTCATGGCATGAATATTCAGGCACATTTTTATTTCATTGTACACACATACTAACAGTTCAACTGACAGGTTTTCTGGGGAAATCGTAGCTGGTAATGGGAACTGTCAAAATACATCATATCTCATCAAGCTCAAGGACACCCAACATACTGTTGGTAGGATAAGAGAAGATGAGCAATTATAGGTTGAGAAAGACAACAAATTGTAAAGGAACACAGGAGAAAGGGGGGAAAGAGAACAGGAAGGGATAATGGAAAGGAATAAATAAATGACGTTCACCAGCATGTCAGGGATCATGAAGTATTTATTACAATGCACACATAAAGTTTATACTGTGTAATCCACAACAAGTAAAAAGATCATGCATAGTGGTTACATCGAAGCAGTAGTTATTTATGCAGTTTACAAAGTCTCTTACAAGATTAATGGTGCAGTACATCACTAACCCAATCACTCAACCACCTTTCGTTGTAGTTGGTAAATTTGTAACTAAAAGAAATGTATTTCTATTGTTCAGTGTGGATGAAAATTATGTATTTTTTGACAGTATTTCAACAGGATTTGTGCTGATGGGTATAAAACTGTTAATACATATGTTATTTCTTAATTTCCAGTAACATAAACAACACACCACCAAAACAAACAAGCAACTGGGCATAAGTAAAAAAAATGATATTTCATACAACCAAAAATGGAGGAAAGGTATACAAACTGTACAAATTCCACCAATCCCTGTCACTAGGATGCTGAAAAAGCCAAGCTGCAATACATATACATAAAAACAAAGTTTACAGAGCATTTCAAGATACCATACACATAATGAACTTAAAAAGAGAGCCCAATACAATAACATTGCTGGACTCTGTAGGCCTGTACAGTAGCACTACACTTAAAATGGGGAAAGCGAAAGCTCAAAAAACATGATTAACCCTTTGACGCCTAACGACCCCTATAGTGGTCATACCGCACCACTAACCTCTACACGTTGCATTTTATTTATTTATTCAACAAATACAGGTACTGAATATTTTAAACATGATATATACTCTCTGTTTTTTCTCTTCAAAATGCAGTTTGTTTCATAATTCTAATGTATTTGGTTCCTGTTTTATTCACATTTTATATACAGAATGTGCTAAAATTTAAAAAACTAATTCCGGCGCCAAAAGGTTAAACTTCAGTTACTACCCACTTTACAAAAGCATGAACTTAACACATCATAATTATAAGAGAAAAAACACCTTTGTACACATAAATGGGTGTGCATTGCACCCTATGTTATTCCAACATGTTTCAGTACTGCAGAACCATCACCACTGAACACACATTAAACACAAGATTTCCATTTGAAAATAAGGAAGTTTCCAGTTGCTCATACAATTGTGATTACCATTACACAATTTCAACAATAATCACTCTTGGGGGCTTAATGAAACAAACATGTGGCTATGTACAGATGAAAATGTGGCCATGATGAAGCAGATATAATTCCCTTGAAGGATATCTGCTTGGTAGACCAAGGTGAAGATGGGAGAACAACATTACAATGTGAAAACATGAGATAGATGACACTGGCTAGAGAATGTGACCAGTAGTGAACTATGGTTACAGTGGTGTTAAACCTTCAGTTTCTGCTGCAACAGTTGTACTGCAATGGATCAATACAATGAAGGTAAATGAGGTAAAGTTGTCCCTTTCTACACCATTAAGGCATTATTAACCTCAACTTCATACCAGAGCTATTTTACTCTTGGGGACAGCAGAATGTGCTGCACAAAATGATACACTTGAACCAATATGACAAAAAAAGGTATTTCTATTTCCATGGAATAATGAATCTTGTCAACTTTGTCTGAAGAAGGAAGAATAAAGAACATTACATACCCATCAGGCCCATACGCGTGGTGGAAGTGATTACAGTACTTCCATTCATTTGTGGCTCATCTTTATACTATCAGCAACTCTGGCAATATAACAATACAATATAGTCCAAGGTGCTGACCACATCATAATCAACCACAAATAAATGCAGGTGCTATTTGAACTGGATGTACAAGGGATGTGAAAGGAATCCATTGTGCCCAAATTTTAGGCACTATCCTCCAAACAGTGTGAAGAACTTGTCAGGCTAACTGGTCTCCAAGAAAAATTTCAAACTGGAATCTCCAAAAAACACAAGTGCTACCCACTTCACCACAACTTTTGGTGACTACAGAGGGCTCCTACAAGTGAATCACAAACAAACAATTAGTCCATAACCTCACTTCCTTACCTTGCACAACATATTGTCTGGATTTCAAAATTGTAAGGCAGGCCTGCACAATACATGCTAAATAAGGATGTGAAAAGAAACCATCAAAATTGTAATACCGTCTAATAATACCAAGCAGGTTGAAGCTGTAAATTTCCAAGTTTCAATTCTGGAGGATTACGAGATCCTCTGACCAAAGAAGTTCATGGTTGTCCCAAATTTAAATGAAATGTCACTGCCTCTTTTCAACTCACGATAATCTTTAAATCTTATTTCAAGCCAATATAACCACCATCACCACCGCCGCTGCCGCCACCACCACCACAGCAAAGCTATTTTATAAACTACACAGCAGTGTTTGCTGTTGCCTACTCTAATTTCCACTATCTAGAGACATGTACATCCTGAAAACGAGGAACTGCTACCAAAATACATAATCATGTTAAACTATGATATTTGAGGTCTGCACAGTGGTGTCACTCAAGTACCAAGTCTTCCAGAACAATACACTGTGTCATTTGGTACACAGTCCCCAATATTACAAATTTTTGTAGTGCATTCAAGCACTCCAACAGGAGTAACCACCAACCATCCATCCAACCAACCAACCAATTAACCAAACAAGACAACACAAAGTTCATTACGGGCGTACGGACAGCAAGTTCACATCCCTTCAAACATTCCTGCACACGAAACACAATGCCGGGCTGACAAAGAAACCTTGTAGTTGTAATAACTGTGCTCATACTAACTGGTTTTTATGTCTTGGCTGAAGGCCTTAAAATATTCAGACCAAGGAATTCTGCTACAAGGAGCAGTATATCATTCATGTGGCCAAGAACTTTGGTTGGAATGATGTCTGAGATTTGAATGTAGAGTGGCTTGGTTGTGTGAGCTGAAGGCCTTTGCGAACTGTCATGCTGGCTGAAGAACTCTGAGCTTGTAAGGGGCAGAGGGGGAGATGTGAGCTGCAACCTGTCTTGTAATTGTACCATGGCATTCACCTTCAACTAATGAAAATCAAGGAAAACCTCAGTTGAAAGTTGCCAGGCACAATTCAGTGTTAACATAACCACCTTTCTCATCACTTGCAGCTGTGGTGTCGGGCAACCATGGTCAGCCCTCAGCTGAAACAAGTACCCTCCAACCTGCCCAACTAGGGAGCTGCCCCCTGCAAGTTAACTTTGAGTTGAAAACCTAGCTTAGTGCTCTCATATAGTTAGCAAAAAATGGAACCTCCAAATCCTCAAAAATTTGCTTTTTATTAACATAACAACATGTGTTCGTCATAACACAAAGACTCTTGGACTGTACCACTGGTGGATGTGTGCAAATATATATATATATATATATATGTGTGTGTGTGTGTGTGTGTGTGTGTGTGTGTGTGTGTGTGTGGAGCACGTGAGTGGTAAAAGAGCAATGTATGCAGCACATCAATCACGTAGCTGTGATATGCATTGGGCATGGCCTCAGTGTACTGGCTAGTATGTTTGTTGCACAGGCTGGAAGATGAAAGTGACTATTAAGATAGACAGTAACAATTATGTGACTGTGGGCTGCAATAGTAACGAGTAGCCTGATGGAATGGTCCTGGCAAGGGTAGCAGTTAGTAAAAATAATATAGAACAAAAATAATAAACTCCAACACGTCAAATGAGAATTTGTACAAAACAAGGGGGTAATTGTTTACTACAGACTCATCACCTCCAACTGTTTTCATATTGCAATGCAACATACTTTATATGCTGAAGAGTAAAAAGCAGTCACAAAGAAATGTCGTGAACTTAATGAAATGTAACCAAACCGACCTGAACCTAACCTAACCAACATTGTTCATAACATATTACTCATGTTTAACAAAATTATAGATGAATTATATCATAATGCATCTTATTGAATTTCACAGACATTCACAATTTTTACCCCCAGTTACGTTACCTCAGATTATATTCCGTTAGCTTTAATGAATCTGCGACAATTCTTTGTGTCTACTTTTTACTTTCCGGCACATAAAGTGCCTTACATTTCAATATGAAAAGGAGTGGAGGTGACATGTCTATAGGAAACAATTACCAAGAAGGGGTACTCAACAAGGCAACAGCCTCTCAAACCATCAGCCATAACAGGCCTGCAATGCTTCACTAAAGACAAAGGTAAAGATCACCCTATAACATGCCATGAAGGCAAATAGGGGGAGTAGAGGTATAGCTCCACCCATTCTTTAATGTCCATGCTAGACAGGGGTTGGTGTTCTACACCACGCCAAGGCTGCTCTGCCCCCAGGAAAGAGACCCGGTATCCAGAGTACAGGAGGCTGGATGAGCCTTGGGGTCGGTCTGGACAGGTATGGAGAATCTCACCACTGCCAGGGGTTCGAAACCCGCTGAACTCCAGCCCATTGAGAACTGCTATACCGGGGACTCTACCCTGGGCGCCTGACACTACTCAATCAAGAATACAATAAGACATAAAAATCTGTGATAAGATAAATGGAAAACGAAAACAAGTGGAATGATCTGGATTATGATAAGATAAATTGAGTTAAACTGAAGTGGCTCGCCACCTTCTTCACCCACACCTATGTAACATACTCCAGCTTTCTCCGCGGCTACTCTTCTCAGACCACTTGATATTGAAGATGAAATCACTATTATCCTATGCACAGAAATTATTTACCAAAAACACTGTTCAACGTACCAGAAGACCTGAATCCTCGCGTTCAACCACATCACCTATTGACACGTAAGAGGGTAGAGAATTCCCTATCCACAAAGTTTTCAGCATTATGTGTTTTGGGGTTTCCCAGCGGTGTGAATGATAATTCCGATATTTTAGGATGTGACGCTGCATCACCGGGTGAATGCAGTGCCTTTTCTTCAAAGTTTGAGGTCCATGACCCCTGTAAAATATTGTACTACTCACCAAACGAAGCCCGGTCACATACTGGAAAACCGAAATCCTCGTCAATATTACTAATGAAAGACTATTTAGATTAGTTTGCCGGAGTGTTACGCCGTTTGTCGACTGGCAAATGTCTACCAGTCGACAAAGCGTAACCCATTAATCTTGAATCTTCCACCGCCATGGCGCCAACTTTTATAAAACGTTGGAAACATCTGCCTAAACCATGCATACCTGGTCTCGCAAATGAGTTTGGATCTCCTGGGCTCAACCCTACTCGTGCCATTTTACGAACAGTCCAAAGTAATATCACACAGATAACTGCCACACGCAAACATAATGAAACCTTCCGAACAAGTGCTACGATATCTGGAAGGCACGTGAGCACACCCAGACAGGGTTGCCAGATTGGCTTCTTTAAAGCCAAAGGTCAGAAATCTGGCTTCTTTTTTTTTTTAAATTTGATTGGCGTCAGAAAATTCGTTTGTCTTTTTGGCTTTTTCCTGGCTTTTTGCATGCTAAAATTATCTGACGAAAGTTACATATCATCCTTTTTCTAAACCATTTTCCTTTAAGAGAAGCGTTTTTTTTTGGTCAGTTACATTTGGGAGTATTTCTGCCGCCGAGAGTCTGTGCAAGAACGCGCCAACCGCCAACCGGTAGTCTACTGAGCACGGTGGACACGTGACAAGTCCGGCAACAGTCACTCCAGTTTATCTCGGATCTCAGAAGTGTTTGGATGTGATTTGTAATCTTACTAATCTACCGTGATGTGTACTTTCTGTATGTAATAACGTTTTGTGGTGAAACTGTGACCCCTTCGGCTGTTTTTAGAAATATTTTATCAAAAGCCATGACCATGTTGTCAAATAAATGGAAAGCTTACGATGGCTATCGTAAGTACAGAAGCAAACGGGAAGAAACATTTGTATAGGTCCAAAAGGCTGCTGATGGATCGGAGGCAGCTTAATGTAAATTGTGCCACTGCGCAGTTTTACCAAGAATTAGCAACCTCTCAAATCATGAAAAATCGGAGAAACACAAGCGGAGAACTACATTGTTGGATTTTTTACTCTCAGAAATACCCAGTTGGTTTCGCCTCAGTGAATTAAAAGACAAGAGGCGTACAAAGAATTGTTTAGAGTGATGAACACAGCTACAGAATTTGAGCCAACCCGAACTGCCCACTTTTGAAACCCCTTCTTTTACGGTGTGACGTGTACGTGGAAAGGTTATGTTTAATATTTTGATGAAATGAGAAGAGCTAAGAGCTTATTTCACTTCTGCTAAACTAACGCAATCACAGTTTGATACAAAATTCAAAGCGAAACTTCTAAAGGAAATGTCAGACTAGAAAAACTACTTGTTCTTTGAGTTTTCAACACCTGTTGTGCAGGAATTTAAAAGACTGAACAGCCTTTTTCAGCAAACCAAAGCTGAAACTCAAGAAATGTACCAAGAAATATTCGTACGAGGGAGTACTGTTAAGTCCTTAGTCCAACCAGGAAGGAAACAAGCTACAGCGACCAAACTTGGGATTTATTCAACATACTCCCCACGAAGCTCAATAAACTTCTTAGCCCTTTGCTCTAACTTTTGCAAGCCACTAAAAAAAATCATAAATTTGTCCGTCCAACCAGGTCTCCGCGGCAGCAATGACCTCCGCGTCGGATGAAAAATGGCGACCTTTCCATTGTTTTTGCAGCCCAGGGAACAGGTGGTAGTCCGATGGGGCCAGATCCGGGGAATAGGGTGGGTGATCAAGACATTGGAAGCCCAGGTGGGCCAGTTTCTTCTGGGTTGCAAGTGCCCGGTGAGCCGGGGCATTGTGCAAGAAAAAGACCAACTTGGTGACCTTCCCGCGGCGTTTTTCCTTCAAAATATCCTTCAATTGCACCAGCAGAGATGAGTAATACTCCGCGTTGATAGTTTGGACCTTTGGAAGATAATCAATTAGGAGGATGCCGTTTGATTACAAAAAATCGAGATGAGAACTTTTCCAGCGGATTTCTGCACTCGGAATTTTTGGGGAGCGGGGTGAGCTGTTATGCCGCCACTCCATTGATTGTTGCTTTGTCTCCGGGTCATAATGATATAACCAGGTTTCGTCCATGGTCACCAATCGCGACAGGAAATCATTTGGATCGCGCCGAAAAAATTCTAAAAGTTGCTCAGACTGGCGCCGGTGACGTTTTCGATCCGCGTTCAGGCATTTCGGGACCCACTTCGCGGAGAGCTTCCGCATGTCCAAATCTTAATGAATGGTGGACCCAACCCGCTCACGTGAGATGCCCAGTTGCTAAGTTATTGATTTAGCCGAAATCCGGCTGCCTTCCAAGATAAGCTCGTGAATTTGATCAACAATCTCCGGGGTGGTCACTGCTTTGGGTCGTCCAGGACGAGGCGCATCACAGGTGGAAAAATCACCACGTTTAAACTGTGTCACTCAGTTTTTGACGGTGGCATACGATGGTGCATGTTCCTCTAACGTTTCTGTCAGAATGGCTTGAGCTTCCTTCGGCGCCTTGCCTTGAAGAAAAACTTGATGACAGGTCGCGTCTCCATGTTGTTGAAATCGCGCGCGTCGCTTAAGTGCTTCCTTTCAGCCTCTGTCACAAGAAAAGACTTGCAATTCGACACATGAATAGGCCCCTCTTTCCAACGACAGTATCGATTCCGTCCTACGACATCAGGAAGTAGGTCGGGCTAAGGACTTATCATCACCCCCTCGTACATCAGAAGAGTCTTCAGAACAGATTGTATGATGCCAAAAGAAAGAAAAAAATATTCATCAAATTGATTTTGGTGTCAAATTATGTAACAAGTTCCTACAGCAGAACGACAGTGCTGAGGCTGATCTACAAATAAAAAATGTCAAAGAAAGAAGTATGTCTATGCTAGAAGAACTCTCAGTCAAGTTACATGTAGCCTTCCGTCGGCGAGAGATACATTTGAAAGTTTATCAAAACTCTGCCCTGTGATAATTTTAAATCAATTTTCCGAGTTACCCCTTATACACCACGCAGGAAGCATAGTCAGCAAAAGTGTAGAACAATACAGACAAATGCCTTTTGTGGATTGGAAAGAAGAAGCTCCGCTTAAGAAAGATGGACCCCTTGTAGACACTGAACAGTTTTGGATTGGTGTACTTCAGCATAAGGCATTTAAACAGCTCGCCACCATTGCCCTTACTTGCCTAGTAACCCCTGTCAGCAATGCTGAAGTTGAGAGGATATTTTTTTTTATCCTCCATTAGAACGAAGGCAAGAAACAGAATGCAGCAGAATCTTCTTGGCGCAATTGTGAGAGTCAGGGAAAAATTATTGCATTCAAGCAAACGTTGCAAAGACTTCACTGCATCTCCAGAAATGCTAAAAATACTTCACATCGGACAAGATTTAAGCCGTATGTTCAACTCATTCCAGTGGGGATGATAGTAATGATCCGGATCTGGAGCTTTTCAGATGATGTTAGTATGAACAAATGTATTAAAGTTTGTTTATTTTATTATTTATTTATTTATTTATTTATTCTAGTGTTGCTTGGCTTTACACTAAAATGTCGACCTGGCAACCCTGCACACAGATCTGTTCACAGATCAAACACGTAAGCGACTGTTATTGCGAATAAAAACTACAGATGAAAAGCCGGGGTAGCGTAGCCCAAGTAATAGGTAGACTCAAGTGCATGGGTCTCTCGGTGCCCGCCCTTTTGTGTTCTAATGGGTAGAGTGTGGACTGGACAACTGGGGGGTTGAATCACCAGCTCTGGGGCCCAACCAGCCTCATAATCACTGGATACTGGGAGATCATTCATCGTGAGTAAAAAGGCCAAAACTCCAGCTTATGCCGAAGTACATCATGAGGTAAGTTACTTCTGCTCGCCCCATATGTCTTCGTGATGCAGATATGGACAACTTTACTGTTCAATGGTAACATGTGCAAAAATTACATGTGTAACTTCACGACAGATTGTACTGCCATCTATTCACATAATCGTACTAATGTATAGTCTAGAATACACATCAAACGACTGTTCCGTGATTTATACACGTGAATAACGAAAGCGTTCGTTGTCACGTGTCAGGGTCCCACCCTCATCAACATACGTAATATTAATTACGTAGATACTATTGTTTTGTATACGATGAAACTTGTATTATATGTAAGTCGAGCTCTATTATGTACTGAGGATGTCGGCTACATCATTTTAAGATGTGACGTTCCAGTGGTCGTGTGCGGTCAGAAAACGAGCCGAAGCTATTGTGTGTAGACTGACGCATGAATCTATAACGAATTGAGTCTGCCCTCCATATATGATAGTCACCCTTTAAGCAATTAGGCGCCCAATATAAAGAAACCTGTATGAAACACATGAAACTGTGAACCAACGAAGAAGAAAGCAACTACTCTCAACGGTCGGTGTCAATTCTTATCTGTGTCCGATATAATCTGCACCACAGATGATCGAACCTGGACAAATGCAAAAAGCTGTGACGCTTACGCGAATTTCATTTGGCTGCATTGTGAACGTTTTTGATAATTCGCGCGTTTGGTCGATGTCACGATATCACTGAGTAGTTGCACCGATCATATAACACTAAAGAAAGTTACATGAAGTCAAAGAACAGAGGAATAACTCACATACAATAAAAGGAAAGAAGGCTAACTGCATAGGTCAAATCTTGCGTAGGAACTGCGTACTGGAATACAATATTGAAGAAAAGATAGAGAAGACGAGGAAAGCGACGTAAGCAGCTATTAGATGACATTAAGGGAACGAGTAAGCGCTGGAATATGCAAGAGGAAACTATGTTGCACTTCCCAAAAGAACGCGCTCTGGAAGAGGCTATGGACCCTATCTGTGTTATAAACCTGTCACATATGTGGGCTCTGTCGATAATCCGTGGCTGTGACATGATGCGGATATTGCTCCAACACCAAGTTGAATTCGCGACCAGTTGATCACCAACGTCGGCTGATTTCATCTAGATTACATGAATAGCGTGACACACAATATTGTGTAACCTTTTGGAAGTCGGAATTTCGTTATACATTTATACAATATGAACCAACAGTATGCTTCTTTGTTAAATTAATATTTTAATTTGTCGTCTACATGTTTCGAACCCAAGGGTTCATCTTCAGGACGACGCTTGTACATACAGGTATGGTATAATAGGTTGCCATGCAACTATATAAGCAGTCTCGTAGGTGGAACGTTGTTTTCGACACTGAGGACTAAGAAGTTGTATGTTGGCGACATTTTCTCGTGTGAACCAAAGTAACAGTCATTCGGTGTTTGTAATATTTCTCGTCCTCCGAAACTGAAAATTCCAAGTACTTAACGTGATTACAGCAATAATATAATGTACTTTCTTCAAAATAGTCGTTTGAATGGCCATTTATTATAACCTACAGTTACGAAGTAATGATCATGAGCTGTCAACTCCTTCGAAGAACGACTAATTTAGAAGTGCTTATGAACCGGGTATCTTCAGTCCATGTTATTACAGTGAAAAGAGTTCTGAAGCATCACTTTGCATCCCATTTGTAGTAAAGTAAAGTGATGAGCCAGTTCAGATGTAATTTAGTAAACCTTTGGCTCATTCCCATAAAGGAGCCCAAAGCTATCTGTATCTTTTTGTTTGTAATAGGTAGTTACACTTTTATTTTGTAATTTCAAATAGAATAGGATATCGTTTATTTACATTCCACAGTACAGGACTAAGTCAATGATATAAGCAATCTTGTAGGTGGAAGAGTGTGCTTGGTACTGAGGTCTAGGAAGTTGTATTTTGGCAACATTGTCTCATGGGAACCAAAAAAACAGTCATTTAGTGTGTTGTGGACGATGACAGGATTTGCTTCATATACAGATATAAATTTGGGACCGTTGTGGAGCCATAGTAGCAAAGGCAAAGGCTCATGATGGAATGAGTGTTAGTAGAAGAGGACGAAAAGTATAAATACTTAGTTTCATTTCATTTATTCACATTCCGTGGATCCATACAGGATTACAAAATCCATAGGGATATGGAAATAGTCACATTTGACTAGTACAGTATTAGACGTGAAAACTTGACATTAAATTATTCATATATGACAGCAATAACAACAGAACACCAATGCAAAAAGTACAAGAAAGCACTTACTAGCTAAGAAAGTAATCTATGTATCACTTCATAGCAGTCAGTAACATATAGTGAGTCTATTGGATTACATACGTCAAACATTAAAATAAGTTATAATTATATAATAATACAATTAAATACTTAGAATTATAGAATAGAATAAACAATTCACTTAGTAAATTTCTGTTTACAGTCAGAACGAAGAAAAAGTAAATCATGGAACCATCACTTTTCTTGAATCTGGTCATTTAATTGTGCATATTGTTTTCTCTCATGAAGCTGTGATTTGCATCATGCTGTACCCAAATTCCATAAGTTTAGTTTTAATAGTAATTATTTGTAACTTATTAAAACAAGTACTTTAGCAAGAGTACAGGATATTCTCCTGACATACATTTTGGTGTTGACATTGTGCAAGATTTCATTTATATGGCTACTTTCACTACCTATACTACTTTTGGTTAATGGGTATAGCAGTACATTGATATCAACATGTACTTCACCATTAACATTTTACAGGTTGTATGGTATTTAACCCTTAAAGATGAATATTAGCCTGAATTATACAGGGTGCAGAAAAACTCCATGCCCAAACTTCGTGAGATGACGAGGGATCAAAACGAAGATTTATTGTCAAGGAACTATGTGTTGGAGATGTGTCCTTGCAGCACTATGGACCATCAAATTGGGTCTGACTAAGGTTAGATATTAAGCAAAATCACTGCAGTATTCTGAAAAAAAAAGTTGTATTTCATACCAATTTAGAGCAGCTGTTCAAATGTACGGCCACTTACCTTGATACGCAGCCAACGATGCAGTAGAAAGTGACGTGCACTCAAAAATGCCAGGTTGTTGCCTGATGGTTGCTGCTGCCTCAACAATACGGGCAATAAGATCCTCTTCAGAATCAACTGGTGATGTGTAAATAAGGGCTTTAATGTGGCCCCATAGGAAGAAGTCCTTTGGTGTGAGGTCTGGTGACCTGGCAGGCCAAGCTATTGGCCCGCCCTGTCCAGTCCAGTGATCGTTGTAAGTAGTGGTGAGATATTCTCAGACCTGACATCTGAAGTGAGCCGCAGCCCACAAGAGGTATGAGAAAGAGTTGACATGCGCACTGTGCACATGTCAGTCTCTGCTGTGTCATTGTCAGTTGTGTATCAAGGGTGGTGGCCATACATTAGAACATCTCTAAATTGGTATGAAATACAACTTTTTTATAGAATAATTAAGTGGTTTTGCTTGATATCCAACCTTAGTCAGACCAAATTTGACAGTCTGTAGCGCTGCAAGGACATACAGTACCTTGACAATAAATGTTTTGGTCCTCCCTATCACCTCACAAAGTTTGGGCATGGAGTTTTTCCACACACTTTATTTAACTGTGCAGTTTGTACTATACAGTAAACACACTCATCTCGTTTAGAAAATTCAGTCAGTAAATGATGTATGGGAAAAAGTACACTCTGTGGGCAGAATGTAGAATTTTTGAATGTCAAACCTAGTGGTACATACAGTAGTGGCTACAATTTTAAGGGTTACATTAATCATGAGAATTGAGTATGTGATATTCAAACCAAGAATTTATTTTCAACAGACCCTCCAGCCTTTCATGTGATGCATTTGTCATGATCATGCCAAATTTTTTTTTATGTATTGACGGAAAAGTGTATATTGTAAAACTGACTTATAGGCCAATGTATAAATTTAAATTTATTACTGTTTACAGGTCATGTTTGAAGAACCGCAAATATTTGTCAGTGCGTATGAACATATTTACAGATTAGCATAATGGGGCTACCAAAAGTGGAAGTCAACCTCAGGCGATTACTATGTCAGTGTGAAAGTATGGCTAAAGGGGACCTTGAGAAGGACTGGCGATTGGATACGGTACAGCTTTTTATATAACTTAAAATAAACCATATTTAACATAGTCTCTGGCTGAATTCTGGCTTTATATTGTACAGTACCTTTCCTGCCTTTATTCAGATCCATTCTCTTGAGGTGGGGTAGGACAGATTGTGGACTACAGGCTGCGTGGTTGACCGGGGTATTGAGGTTTTATCCCTGGCAAAGGCAAGAGATTTTGTTTCTTCTCCAAAGCCTCCAGACTGGCCCTGGCGTCACCCAGTATCCTGTTAAATGGATATGCTGGGCTATTTGCAAGGGGTCAAATGGTTAGGGTGTGAGGCTGACCATTTACCTCTGTTTAGTGCCATGGGGAAGAATGCAAGAAGTTGTACTGCCACTCCCTCACATGCCTTCAATATGTGATGCTTAATGAAGTGCTGGGACAGCTTTAAGTCTTTTACCTTCAGATTCAGTCTCATTACTCTTTTTCATTAGGCCTTGCGTGAATTTTGTTCTAGGAAAGCTAAATGTGTTTTAAAGGTAATAACAGTTGGGTAAAAGAAATTGGAAATATATGTGGACTGTAAGTTTGAGTGTGAATACTTGAAAGGAAATTCTTATATTCATTCGCTTACAAATGACCATATTGTTTGACTGCTATGATATTTTATTTTTTTTCCAGTACATTGGTGCCCTTGATGAAATGGTAATAAACCTTCAGAAACATCCAGAGTAAGTTTAATTCTTGTGTATTTTACCTTATATTGTGAGTTGTGTATGACTACTTGGAAAAAGAAATATATATGTAATCGATAACATAAAGGCAATGTCGCACCTTAAAATACTGAAAATTCATGTAATGCATATTACCAATGTAATATATGGAAAATTAAACTAATGTTTGTGGCTGTTTTGCAGCAAACCTAGCAAGGATACCATGGCTGAGTATGTTAGAAGAATCATGTTTTTGAAGGGAATAATTGAGACACACAAATTGGTGAGTCAGCTGTATGATATTTGTATGTAAAAGTATTTCATACACCACATGATAACTTCTTTTCTTCAGCAACAGCTACATAGTTTGGATAATAGATAAGTAGATTTGGTCCAGCTCCACAGTGTACTTTATCAGACTCATTTCATCAGTTTACAGCTTTCCTAGCATCAGTGAACTCAAACTGCTAGTCTTTGTTTGGGAATTCAGCACTTGTCCACTGTCTGTACTTGTTGAGTCTAGTCAGGAAGCCAGCTGCCAATGACACTGACAGCTCATGCCACTCTCCACAACATCAGGAAACAGCCCTACCTTATGAGCAGAGTAAGGAACTACCCACTATCCACAGCAGGAAGAGAAAATGAAACAGACAACATCCAGACCATTCCATACAATGATCGATGTTACCACATAACCATAAAAATGAAAAAGGAGCATAAGAACAAGAAAAAAAGATAACAAGAAAAAGTAGCCCACATTTATGTACATGGGAAAAGAAGTCAACATCATCACAATGCTATTCAAAAACACAAGTATAGGTGTGTCATCCCAAACCAAAAGTACAATAAGGCAAACTGCTACAACCAAAGACAAATACCGAACAGATACACCCTAAGCAACATTTACCAATCAAAATGCCATGACTGCCCCAAAACATATGGGACAAACTGAAAGAATTCTGTCAGTGAGATTTAAATAACACATATTTTCTATAAAGGACAACAGTGGTACCATCATAACTATGCTCAGGATGTACGGTAAACAAGCCGTACATGTAGGATAATAAAAAATACAATGGATATATTACACACCACAAAGGAAACTACATGAATACCATAGCAAGATTCCACATCTATAACCTCAGCAGACAAAACCAACACCTAAATGACCACACTTTCACCAGAAACCCAATTTTTGATACATTCATTACACCAAACGAAAAACGATAAACAAACTTAGAAATGACCAGGCAACACAATCGAGTATCAACACAACATCACCAATAAGCAGTACCAAGAATGTCACCAAGAACAAATATGAGCACCACAAGCACAAGGATAATAAAAACCACAATACAATAACAATACTGCAAAGGAAAAACTCATTACATTTAGAATAACCTGAAGATGACCTATACAGGTTGAAACGTGGTATAGTAGTAAGGCCAGTTGTTAATATATTTCATTGATACAAATAAAAGTACTTCTTTCCTGTGGCACTTCGACCTGATTCTGGGTTGTGGCCTCCACTTATCGGGCTTCGTGGTCAAACACATTGGACACTCCACACTCGGTAGGACTCCTCTGGGTGAGTGATCAGCCTGATACAGACACCTCTTCCCAACAAAACACAACACTTACAAGGGCAGACATCCATGCCCCCTGCAAGATTTTAACCCACAATCCCAGCAAGCAAGCAGCTGTAGACCGATGCTTTAGGCCACGTGGCCATTGGGTTCAGCTTACAAATAATAATACAATAAAACATTGTTATGCAGGCAAGAAACCCTAATACTTCAGTTATTCTGTGTATTGTGGAATCTTATTATAGTATTGAAAATATTGAGTTGCTGTCAGATTGATGCCTAAGAGTATTCCTAGCTTTCTATTGAAGACAGTACAGTTCATATCCAGTGTTAGATTACTTCAGTATTTTAATTCATTATTTGTTTCCCTTCCACTGATGACAGTGCCACTTCATAGTTACATTAGTTAGGAATACTTATCTCCCCATTTCCATAAAACTTTTTTTATAACTCCTGATTCCATTTTTATGTAAGGGATCTCTGTGTGGACACACTGACACCAGCACTGCTCCAAGAGCAGCTAAAGCTGTGATGTCTGCTAATTCCATCACATACTTTACATAAATGAACGTTTGAAGACCCAAAGGATTCCTGACTATATGTATGTTTGGACTAATTGTTTTTAATGCAGGATTAGCTATATACTCTTTCTGTGAGTTTGCCAGTATTCCCATGCTGTCAAGTTAGATAATCCTTGCAGATGTTGAAGTTTTTAGTGACATTCTGTTGTAAAAGTTCATTGAGAATGTCCTCTGCTGGTCCTGTTTCAGTGAATTACTGAATATGATTTGGTGCACATAGTTTTACCTTACTATCAAACTAACATTTGTTAGCAGAACCTGAAGGTTCAATGCTTCTCAATACCAGAGCATACCACTAGACACATTTCTGAGCCAGTGCCATTCACCTCCTCTATTCAAAAACTTTTGTTTTAAGACCCATTTTACTGTCATAATTCTGCTGCCTTCTTGTATTTCAAGCGGATGTTTCCCTACCAATATGTATGTATTTCTCATTTACCTTATCTGTGGTACATATCCAGCCCATCATAACCTAGATCTCT
>Ga0123355_10003284_pt1 | contig 23134 bp, 15 predicted proteins | sample TergutEmb28metaG_3_FD_89872 | JGI IMG/M metagenome (GOLD analysis project Ga0123355, IMG submission 89872) | Embiratermes neotenicus P1 segment gut microbial communities from Petit-Saut dam, French Guiana - Emb289 P1 | ecosystem: Host-associated > Arthropoda: Insects > Digestive system > Gut ... | reverse complement strand
TCAGGTGGTTGCAGATTATCCAAATGATACGCGAATTGCTGTTCAAACTCAAATCCATGGCGTCGTGCCACAGGTGGTGTAGGCTGATCTACCCTCTGCCAAACCCATGTATCCGCCATAGTGCGGCCATTGAATGTACTCGTCAATTGCGGCGACGTTAAAGAATGAGTACCACGTGGTTCTTCAACAGTTCCAGTTCCTACATTAACCCATCTGCCTGTGAATTGGTCATTCATTGGTACATAGGGCAGTACCGGAGTTCCAATAAAGCTGAAATTTTCACCTAATGTCAGATTTTGCAAGGCAGTTGACATAAACATAACGTGCATGTTTTGCACGTTTCTTGTGTCGAATCCAGATAAATCTAAGCTTGTCAGACTTCTTGTACCAAAAAACATCCCATACATATTTGTTGCACTACGAGTGTCGAATCCAGACAAGTCAAGGTTTTCCAAATAAATCAAATCACGAAACATATTACGCATGTCTCTTACATTAGTTGTAGCAAAGCTAGGAGATAGTTCAATACTTTCCAAGTTTGTTGCCCACGCGAACATATTAAACATATTCTCTACATTCCGGGTATCAAAGTTGGATAGATCCAGGCTTGTTAAGCTACTTGCACCCAAAAACATTCCGCTCATGTCTCTAACATTGCTCGTATTAAAACCTGATACATCAAGTTCCTCCAAGCTATCAGCAAACATAAACATATGATACATGTTGTTTACACTACTGGTGTCGAAATTCGATAAGTCCAGGCTTGTCAAGCTGCTTGCATGTCTAAACATGTTTCGCATGGTTGTAACGTTGCCAGTTGTAAAATTGGGCGATAATATAAGCGTTTCCAAATTGGATGTCCATGAAAACATATTTTGCATGTTTTCCACATTTTGTGTGTTAAAAGTGGACAAATCCAGGCTTGTTAAGCTACTTGCACCAAAAAACATGGCATTCATATTCCAAACATTGTCAGTGTTAAATCCTGACAAATTAAGACTTTCCAAGCTATTAGTGTCCATAAACATATGGTACATGTTTGTGACACTACTAGTATTGAAACTTGAAAGATCAACATTTGTTAACATACGCGCAGAACGAAACATATTCTGCATTGCTACTACATTTTCAGTTGTAAAGTTTGGGGATAGTTCAATTGTAGTCAGGCTAGACGCCCCTGTAAACATATTAGGCATATAAACAACATTACGAGTATCGAACCCTGATAGGTCAACACTTGTAAGGCTACTTGCACCTGAAAACAAGCCATTCAAATGCCTTACATTATGCGTCACAAAGTTAGGAGAAAAGCTAATACTTCTTAAATCACTCATTCCAACAAATGTAAAGTGTAGACTAGTCAAGTTTGGTGTATAAAAACTTGACAAATCCAGACTTGTCAAACTACTTGCAGATTGAAACATACTCCGCATTGTAGTTACGTTTTGTGTATCGAAATATCTCAACCCTTCGATAGTTTGTAGGTGTGGCAAGTCAAAAAATAAATTAGCTAAACTAGTTCCTGCGGTAATCGGGCCTGTAAAAACAATCCGATTGATATAGTCGCGGTAAGACCGCCAAGGTCCATAGCCTGTTGATTGGATAAATCCGCTACTCACCATCAAAGTGCCATCACCTTGTAGCCACCACATAGCAGGTTCAGCACTGCCCGATGTTCCGGTAAATCCTGTTGCGATTACATCCACATCACCTTGTAGCCACCACGTAGCAGATTCAACATCACCAGATGTTCCGGTTAGCTCTACTGCGATTACATCCACAAATGGAGAAATTGCGGTAGGGGAGGTCGAATATCTAGCGAAATGCGGCATAAAGTTTTCGTTGAAATCGCCAAATTCACGGATATCAATATAGAAAGCACCGTCATCGTAATCCAAATAGTTGTCGTAAAGCTCATAGTAAGTGTTACAACAGTAGTCGCAAGAAATATTGCAACAATAAAAACAATCGGAAGATTCCCCTAGATACTCATCCAATGTAAGTATGTAGTTCTCTAATCCCCCTATTAATGATTCTACTCCTCGTACATCTAACCCTGGCAACCAAGGTGCCGCAGCTTCACTTGCTACAGTAGCAATATTGCCCGCGTTGGCTTGTGTCATGTGTGGCGTAAAAATTGTCATGACCATAACCAAAGTCAAGAAAAATGCAAATTGCTTCTTCATCATCTTCCTCAATCTACATCACTTCTTCCTATAATAAATTTTTGTTGATAGCCAAACTAATAATAACTATGCAAAATTTGGCGAAAATTCATAAATCGAATTGTATCGTATTATGTATTAAGTTGTCAATATGGCAATCATAAAAATATAATTTGTTTGCATAAACGCAATACTTATAGAATTATTATGTGGGTAAGTGAGGCCTATTTTACTTGTTGTTTTTTGGCAATTACACTTCCTGCTATAATGCTACCGTTCCTACCATGGGATACCTCAAGGATTTTTTCTTTGATGTTGAAATATTTATATGGCTATGACATAATATTAAGGGCGTGTTCCATTGTGAGAACACGCCCTTACACATATTTGAAAAATTTTATATGTTCTATGTGAGTTTTTTGGAGGGATACTATCTCTGTTAATTGAAAACACTATTAAGTTATATGGCGAAACAATAGCAATGGAACGTGCATTGCGAAAAAATCCAAAACTCGTGATTGAAACAAATATAAGCATGTTTGTAGTGGAGGGATAATTTGCCGGGTGTTATGCAAGAGTAAGCAAAATACCCAAAATTGATGAAAGTGCAAACGAAATTCCCATTTTAGTAAGGGGCATATAATGGACGGACGAGACTTATTTGAAATATGGGCACCAACCAACCCTGAGCAGTGGACAAAATTCGCAAAACCTGCATTGTTTGTGAATATGAAAGAAGAAGTGTACCTTGGCAAAATTGGAAAAAGCTCACAAACACCACATATTCCGACCGATATTATTCAACTAAACAATAAAGCTACGGCAATCATTTTAGATTTGCCAGGTGCTTCGGGAGTGGAAAATGGAATTGAGTTGGCTAAATTGGGATTCAGACCCGTGCCATTATACAACGGAGTGAATGAACACAAAATCGGATATTTAAGCCAAATTATTGACAATACTCCAATCGTTAACGCATTGATGACAGGTGCAGAACTATTGAAAAATATCGCCATTGCCGACAATGCTCCTCCCATATTTTTGTTGGATTACGACCGCAATAAAGAAGTTGTTGACAGTATCGGAAAATACGACAATCGTTGGAGCATAGATTTTGAAGACATGCCAAGCGCAGAATACATGAAACACGCAGGAATAAATCGCGTGGCTGTTTGGACAAATGGAGAAATACACAAGGACTTACTACCGATACTTGAAAGTTATCAAGACACGGGTATCGAAATCATCACTTATAGCGATGGAAAGCTGGCTCCATTAGCAAGCAATAACGCAAGTTCACTGGACACAGCGGAAAATATCCGCAAATTTGAAAATGCACGGTTTGGTTTACTGCTTATCTCAGTAGTGGTTCTTGTCAATTTGTTTTTCATGTTTTTTGTTCGGTTAGCTCCTTTATGGTGGACTGCTCCAAGTATCATGTGGTTAACATACCTTTGGGTACCAGAAATTATTGGTGATGTGTTGGCTGTTGTGATAACTGGCACGTATTTGATTTTTTACTTTTTATCGCTGAGACGGCGTAACCTAATGGCAGTCGCATTGGCTTTTTTCGGCTTTGATGTGGCAGTGTTTTATGTCTATGCAGTGTACTACGGTTTAAGTGCTTGGTTTGGTGGATTGGGCTTGATTCTACTTGTTATGCCAATAGTTTTTCTTGTTTTGCTAATCCGTGGAGTTGCGGCAAATACAAAATTAAGCAATTTGGACGAAGCAGAATATTTTCGGTCACTGGATAAGCTCGACGAGACACGCTATGGTAAAACCGGGCGTAGCCGCCGTAGACATTTAAGAGGATTTAGGGGTTACGGCGGTTATGGTGGAAGCGGTTATGGCGGCTACAGTGGCAGAGGCTATCGTGGGTACGGAAGGGGTTATGGAGGCTGACATTCAAGCCTCAGCCAGTGCGGTAAATGTTTTTGTTCTTGGGTATAAGTCCAAACACTGGCAAAGTGACTCGCCAGGTTTGGACTTTTTTGATGTGGTGCATAAATATTTAATTAGTCAAATTTAAGACCTTTAAGAATGTCAAAAGGGCTACTTTTCGTTTCTTCTTCCTTGTTAATCTTTTCGATGTAAGACTGTACTTCTCGTTTAGACAAAGAATTTCGTTCTTCTTTTTTACGCTTTTCAAAAGTAGAATATTTCTCCCTATGTCCACAGGTACATGTTATTAGACGCTTTTCGCCTTCTCCGGTGATTTTTAGAAACTTATGGCAATGAGGACATTTTGACCGTATTGACATAGAAATATTCACACGTGTTTTGCACTCACGGTCTTGACATATCAGCATTTCTCCTTTTTTTCCTGCTACTTGTAACATAAACATCCCACATTCAGGACATTTTGTAGTTGTTAAATTATCATGCCGAAATGCCTGGGTACTATTTTTAATTTCTGCAATGATTTCAGAAGTATACTTTCGTATATCTCGCAGAAATTCAGCTTTATTCATTTTACCACTGGATATGCTAGAGAGTTTCTGTTCCCATAATCCGGTAAATTCAGGTGATTTCAAATCTTTTGGAACTAGAGTTAAAAGTTGACGCCCTTTTGATGTAGAAAATATATCCTTGCCTTTCTTCTCAATAAGGAAATTATCGAAAAGTTTTTCAATGATATCAGCACGTGTAGCAACTGTGCCAAGTCCGCCTGTTTTTTCAAGGGTATCGGCTAGTGATGTATCTTTTGTATCCATATATTTTGCAGGGGATTCCATAGCTGATAAAAGAGTGGCTTCATTAAAAGGTGCTGGCGGTGTTGTTTTACCCTCTGTCAGTTTTATATTAGTTAATGGAATGCGGTCACCACGTTTTAAGTTAGGGAGTGATTGTTTATCCGCTTCCTCGTTATTTTCATCATCATCAATTTCCTGATAAACGGCTTGATATCCCTGTGATAAAACTACCCTTCCCTTAGAGGTAAATACTTCATTCCCGATTTTTACTTTTACTGAAACTTGCTCATATTCATAAGGTGGATAAAATACCGATAAAAAACGAGTTATCACTAAATCGTATATTTTACGCTCCCTATCGTTTAATGCCCGTAAATCAAGTGGATATTCCGTAGGAATAATGGCATGATGGTCACTTACTTTTGTATTATCCACAAAATTTATGTTAGGACGGATTGGAGAACGTAGAATATTAACGCAAGTTTTTGCATATGGTGGAACAGAACAAGCTTTTAGTCGCTCTGGTATGGTAGGTACTATATCATTTGAAATATATCGCGAATCCGTGCGTGGATATGTTAATACTTTATGTTCTTCATAAAGCTTCTGCATTATCGAAAGTGTTTCTTTAGGCGAATAGCCATACTTTTTATTGGCATCTCGCTGTAATTCTGTAAGGTCGTAGAGTTTGGGTGGGTACTTTTTCTTTACAGTTTTGGTTACTTCTGTTACTACGCCTTCTTTTTGGTTCTTTAGTTGTGATAAAATACCATCAATTTTTGTTTTATCAAAACATCTGGCATTCCCGTGGTCATTCCACGTTAAACGAAAAGTGCTAGCATCCGCTAAAATCCCGTAATATGGCTGAGGAACAAATTTCCTAATTTCTTCTTCTCGCTTAACAATAATTGTTAATGTAGGTGTTTGCACTCTTCCGCATGAAAGAGGGCTATTAAACTTTGTAGTAAGACAACGAGTAGCGTTAATACCCACCAGCCAATCCGCCTCAGCTCTAGCTTTGGCTGAATCACATAGGCTTTCGTATAGCTTTCCATCCTTTAGGTTTTGAAAACCTTCTCTTATTGCTTTGTCAGTAACTGAAGAAATCCACAGCCTTTTAATGGGCCTGCGGCATTTTGCTTTTTCAATAATCCAGCGTGCTACAAGTTCTCCTTCACGACCAGCATCAGTGGCTATGATAATGGTGCTTATATCTTTTCGTAATAACAGGTCTTTTACAGTCTTGTATTGTTTTGCAGTTTGCGATATAACGGTCAAGCGCAATGTTTCAGGCATAATAGGCAAATGGTTTATATCCCAGCTTTTATACTCAGAGTTATATTCTTCAGGTTCAGCTAAGGTCACTAAATGCCCAAGTGCCCAGGTAACAATGTATTGAGTCCCTTCTAAGTAGCCGGTTCCCTTACCAGTATTTTTACAGTTTAGTACCTTGGCGATATCTTTACCAACCGAAGGTTTTTCGGCAAGCACTAATGTTTTCATCAGATTTTCCTTTCAAAGTTTAGAAAAGTAGATTTTTGTAGCATTATACCATTGTTTTTATGTTTGGTAAAAATTATTGATTGCTATACTATGGCTTGTTCCCACTAAAAGAAAATACAATGTGACCGAATGTAGTATGCGTACTGAACGAATTTTAGTGTATTGACACCCATGAACCGTTCTGCTATACTTTATTTGCAAAGCCCGAGTGGCGGAATGGCAGACGCGGTGGACTCAAAATCCACTGATGGCAACATCGTGGGGGTTCAAGTCCCTTCTCGGGCAGTGATATTTTACAATCAAAAATCCGAACCGTACCGATTTAAGTTGGTATGGTTCGGATTTTTGATTATCTTTTGATTATCGTATGTTATACTACTTTCGGTCACAAATTGAATACAATTTGTTCCCTCAAGCAGTATAGAGCCTATCTAATATTGAAGGAGTATTTTGCCGTGCGTAACCGTTTACCATTGTTTTACACTGTTACTGCTTTCTTTTGGTTTGCTTTGTATGCTTATGTACCTTATGTCGCTCCATTTGCTGATGAAATGGGTGCTGATTTTCGTCTAAGCGGTTTGATTGTAGGGGCTTACGGTTTTACCCAAATGGTAATACGTTTTCCATTAGGGATTCTTTCAGATAAGCTTGGTAAACGTAAAATTTTTGTACTAATGGGCGTATTTTTTTCTGCCCTTAGTGGACTGGTAATAGTGTTCTTTCCTACTCCAATGGCACTGTTGGCGGCTAGAAGTTTGGGTGGCGTTGCCGCTTCTGCTTGGGTGATTTTCGCGATTTTGGGAGCGAGTTACTATCGCCCTGAAGAAACGGTAAAGTCAGTAGGATTTCTAAATGCGGCTAACGCATTTGGTAGAATGGCGGCCTTATTGGTTGGTGGGCTAATAGCGGAACGTTTTGGTTTTTCCGCCGCTTTCTTGCTAGCTGGACTTGTGGGGCTGATAGGCTTGGTTTCAGGCATGGGCATTGTGGAAAACACAGGCGTGAAGGGCAAAACTCCTAGCCTTTCAGATTTACTAGATGTGGCACGCAACCGCCAGTTAATGTGTGCCTCCATACTGGGCATTTTTATACAATACATTATGTTTGCTACCACTTTTGGTTTTTCGCCTATGGCGGCGGCGGAAATGGGTGCAAGCAATATTCAGTTGGGCTTATTGGGTGTAGCCTCTACTTTACCGGGACTACTAGTTTCGCCATTGGCTGGAACCGTGCTTTCACGGAAAATAGGGCGCACTTTAGCAATTGGTTTTATATTGGCCGGGTTAGGAAGTGCGGCAGTTGCATTAAGTCAGTCTTTGTGGCATTTGTATGTAGTGCAAATTATTAGCAATATTGGCGCGGCAGCCGTGTTTACCTTACTAATGGGCTTGTGTATACAGGATATTCCTAGCGAACGACGTGCAACGGCTATGGGGTTCTTTCAAGCGGTATATGGTGTAGGTATGTTCCTAGGGCCTTTTATAATGGGGTGGGTGAGCCATTCTTTCGGGTTGATGTTTGCCTTTGCTTTCACCGGAACTATCGGTATTATTGGTATGGGCGTGTCGGTTTTCTTTATTAAATGGGGCTATCTGCGTTATTTATAGCCATGCAGTATAGACAATATAGAAGGAAGGAATATTCTTTATGGAAAAAATTAATTTGAGTGTAACAGGTATGTCTTGCCATCATTGCGAAAAATCAATTACAAATGCTTTAGAAGATTTGGGTGTAGCATATGCAAAAGCAGATTCAAGTAGTGGAAAAGTTGAAGTTGAATTCAACCCACAGATTGTCAACTTGGAAGAAATAAAAAAGGAAATTGTTGAGACAGGGTACCGTATAGTAAATTTATGAGTCTGTAACTATTAAGCAAAAACCCCCATCCAAGCCACGTAATTGCTGACTTAGATGGGGGTTTTGCTCGCTTGCTCTTAGAAACCACATCTATTTTCTACATAAGATACTTTATTATTGACTTTCATGTTCGCACCACAGAGGAAAAATGGAAATAACCATAAAAACTGCCATAGCCATAACAATGGCAAGCCCACCAATTGTCAAAGCTAGAGTAAATGCCCTTAAAGTAGGTAAAATAAATATGCCCATAAACGCCATAGGCAAAGTGGCTGTGGTATAAAACCATATAGCATTTTTCGCCCTTATCTCAGACAATATGAAAAATATAAAAGTCAAAGCCAACGGTACAAAAGCTATAAATGTGGCCTCTACCATAACAAAAACAAGTAGAATATTAACCACCGTCAATAGTAACATGGCTCCAATTGCCATTTCATGACGATTGTATCGTTTTCTCATAGCACAATGAAATAGTCCAAACCCAATAATCGCGAAAATTACACTAGGGTATTTAATATACATTTCCGAATAAACACGCATATACATTAGGTTAAATGGGACATCAGTTACGAATGAAACTACATTGCTTATAACCAAGCCAATCGCTGCCGCTACTACCATTGCAATAATTATATACAAAAGCCAACTCAATATTTTCCAAATACAAGCATTCCCCATATAGATGGAATAAAAAACTAATGCCAGCATCAAAATCAGCATTATAACCGCAAGTATAACCGCAGTCTGACCCGTATAAAGAATTAAATAGCCAAAAGGCATTGAGAAATACACTCCAGAGTGGTCTGATACAAAATAGTTTACATCAGAAAAACGACTATTTGTGGCATAAAACTCCACGATTTCTGCAATCATTTCTATATAATGTTGCAAAGTAGTAAGAGAAATATTTTCGTAGCTATCCAATTCTGAATGATAATACATAATACTATCAAGGGGTGCAAAATTCATTCCAGCGAACCCTTGCTCCAGAAATGGAGATAAATCTGTATCGTTCTGCATAATACGGAATATTGCAGTAGCAAGAGAATAACTAAATCTATGTCTTGTTGAATCTCTAAAAAATCTCACAACATTAAAATCACGGTCGTTGGTTTCAAACATATATACTGGCCCGCGAATACCACGAGCTTCCAAATTCAAAATCATATTCACATTGGAAAAGTCCATGGTTTCCACTGCATGAACAGCACCAAGCATCCATATTTCTTCCAAGTCCGTAAAGAAGAAATAGATACTGTTTTCCAAATCATCTCGCGTGGCAAAATTTCTAGCTATTTCTAGCATGGTTGCTATTCCATAGCCAGCATCGGACGCCCCTGGAGAACGGACATCAGTATCAGGATGCAAAGTCCAATCCACACCACGGGAATCGTAATGTGCCATTAGCATAATGGCTGTATTACTTCTACCTGGTATTCTAAAAAAGACATTACTTCCTTCCAATGCGATTTCTCTACCAGCGTAGTCAGGCCACATCACTACAAAATCATCAATTTCTGCTGTAAGTCCATACCCTTCCATTACCCCGATTATGTAATCTCTCACATACATGCGTCTCTCAGGATGAAAAACAGACCGTTCTTCCTCAGCGATAACACGAATATGGTCAGCCATTCGATAGGCAGAAAATTCTGCCTCACGTCCAAGTGGGGCAGGCGTAATCATTACAGACCATCCAAGTAGGATACTTAACGCAATTGACACCATCAAAAAAATGGATTTGATTAATTTACTATTCACTTTACTATTCACTTGCACATCCCCCTAAAAGTCAAAGTTTGAAAAATGAAACAAGCTGTTGTAACAACTTCACCTGTGCCTCAAGTGAATCAACGGACTCCACTGATTCTTGGGACAAAATTGAGTTGTTTTGCACCACCCCAGAAATCTGCTCAATTCCTGTACTAACTTGCGCTATGGCCTCTGCTTGTTTCTTAGAAGCTTGAGAAATACCATTAACAAGGGTCGATACCTCGTTTGAGTTTTCCACGCTAATATTCAAGGAATCCGCAGTGGATTGAGCAATAGCTACCCCAGCCTCCGCCAAAGAAATGGAGTTTTGTACTAAATTAGTGGTTTCTTTTGAAGCTTTTTGACTTTTATCAGCTAGATTGCGTACTTCTTCTGCCACAACTCCAAAGCCTTTACCTTGTTCTCCCGCCCGTGCCGCTTCCACGGCTGCATTAAGGGATAGCAAATTAGTCTGAGAAGCAATATCCTGGATTGACTTGTTTATTTTGGAAACATCACTTATAGAGGCGTTAATTTGCATCATTGATTCTGTCATTTGCTTCATAGCATGATTACCTGCTTGAGCATTTTGGGTTGCTATTTCAGAAAGGCTATTAGCACTATCTGCACTTTCTGCATTTTGATGAGTTTGTTTGCTAAGCAAGTTCATTGTAGCCGCTAATTGTTGAACTGCACTTGCCTGAATTTCCGAGCCAGTTGCTAACACTACAGTGTTTTTAGAAATTTGCTCCACACTGGAATGCACTTGGGTTGCCACACCCCCAATTTTTGACATAGTTTCGCGCAATGTTCCAGAAATATTATTAATGGAACGCTTGATTTCAGCAAAATTACCTACATAGCTACGGTCAATACTTTGGGTCAAATCTCCATCAGAAATTGACACAAGAACTTGGGACATTTCTGTTATATATGCCGCCAATTCATCAATAGTTCCATTAACAGATTCACGAATTGATAAAAAGTCACCTTTGTAGTTTCCTGTCACCTTTGTATCAAATTCGCCATTAGACAGTTTCACCATGGCAGAGTTTATTTCGGAAATAGGGTCGTCAACTGCCTTGGTCACTTGATTCAGACCCGCCATAATTTCACGCCAACCGCCGTCATACTTGTGTTCATCAATTTCGTTGGACAATTGCCCATTGGCCGCCGCTCGAATCATGCCATCAACTTCATTGCTTACCCTTTTAATATTGGCGCGCATATTTTCAATTGCGTCATTAAAAAGAGACTTCTTTCCTGGAAATTGCTCAATCTGGGTATCAAATCCCCCATTTGCAATATCAGAAACAACTTCTACTACCTTACGTTGTGTTTCAATATGTCCCTCAACCATATAATTGATTTTTTCAGCAACATCGCTATACGCACCTGCGAATTTTTTAGCGTTGATAAAGGTATCAATTTCGCCTTTGTCGTGAGCAACTGCCATTTTATCCATATCACCCATAAGGGTTTGTAACGTCATTACTACGCTCTGCATACTTTGTGCCAGAATACCTATTTCATCTTTTCTTTGCAGTTGAAGGTTGATATCAAGCTTTCCGGCCTCTACATCACGCAAGGCCGTAACAACTTCATTGATAGGGCGCGTCACATCAAAAAAAATAAGTGTTGCAACCACTAAACCCAAAATCAAGGCTATAGAGGCTATGACTATAACCAACACAAAAGTTTCCATAGAAACACGGGTTAAGCGAGTGTTAATGGCATCTGTATGAGAATGTGCTGAGTTAGAAATATTGCTAAAATACAGGTTAATATCATCAATAATAGCATTGCTTTGAATAAGCAAATCAAAGATTTTATCTCGATTATCAGCTATTGAAGCATCAAGTATGGGTGTGACAATCTGTGATGTAAACCGATTTATTTGACCTTCTAACATATCTGCTTGCCCAATAAAATAACTCCTGGTAGATTCCGGCACATGCCATTCAACTTGCCAATCCTCATTAAGGGAATATCTATATTTATCTAATTGTGTCTGGATATTTTCATGTAAAATATCCAGATTAGCTCTAGCCTCAGTAATCGCGTCTAAATCGCCCGAATTAAGAGCGGCATAGGTAGTAATACGTCGAATATCCATCAAATCCACCTCAATTGTTTTGAGGCGGATATTCCGGTCAACTGGAAAAGCATACATATTAGAATAATTATTAAACAATACCATGATATTATAGGCACCTATAAATGCCATCAGCACCATTAAACTCAAAAGCAAGCCGAATCCTATCGCAAGTTTCCAGCCAATTTTTATTCTTTTCAAAGAATCTCCCCCAATTTTATGAGTTTACACACTTCCCGAATGATAAGAAAAACCTTCTCCATGAACATCCGTTACTGTATCTGTAATCATAAAGGCAGTTTTATCGTGTTTGTTAACGATGTTTAGCACTGGTTGATAATCTTTTTTGTCAAGTGTTACCATCAGCATTTGTTTTTGGTCATTGCGATACGCACCAATAGCTGGAATAATTGTTACACCGCGCCCCACATCCCTTAAAATTTCTTGAGAAATGACTTCGTGCATATCGCTAATAATATATATCATTTTCTTTTTGTTCATGCCGTTTTCAATATAGTTCATAGTTGCAGATGTAATAAAAATGGATATAATCGCGTAAAAAAAGGCATCCAGACTAAACACTAGCAAACAAAGTACAACAACAATTCCATCTGTCAAAAATAGTCCAACTGACAGATTCAAGTTAAAATATTTTTTGAAAACCAGAGGTGGGATAGAAGTACCACCGCTAGAAGCATTAAGGCGATACAGCATGGCAACTGCTATACCAAACAATGCACTTCCCACCAGCACAGATAACATAGTATCACTTACCAGAGTCATTTGCGGTATAACTCCTATAAAGAAAGGCAACATAGTGGCACCAATTACGGTATTAAAAAAAACTTCCTTGCCTAGGAAAAAAAACGTAATTGCCAGAAGTATACCATTGCCAACGAAAATTACAGTAGAGCGACTCATGCCTATCCATTGTTCCAAAATAATAGCCAAGCCTGTAAGCCCGCCTGCGGCTATATTATGTGGGCCTAGGAACATATTCACGCATACACTAACCAAAATAATAGCTCCAGTTATATATAAAAGCTTTTTTATCCAATATAACATGATTGATACAACTCCCTTTTTAGGCTTTCTTGAATTCAAATAATCAACCCCCTTAATATTGTGGCAAATGAATTAATAATTTATGCGAGTATTCCAAATAGGTGCCGGGTATTTTCTTCCGTAATGCTAGACAATTCTTCCGGTGAAATCTCACGCAAAACAGCAATTTCATCCACAACATGCTCTAATAGCGTGCTGTCATTGCGTTTTCCGCGATACGGCACGGGTGCTAAGTATGGTGCGTCCGTTTCAATCAGCAAGCGTTCCAAAGGAATGCAAGCCGCTACTTCCTTAGTTTTTTTAGAATTTGAAAAAGTGACAACCCCACCTATTCCGATATGAAAACCCAAATTGATATAGTCCATTGCCATAGGCAACCCACCAGAATAGCAATGAATTACGCCACGACGAATGCTACTTTTTTTAACAATGTCAAAAGTTTCTTGCGCCGCATCCCTGGAATGGATAATAACAGGCATTTGTAGTTCCTCGGCTAGTTCAAGTTGCTTAACAAACCATGTTCTCTGCATATCACGCGGAGACAAGTCTCGGTAGAAATCCAAGCCGATTTCTCCAATTGCTACAGTTTTTTTATGACCGCATAACTTGCGCATTTCGTTTATGTCGTTGTCGGTCATTTTTTTGATGTAGTGAGGATGAACTCCCACTGTCGCATAGATAAAGGGATAAGTTTCAGCTAGTTGAACACTTTTTTTGCTGGATGCAATATCAGCACCAACATTGATTACCCCTGATACTCCTTTTTCAAGCAAGGTCTTTTCTAATAATTCCTTTTGGTCAATGTTGAATTGACGGCTATCATAGTGCGCGTGTGAATCAAAATACATGCGTTAATGCTCCTCTTGTGTTGATTTATAAAAAGGGCTGCCTATTTGGCAAGCCCTTTTACCCTAACTTGCTCGTTACCCATGTAAATACTTCCTCTGTTATACTACTTTCGGTCACAAATTGAATACAACGTGGTCTTTTTACACGCTTACTACGTCAGCACCTCCTAGCTTGCCTACAGCAAGCGTCGTCGGCACTTCCTTGTAATCGCACAAAAATCCTCACATTGTATTTTCAATTTGTTCCCTCAAGTAGTATATGTACAGAGGAAAACTATAGTTCTATCTCCATTCCTTCGTATGCCGCAAGGAAACGTTTTCCTTGCGAATGGAATGTATCAATTTTTGCATCACTGTAAGTATGACAAAAATGAGAAAGCAACATCTTTTTGCAACGGCTTAAGTCTGCCAATTTAACGGCGTCGGCGGGCGTAGAATGTCCCCATCCTTTACGCGCCGGATAATCTTCTACCGCGTAAGTTGAGTCAAATACCACCAAATCTGCATTCATGCAATGAGATACCATTATTTCATAGTGAAGCTTGTCTAATGTAGATACCTCACTATCTAACATATACACTAGAACTTTATTCCCATCTGTGATACGGAAAGATAGAGTCCCATTAGGATGATTGGATTCAAATGGAGTAATATCAAATGCTCCAATAGAAAAAGCCCCCTTGATGGGTATACACTCTGCTTGGGCAATAACATCTAAAGGTGCTGGCCAATATGGCGGTTCAAACGCCTGGAATATTTGCTCTTTTAGTGGGCGTTCGTCGTGATTTGCAACAAAAATACGTACACCTGCATCTTCGTCCAATACAGGGGCAAATGTGGTCAATCCAATAATGTGATCCAAGTGTAAATGGCTCAACAAAATATCAATCTGAAACGGCAATTTTTTTGGAAAACCTGGATTTACCCGCAGTTCATCTTCCAATCGTAATAGACCAGACCCTGCATCTATAATAAGTGTTTGTCCGTCAATATCTACTCGCATACAGGCTGTGTTACTGCCATAACGGGATGGCCTACTTACCGCAACCGAGGCGCGGCAACCATAAATTTTTACCTTCATGCGAATTCCACCCCCTCAATTTGGATTTTGTTATTTTTAATAAAATTTTTTGATAAAAATATCAGATATAACAAATATATCAAATAAAATGTTGCAAACTTGACTGAAATCTTCTTTATATTGTATTTATAGTATTTTCCTGTAACATTATACAAAATTTGCAACTCCTGTTCACAGAATTATTCTAAGAACACTTCCTGATATTGTAGGGTAAAGCATATTGTGTCTTGAGTCAAGTGGAATATCGGTGGACAAGTTATCATAAATATAAAAAGGAAGGAGGAGGTTATGTATAGACGCAAACAACCAAGGCCATTGCTTAGGCATTTAGTTAAACCATTATCGAAATCCAAAAAGACTACCTCATCAAAAATAATCTCGTTGAAAATCATAATATTCGCTATAATAACGGTGATACTTTTTGTTCCCTTAGCTTGTAGAGGTTCTGATTCCGTGTCCCCATTTGCTAATGGAGGTTATCTTTATACAACAGACAATTTATCTGTGGTACCTGGGCCTTTTGCTATTGGGGATGACCAGCCTATTTCGCGAGCGATGGTCGCACGAATGCTGGCACTAACTTTTTATGATTCAGGCACTATTCATGCCTTAGAACGGGTTCATCCATTTAGCGATAGTGAACCTGATGATTGGTTCGACCCGTATGTAAATGCAGTATATCTACAAGGCATAATGCGTGGGGACGGTAGAAGATTTATTCCTAACGCACCCCTTACTTTAAGGCAAACCCAACGTTTGCTTGAAATATTAAGTCCAGATAATCATCCAACCCTTGCGATAACATCAGATGACCGACCTGTTTCCTATGCCTTATGGGTAGAACTTTACAAAAAATTGCTAGAAAACCTAAGCGAAGGACGTACCGTGCATGAAACCTTTGGCGTGACAGGAGAGAATATTATTGTATTGGCCACATCCGGCAATAGTTTTTTGCCTGCTGGAAGATTAATCAGCGACCAAGGGGCATTTGGACATTTGGGTACAAATATGGATGGATATATCGACCAACAAATAAGGGCACTTGTAAAGGGTCGTGAAATCATTGCCCTTGATACAATGATTTCCGAACGCCCAACTTTGCTTAATGCCTATATAGTGGATGTTAACCGAGAAGGATTAAGTGTTTTTTTAGGAGGCGTGGAACGTTTTTATACTTTTACAAATTTTTCAAATGCACAAAGACGGGATATTCAGCCAGGAACTGTAGCTGATATTGTTATTGGAGAGGGACGGGTATTTGCGGTTCAGCCTTTTTCTGAGGTAGTGCAAGGGAAACTATTACGTGTTTCAGACAGCTTGCTTGAATTGCAAGGGTTAGGTGCATTTCCAATGGCTGAAGGTTTTAAGGTATATGATATCTCTAATGGTTCAATTCAATGGCGCGGACAAGCCCAATTGATAGTAGGTACAGACAATGCCAGATTTTATATCCATAATGGAGAGGCACGTGCTGGAGTAATTACGCACCATTCGTTGCCTGAAGAAATCCGTGTTGTAATAGGGACATCAAATTTTGCAGGACTAATCCATACACGAGTAACAGTTACGTCGGCTACGTCATTTTGGGTTACAGCAGGAGATACTGTAACAGAATTTGCACCAGGTCAACGTTTTACAGTGTCCGATATTGAAAATACCGATTTATTTGGGGAAGCCCGGGTATTTATACATACTGTACCTGGAGGAACGTTGCAATTAACGGGACTGGGGCGTAATTGGCCAAATAATTCAAGTCCTCGATATAGAGGCATAATTGAAATCGCACGAGAAGCGGGTGGATATTCGGTTGTAAATCAGCTTTCACTGGAAGAATACCTTTATGCAGTGGTGCCTAGCGAAATGCCTTCCAGTTATGGTGTAGAGGCTTCAAAAGTGCAGGCAATTACAGCACGTAGTTATGCCATTAACCAGATGTGGGCTAACCGCTTTCATGCCCTTGGCGGAAATGTGGATGACTCTGTATATTCGCAAGTTTACAATAACATACCTGAAAATGAAGTTTCTATTCAGGCTGTAGATGGCACACAGGGGATGGTTCTTACTTATAATGGGCAGGTTATTAATGCAACATTTTTTTCAACCTCTGCGGGAATGACTGCAAATAGCGGTGAAGTTTGGGCTGGAGGTGGTTTTCCAGGGAATACGCCCAGCTATTTAAGTGCGCGTCCTCAATTTGAAGGCGCGGTACCAAATCTAACTAACGAAGCTCAAGCGGCAGCTTTTTTCCGAAACCTTGAAATTGAGGCATTTGACCGGGAAGCGTCTTGGTTTCGCTGGCGAGTTGAAATGACTGCGGAAGAAATTGCAAACTCAGTAAATACACATTTGGCAACACGTTATCGCGTTGCACCCAATTTAATAAGAAGTCGTCAACCCAACGGAGAATGGCGAAGTCGTCCAGTGTCCAATATAGGGAGACTATTAGATTTGTCCGTAGTAAGCCGTGGCGAAGGCGGCAATATCACAGAACTGCGGATTACGGGGGATGAGGCAGACATTATTGTCGCAACAGAGCTTAATATACGTAACCTTTTGCGTCCGGCCAGAGCTGAGGGTGGCGAAAGAGATATTCCTATACACCGCTGGGATGGCACTACAGTTACAAATCTATCTCTTATGCCAAGTGCATTTTTCACTTTTGAAATAATAGTGTGCTATTTTGGGCTACCAGAGCGAGTGATTTTTTATGGCGGGGGGCATGGCCACGGGGTGGGAATGAGTCAAAACGGTGTACATGGTATGGTTGAAAGAGGATACGATTTTAGGGAAATTTTACAGCATTTTTACCCTGGTATTTATATACTCGCCACACAATAGACTTCTTTTGAAATCTGCCGCGAACAGGTTTCAGAAGAGGTCTAATAGACAAAATTTGCATAGTACGGTATAGTCGTACAAAATATTGTGTATATCCCTTCCAAATTATTGACATACTAAACCAGTAGCCAAAAGAAGGGAGAAATGATAATGTTTAGAAAAATCGGTGTTCTATTGGCGGCACTGCTTCTATTGAGTCAGCCAGTTATAGCTTACCCCTATTATTTGGAAACCTTTGGTGAAGCGGTTCCACGGGCAGATGGTTTATTACATGTATTTGGTATAGCCTTAACTGATGAGGCATGGGATGAAGTAGTACTGGATATGGGATATGCAGAAGTGTATGATTTGCGTACTGGTTTTGCCAGTACAACTTGGGATATTTATGAAGGAGATGCGGTGCGGGCAGTATATGAGCCTAACTATAGTGCTGATGGGGTGCCACTTGCACGGGCGGTAACAGTATATCTACATGCCGGCGAACCTGATGCGGCGGATTTAAGGCTAACTGTAAGCGACAATATTCGTTATTCTGACGATGCTTGTGCTTTTGTAACACCCGACGGCAAATATCGTGTCACCCTTACAGATGATACTTTGTTGTTGGATGGTTATGGTTATGAATTATCATTTTTTGACATTGAGCCAGGTATGGAGATGTTTGTTTGGGCTTCTTCAGTAACTGCAAGTTTTCCAGGTCAATTATTTCCAGATAAAATTGTTTTGTTAGATTGATTATTATACTCGCGAGCCTGTCATTGGAGCGTATTGCCACTAGACAGGCTCTTATAGGGGGAGAACGCAAGTTGAAAGTTGGAAAAAGCGCGGCTATAATAGTCGCAGGGGGTATGGGTACACGCATGGGTTCACCTGTAATGAAGCAACTTATATTATTTGACGATAAGCCTGTACTAACCCATACATTGCTTGCTTTTGAAAAACATAGTGAGGTGGACGAGCTTGTTTTAGTAGTTCCAAAAGGAGCAGTTGATGAGGTCATGAAATTGGCTGTAACTCCTTACGGTTTTACGAAAATACAGGCTGTAATAGAAGGCGGTGAGCATCGTCAAGCTTCGGTATGGGCAGGGCTAAATGCACTGGATTCAGCAGTAGAATGGGTGCTAATCCATGATGGTGCGCGTCCACTGGTAAGTGCAGAAGTAATTGGAAGTGTTATTTCAGGCGTGAGTAAAGAAATTAGTGCTATTTCGGGCGTAAAAACTAAAGATACGATAAAAATCACCAATGAGAATGCCCAAGTGCTAGAAACTTCACCGCGAGAAGTTACTTGGATGGTGCAAACACCACAAGCATTCTCATATCAGTTGATTATGTCGGCTCACAAACAGGCTTTACATAAGGGCTTTATTGGCACAGATGACAGTGTATTAGTTGAACGGATAGGTGGCGTGGTAAAGATGGTAGAAGGTGATTATGCAAATATCAAATTGACTACACCTGAAGATATGTATGTTGCAGAAGCACTGCACCGCTTTAAGGCATATTCACACCAAAGAAAAACACCATAGAATGGCAAACAACAAGCAAAGTATTTTAGCAAGGTTAGCAAGGTATCAATAGCGTAAGGATGAACAAGGGATGAAAAATGTAATTATATACACAGATGGAGCTTGTTCTGGAAACCCTGGCCCAGGTGGTTATGGTGTTGTTTTGCTGTTTGATGATACACATGGAGTCACGCATCGCAAAGAAATAGCGGCAGGGTATCGCCAAACCACTAATAACCGCATGGAGATTATGGGGGTAATCAAAGGGCTGGAAGCCCTAAAAGAACCTTGTTCCGTTACATTATACTCTGATTCACGGTACGTAGTTGATGCCATAGAAAAAAAGTGGGCAGTTAACTGGCGTAAGAACAATTGGAGGCGAAGCGACAAAAAACCCGCTCTTAATGTAGATTTATGGAAGCGGGTACTTACTTTGCTAGAAATACATAGGGTGACGTTTCGCTGGGTAAAAGGTCATGCCAGCAACCCTGAAAATGAACGTTGTGATGCTCTTGCACGTGCTGCTATAGGTTCCAACTTGGAAGAGGATGTGTATTAATAATGGACATGCTTGATAGGATTGGTAATGGTATGGGCTTCCTTTCTTGCCTGTAAATGCTTCGTTATCTTAACTTCGTTGAAATGTATGCGTTGCGAAGACAGCTTGATAATGGAGATGCATAACGAAAGGGCTTCTACTTTGACAACATCTAGGTAGAAGCCCTTTTTCGACCAATCTGGCGTTTTTAATTTTGTACTCTTATTTTCCCAAACTTTGTTATCCACGTATTTTAGTACAGAACCATTTTTATAAAGCCTTTCCTATAAGTTAAACCTATAATTTGAAAAATGCCATCAACTGCTGAAGTACTTCTGCTTGGGAATTAAGTTCTTCTGCCGCCGCCGCAGTTTCCTCAGAAACTGCCGAATTGCTTTGCACCACTTGTGAAATTTGCGAAAGCCCAACACCAATTTGCGCAATTGCATCCGATTGTTCTTTAGAGGCAGTAGAAATGCTATTAATAATCCCTGATACTTCGTTAGCATTTTTAACAACAATATCCAAAGATTCTGATGTAGTTTCTGCTATGCGTGACCCAGATTCTACCCGTCCAATAGAATTTTCTATAAGCTCAGTGGTTTCAGTTGCAGCCTTTTGGCTACGGCTCGCAAGGTTTCGCACTTCCTCTGCAACTACCCCAAAGCCTTTACCATGTTCACCTGCGCGCGCCGCTTCTACCGCCGCATTAAGCGAAAGCAAGTTGGTCTGGAAAGTTATGTCTTGAATCGTTTTAATGATTTTGGATATATTTCCAGATGACTCTTTGATTTGTGTCATAGCTTCCAGCATTTGCTTCATTGCTTCATTGCCCTCTTTTGCATTATCGGCAGACTTAGTTGAAAGGCCATTTGCAACCAGTGCATTTTCTGCATTTTGGCTTGTCTGCTGGTTAATCATATCAATGCTTGCATTAAGTTCTTCTACGGAACTAGCTTGCTCTTGCGCACCGTTGGCCAAATCAGACGCGCTATTGGAAATTTGCTTAGCTCCTGACGTTACCTGACTAGCAGCGGCCGAAATTTCCGACATTGTTGTATGTAGCGTTTTAACAATACGATTGATGGATTGCTTAATCTTGTTAAACTCGCCTTCAAATTCCATAGAAATATAACGGTTTAAGTTGCCATCCGCAACAGCACCCAAACATTCATCTATTTCTCGCACATATTTAGCTAAACCAGCAATTGTTGAGTTAACAGCCTCTTTGATACCTAAAAAATCACCTACATAATTACCAGTTACCAGCGTATCAAATTTGCCACTATTTAGTGCGGCCATAGCATCTCTAATTTCTACTACAGGACGGTCAATAGACTCTGCTACAAGGTTAAGTCCGTTCATGATTCCACGCCAATCGCCATTATATTTATCCGCATCAATGTGGAACATTAAGTCACCTTTGATTGCCGCCGCATTTACCATATTGTCAATTTCAACGGTAACACCTTTAAGGTTATTGATAACAGCACGAAGCGTATTAGGTATAGTCATTTTTTTACCAGGTAAGTCTTTGATTTGTGCATCAAATTCTCCATTGCTTATCTTGTTAAGAACATCCAACAAATTCATCACAGTAGCTGTTTGGTCATCTACTACGCTTTGTACGCCCTCAATCATTTCTCTAAAGGAGTTTTGATATTTGCCCGCTTCAAGCCTATAATCAATATTGCCAACTATGTTGAATTCACGTTGCATTATGGAAAATTCATCTACTATAGCCTTTAAGACTTCAATAAGACTGAGAACGTCATGAGTTAAGATTCCAATTTCGTCATTTGTAATATTTTCTTTGTTGATGTTTACATTCAAATTTCCTTTGGCTACATGATTCAAAACATCAACCATTTTGTGAACGGGTCTTGTTATAGAGAGGGCGATATATATTGCAATAATCACGCCAACCGCCATGCCTAGCACTGCTAAAAGTAACAGAGTAAAAGTTGAAAAGTTTGCAGCAAAAGTTAACTGAGAAATAACATCATCCATTGTATCCTGCGCGCCTGTTTGCAATGGGGTGAGTAGTGCGATTATTCGAGCGTATATTTCATCGCCCTGTTCGAGAGACTCATTTATTAGTTCTCTGTTGTTGGTTGCCGCGCCTCTGTGTACATCTACTATAACCTGGGTGATATATTCGTTGACCAGCCCGTTTATCTGGTTTATCGTGCTTATAGCCCCCTCACGTCTTTCCGCTTCAAGATGCAAATCGTTTTCAAGACTTGAAAGATACATAGAAAAATAGCGGTTAAATGAAATTTGAATTGAAGCCGTTTCGTTTTGCAGATTATTAAGTGTAAATGTTTGCCCCGAGTAGAAGGCCATCAAGGCTACAACCCGCCTAAGGTCTGTAATCTGCACTGCCATACGATTGAGGGAGTTGTAACGATGTATTGGGTTTTCGTTTGCATAAGTAAAATTGGCATTGGAACTGTAGATATTGTATACACTAAAACCGGCAATTATCATAGTAATTGCCAAAAGCAGTCCAAATCCAACCCCCAGCTTGCTTCCGATTTTCATATTTCTAATCATATTTCCCACTCCTTTGCATCCTATTTTTTACATTAAAGGCGTATTCTTTTTGTCGAAAAGCTGGAACCATGCCTATATTATTTGAGTGAGTTTACCACGCTCCTATTACTTTGACAATTACTGTTTCTTAAGCGTGTGCATTTACATTTTTTGGGTCTTTTGAAATCCTGTGGTTGAAAAAGCGAAAGCAGAGTGCCTAAAATAAAGTTGAAACAAAAGGACATACTGACGCATAATGGAGTGAATTAGCCGATAAGCAAATTTAGCCAAAGGAGCGAGAGTATGTCCACAACAAAACATAAGTGATTTTGGGACGAAGTACAAGAAAATGTCACGGATCATTGAGTAACCCGTGTGGATATAGTATAATTGATGGCGAGGAGGAGGATAATGTGCAGGAAGAAAATAATGTACCGCCAGATATTAAAGACGTCACATTAGACAATAATGACACCATTAGTCATATTTTCGATAAGATACTAAAGCGCGTTTTACTGTCATTATCAAATGCTTCTGTAATTGCCTTTATCAATGGGATGTTTTCGGAGAACTTCCCATTGGACAGCAAAATCACTTATCATCATACGGAACATATTGATGGCAATCTAAAGAAAACCGTGGCGGATATA
>Ga0123355_10003283_pt1 | contig 23135 bp, 17 predicted proteins | sample TergutEmb28metaG_3_FD_89872 | JGI IMG/M metagenome (GOLD analysis project Ga0123355, IMG submission 89872) | Embiratermes neotenicus P1 segment gut microbial communities from Petit-Saut dam, French Guiana - Emb289 P1 | ecosystem: Host-associated > Arthropoda: Insects > Digestive system > Gut ... | reverse complement strand
CCTCTTTATTTTTTGATAACTCAGACGAAAATTGTCCCTTCTCTGTCTCTAGCTCTTCTAGACCATTTTTTAGTCTCTTCATTTTCTCATCATATACCGCAATTCCACTTGAAACACTTTCCGCCTCTTCTCTGTCAGTCTCAATTCTCTCTCTTACATGGTTTACTTCTGAGCTTATCTGTTCCATACGATTCTCAAGCTGCTCATAACTCGATTCTAGGCGGCTGACATTATTACTCGCTTCCGTTATTGCGTTCATGAGGTCGTATATGTTTTGATTCAAGGTTTGAATCTCCAACTCTTCTTCGGTAACAACATTTAGAAAGTCGGCAAACTGTTCGTTCTTTTTTTCAAGCTCTGTGTTTTTATGTGCAAGTTCTATAGACAGCTCGCTTAGCTGCGCTTCAAGTTCTTCAAGCTTATCGGAGCCTTGCTCTATTTCATTTTTCTTTTCCAATATGCGAGCTTCGGTATTTTCGATATCTAGTTTTATATGACGGATTTGTTCTTGCTTAAGCAGTATATCGTTCTCAGACTGCTCATAGTCCGAGCGGTTTTGTGCAATTTTTTGACTTAGTTCTTCGATTGTTGCCTCATAGTTTGTAATCTCTTCTTCGTATACGCCTATCTTGACTTCACTTTCTTGCTTACGCTTTTCAATGTCGCTTATTTGCTCAAGTACAATTTTTAAATTCTCATCAATTTTATCAATTCTGCCCTGTGCGCTATCCACTTCTGAGATAAATATATTGATTTGGACTAGTTTCAGCTCTTCGGCAAGTTTTAGAAACTTCTTCGCCTTCTCCGATTGCTCAAAAAGAGAATCGAGTCCTTGCTCGATTTCGTTAATTATATCTTCTACGCGTTCAAGAGAGGCGCGTTCTTTTTCAAGTTTATTAAGGGCTTCTAGGCGGCGTGTCTTGTACTTCACGATTCCCGCGGCTTCTTCAATCAAAAGTCTACGTTCTTCGCCTTTAGAGGCAAGAACCTCTTCAATCTTCCCCTGCCCTATTATCGAATATCCCTCTTTGCCAAGCCCTGTATCCATGAACAGCTCATGAATGTCTTTGAGCCTGCAAGATGTCCCGTTTATAGAATATTCACTATCACCAGAACGGTAAACCCTGCGTGTGATAGCGATTTCCTCATAGTCAACTTTAAGCCCGCCACTTGCGTTGTCAATAACCATTGTTACCTCCGCAAAGCCTAAGGCCTTTCTGTTAGCCGTCCCCGAGAAGATAACATCCTCCATCTTAGCTCCGCGCAAAGACTTCGCGCTCTGCTCACCTAGTACCCAGCGAATAGCGTCCGATACATTGCTTTTACCGCTACCGTTAGGACCAACGATAGCGGTAATTCCAGTGTCAAATTCCAATTTTATTTTTTCAGGAAATGATTTGAACCCAATCATTTCTAAGCGTGTTAGGTGCATGTGTTCTCCTATTGTTTATATTACTTAACCACAAAATTCACAATTTTCTTAGGTACATAAATCTCTTTCACAATCTCTACACCTTCAAGTTTCGCGCCGACTTCTTCCTTCGCCTTTGCAATCGCATCATCTTTAGCTATATCCGAGCTAGCTTTCATGCTGCCTCGCAGCTTTCCATTAACTTGGATGGCTATCTCTATCGTATCTTCTATCAGCTTATCCATATCATAAGCTGGCCAAGCGCAGTCGAATACCGAGCCATCTTTGCCAATAGAGTTCCAAAGTTCCTGCGCCATGTGAGGCGTAAACGGTGCAAGCATTATGATAAGCGTGTTAAGTGACTCTGCGTCAATGCCGTTATGAGTCTTTGCCGTGTCTGAGAGCTTTGTCGTGTACTCCATAAAGCCGCTCACAACCGTGTTTAGCGTAAAATTATTCAGTCTATTCGTAATCTCGTATACAAACTTGTTGCGCACAAAGTCGAGGTCTTTATTCGTCTGGATTATTTTGTCTTTATACTCAGCGACGAATCTCCAGCATCTGTTTAGATAACGATAAACCCCTTCAATGCCCGAATCGTCCCACTCTGAGTCCTGCTCAGGAGGACCTACGAACAATTCATACATACGAAGAGAGTCACATCCGAATTTTTCAACGATATCATCAGGTGATACATAGTTGCCTTTTGACTTAGCCATTTTTGCAACTATTCCTGTCTTCGGGTCTTTATAAGTAATCATGCCTTGGCTAAAGAGCTTCATAAACGGCTCTTCAAATCCAACTGCCCCTATATCGTACAAAAACTTCGTATAAAATCTTGCATACAGTAGATGCAACACAGCATGTTCAATCCCGCCGACATATAAGTCAACAGGAAGCCATTTGCTCAACGCTTCTTTACTTGCCAAGCATTCGTCGTTTTTATTATCAGGGTATCTTAGGAAATACCAAGATGAACCTGCCCATTGAGGCATGGTATTTGTCTCTCGCTTTGCAGGGGATGCGCAAGCTGGGCATGTTGTATTTACAAATTCAGGGATATTCGCAAGCGGCGATTCTCCCGTGTCTGTCGGCTGATAATTCTCCACATCAGGAAGTAAAACTGGAAGCTCACTCTCAGGCACAGCGACAGGACCACACTTTGCACAATGCACGATAGGGATAGGCTCGCCCCAATAGCGCTGACGTGAGAACACCCAGTCGCGCAACTTATAATTAACAGTCTTTTTGCCATAACCACACTCTTCAGCGTGGTTCGTCATCAGCTCTTTAGCCTCGTTCGAGTCCAAGCCGTTCCACTCGCCCGAGTTCATCATGATACCATCGCCAATGATAGCCGCTTTGAGCGCGCCCTCTTCTTCACTATCTACAGGCTTGATAACTTGAAGTATAGGCAGTCCAAACTTAGTCGCAAATTCAAAATCACGCTCATCATGACCAGGAACACACATAATAGCCCCTGTGCCATAGTCTTCAAGCACATAGTCGGATATCCAAATAGGCATCTTCTCACCGCTTATTGGATTCGTCGCATACGCTCCTGTAAAAACTCCTGTCTTATCTTTATCCGCCATCCTGTCTACAGTTGACTTTGTGCTTGCGTTAAAGATGTATTTGTCAATCTCATCTTTTTTGTCTGAATGAGTGAGTTCAGCTACGTACTTATGACCAGGAGCTAACACCATAAAAGTAGCACCATACAGTGTGTCAGGGCGGGTAGTAAACACTTTTATCTTCTTGTCAGATCCATCTATCGCAAAGTCAATCTCAGCACCATAACTCTTGCCTATCCACTCAGACTGCATTTTCTTAACACGCTCAGGCCAATCCAGCTTATCCAAATCAACAAGCAACCTCTCAGCATACTTGGTAATGCCAAGCATCCATTGCCTTAGCATCTTTTTCGTAACGACTGAATTACATCTATCGCACGCACCGCCTACTACTTCTTCATTGGCAAGTACAGCCTTACATGACTGACACCAGTTAAGCGGCATCTCTTTTTCATAAGCCAAGCCCGCTTTGAACATCTTTACAAATATCCACTGTGTCCATTTATAATAATCAGGGTCGGTCGTAGAAAAAGACTGATCCCAATTATAAATAGCGCCTAGTTCTTTTAACTGGCGGATAAAGTTTACTATATTCTCATCAGTACAAGCCGCAGGATGAACGCCCTGTGAAAGCGCATAGTTCTCCGCAGGAAGTCCGAATGAGTCAAACCCCATCGGGTGAAGCACTTCATAACCCTGAAGTATCTTGAACCTGCTCATTACATCGCTTATAGTATAGCCTCTCCAGTGACCCACATGAAGCCCCGCAGCCGAAGGATAAGGGAACATGTCCAAGCAATAATACTTCGGTTTTTTATCATTGGGTTGATTAATTGGGTTTTCTTCCCAGTATGTTCTCCATTTTTTTTCAATTATGTTATGGTCATATTTTGACATCATTTTATTCGCTCCTCTTTTGCTAATTAACTCTATAAAAATTTTACCATAAATTTGCCGAAATTACAACTATTGCTCCACTAATTAAACTTTGCATAAAGTAGAGCAATCTTACATCAACAGTACAAATCCCATGTACCCCGCATACATCAAAACCATCAAAAGACCCTCAAGTCGAATAAGCCTCTGCCCCGATTTTGCATATAGGAAAAACGCAAGAGTACCTATCGTCAGCACCGCAATATCAAACAATGCGCCATGCTCAACAGCAAGCGGCATAATAGCTCCCGCAAGCCCCAGTACAAACATAAGATTAAATATGCCAGAACCTATGATAAAGCCTATCGCAAACTCGCCTTCTTTTTTGCGACAAGCTATTATGGCAGTCACAAGCTCCGGCAGAGATGTCCCAATAGAGACAATCGTAAGTCCAATAACACGCTCAGATACACCTATGTTCTCCGCAATATCTATCGCGGACATGACAGTAAGCTGCCCTGCCCCCATTATAACAGCGATACTTATAATTGTTAAAACAATATTTTTCCATAGAGGCTTTTGTTTTATATCTTCCGCTGTATCTTCGTCTGCTCTATTTTTCATAGCACTTTTTATAACAACAAGCATGTATATAACAAATCCTGCCAAGAAGAGGAATCCACCAAGCCTAGGTATCTCGCTCCCTATGAAAGTGTGTATAAGTATGAGCAAAGCTACAGTCGCTGCGACCGATACCCAATAGTCACGCGATATCTGCGCTGTTTTAACAGAAATTGGATAAAGTATCGCACAAAAGCCAACTATAAACAGTAAATTAAAAAGATTCGATCCAACCGCATTCGCAATAGCAAGGTTCGAGTTACCGCTAAGTGCAGCTGAGACACTGATAACTAGTTCAGGCGCACTTGTACCCATGGCGACCACAGTAAGTCCGATTACTAAGGTCGGTACTTTTAGATATCTAGCAATCCCTACGCTCGCATCTACAAACACATTTGCACTTTGTATAAGTAATACGAAGCCTAATATTAATAAAAGTAAGTTCAGTACAACTGGCATATCATTTCCCCTTTATGATTAAGTGTTCCTCACAAAGGGATATTTTAACACTCTTCGTAATATTTGTCCAATTTTTCAGAAGATTTTCAAGCCATATTTACACACTCATCAACATCAAACAAGTACAAATACGCCTCCGAAACCTCTACACCAAACGACTTTTCAAGGGCTTTTCTATAAATATCTAGTTGTACTTTGTATCGACTCTTTAATACTTCTACGCCTTTTTCGCCAACGAAGTCCGATTTATAGTCGACAAGTACAATACACTCATCTTCAACAAAATAGCAATCGATAATTCCATGCACCAGCAGCGTTCCCGCGTCCGCATACGGCAAGTACGCCTCTTTTGCGTCAATCTCTAGAACAAATGGTATTTCTTTGTGTAGCTCTGTAGCATTTCTCATACGCTCAGCCAAGGGACTGCTTACAAATTTGTATACCTTGTTGACATTAATTGAGAGTGCCTCTTTGTCGCTTAGAAGGTTTCTGGTTGTCAAGTTTTTTATAAGCGCATTGATATCATCTTGTGTATTAGTCGTCTTTATGTCAATGTGCTCCATGAGCGTGTGCATCGCCATACCCTTTTCGGCGGGGCTGAGGTCGTCTTTTGAAGCAAGCTTTGGCACATTAAATGTCGGCTCAAGCATCTCTATCTGTACGCCTTCCGAATCACTTTTCATGCGGCTGAAATAGTTCCTCTTTATTTCTGATATCGAGATTTTGCTTGGAATTATTGTCTCTTTTATATTTGTGTATTCCCAGCTGAAGCTTTCTCCGATTTTTTGTAAGTATGATTTGTACAGGGCTTCGTTAAAGTCTGTTTTCTCGTTCGGTTTTTCTGTCGCTTGCTTAATGGCTTTCTCGCCTGACAAAGCAGTTTCACTAATCACAGAGACCTTCCATCTTGACTCGTCGTTATAGACCTCCAAATTGTTGTCCTTCAAAAACTCGTCCGCTCCAAAATCTTTATGCCTCACAAGGCATACTCCTATAAAGTCCAAATAAGTCTTTGCATCCCAAACGCTGTGCGGTGGAAGCTTTTCATGTTCATAATTAATCGTCTCTGCCCAAGACTTGACGGCTTTTTCATAACTGTTTATGCAGCCTGTCAGTATCAGCTTACTCTTTGCCCTTGTCAGTGCCACATAGAGAATTCTAAGCTCTTCAGCATAGTTTTCCTCATGTATCAATCTTGAGAGCATAACCCTTGGCAGAGTGTTACTCTTTACTCTAGGCTCTGAGCTTATATGTATTGGTCCAAGCCCCTTGCTCTCATGCAGTATCAAAGAAGCCGCCTCGTCCATACGATTAATCTTACCTCCAAGATTTGAGACAAAGCAAATAGGAAACTCAAGCCCCTTCGAGCGGTGAATGGTCATTATTTGTACTGCGTTCTCACTTACTCCTGTTGATGGCTCTTTTAACTTTGAGTCGCGCTCCATAAGTTTTTCGATAAAGTGTATAAATCGCAAAAGTCCTTGCAAACTAGTTTTTTCAAACCTAAGCGCATATTCAAAAAGCGTGTTTAGGTTCGCTTTTTTCATCTCAGCTTGAGGCGATAGAGAAATATAGTCAAAATATCCGCTCTCGTCAAATATAGTACTTATCAACTTCGACACAGGAATTTGCGATTTTAGCCTACGCCATCTTTGTAAATCACTCCAAAACTTCTTAGCCCCCGCGGTAGGCTCTGAGCCATTTAAGTAACTTTTTAGCGCACTATAAAAACTACCATGTGGCTCACTCATCCTAATCTCTGTCAAGTTGTCCGCGTTCAAAGAATAAATCGGTGAATGAAGTGTCGCAATCAAGCTAATGTCCTGCCTCGGATTATCAATAACTCTAAGCAATGCAACCATTGTAAGTACTTCGATATTATCAAAATAGCCGCCGCTTGTGTTCGCAATAGCTGCAACCCCTGCCTCACTAAGCACTTTAACAAAAGTCTGAGCATGAGAAAGTGAGCGCATCAGTATAGTTATGTCCCTATACTCCACCCTATCAGCGCGCGCTTGTGATGTCAGTTCCAAAATCTTTGTGGCTATTGCTCCTGCTTCTTTTTCTGCTTTGGACAGCTCCTTTATCTCTTCATCCGAATCGTCGTCCGTTTCACTGCTTGAGTTGGTCTCTATCAAGATGAGTTCCGTCGTATCATCATATTTTTCATCGTCTTTTGTTGTCCCGCCAAAGCTGAGCATCTCAGCCTCGCCATAGTCAATAGCCGCCGCCCTCTCGCTCATAATTTGCCTGAAAATAAAATTGACAGAGTCCAAAATGTTTTTTCTGCTCCTAAAGTTATCACTTAAGTCTATGCGCAAATTTTGTCCGCCATTTTCATACGAATTATACTTTTTGATAAATATATCGGGATTCGCTCTTCTAAACCTGTATATACTCTGCTTTACATCCCCTACCATAAACCTACCCGTCTCTTTTGATATGAGGCTAAGTATACTCTCCTGCAGGGTGTTCGAGTCTTGATATTCATCCGTATATATTTCACAAAACTGCTCTCTATACTCTGCGGCAATATCCTCATTCTCCGATAAAACCTGGTACGTATAGTGCTCCAAATCACCAAAGTCTAATATGCCATTCGCTAGCTTCTCTGCTTTGTAACTCTCCATAAACTCTATGACTAAGTCGCATAGTTTTTTCATAACAGGATAGCTGTCTATAATATCTTGCTTCATTAAATCAAGCGGCTTAAAAAAGAACTTTTCACCGATACCTTTTACTGCCCCTTTAATCTTTTTATCACGAATGTTTTTTACTACCTCTTTGAGTCCTTCGTCCACTTCATCTTTTTTACCTATGCGAGCTAGATCTGTGAATGCGACATTATCAAGCGCTGCTTTTATTTCTTCAAAATTGCCTTTGCTACAAAGGTTATGTAGATACCTCAAAAGTTCGAGGTCATCTCTAAGTGCCGCAACGTATTTATTCGGACCATATGGCCTCTCGCAATATTTGATAGCCTCACTTGCAGAAATAATTGCCCCCGAAAGTTGTGTCTCAATTTGTTCAAGTGCCATCTGCCCCCACGTGCTCTCGCTCAGACTCTGCTCCGCGTTCAAGTTAAACCACTCTGCACTCTCTAAAAGCCAAGTCCTCATATCAAGACTCGACTCACAAAAGTTATACATCCGAAGAATAAGCTCTCTCAAGTTCTTATCATAGAGCCTACCGCCATAAATCTCTAAAAGCCTATAAAACGCACCGTCTTTTTGCTCATACTCTTTCTCAAAAATGCTCTCAAGCACATCCTCTTTCACAATATCCATTTCAATATCGTCACCTATACGAAACGACGGGTCAAGCCCAAGCGCGCTATAGTTTTTCCTAAGCACCGAATTACAAAAAGAGTGTATTGTGCTTATTGATGCCTTTGGCATAAGCATAATTTGCTTCTGAATATGTTTATTATCAGGCTCTGCTTCAAGCCTCTCGTTAAGAGCTTTTAAAATACGTTCGCGCATCTCAAGAGCAGCCGCTTCTGTAAATGTAACAACAAGCAGCCCCCCTATATCAATGGAATTATCCTTATCCGTTATAACGCGCAAAATACGTTCGACTAATACAGCCGTCTTTCCACTGCCTGCGGCGGCTGAAACTAATATGTTCTTATCTCTCTCATCAATTGCCTTTTGTTGATTTGGTGTAAAATTACGCAAAAGTATCAGCCCCTATCAGGAGGCTTGTCCATATGCTATGCAATCTTAATCTGTCGCATGTGCATAGTGAAATCCTCCACAAATCCTTCATAAGAATTATAAAGAATATTTCCCGCCATTGCAACTATATAAGGGCTAAGTACATCCTGTTTGAAGACAACTTTTGAATAATACTTCAAAAATTCGAACTCAAATGTACTAGGACTAAGCTCCATCATAGTCAAGAAGTTCGACAGTTTACGTTTTTCTTGGGTGCTTAAGTGCAAGAATCCTTTTAAGTTATAATTTTTCACACTTTCCCATTGATAAGGGAAATCATATGACATCTTTACGTAAAAATACATAATATTAACTCTGTACATCGCTCTAATAGCATTGGGGTCAAGCATCTCGTCTTTTAGTTTGTTCCGAAAACCGTATATCACTTGCTCATATATTTCGCAGGAAATATTTGCAACCATGAGCGAAAAAACAATCGCCTCATGCTTTGCCTCTATGTAGTCACATTTATCGTAGTAGACACTCGCCTCTTCGTCCAAAATTTTGAACAAATTTGCCTTACCCTTCACTAAAAGCCTCAAATAATACATTGTTCGCTTAAAAAATGTCATAATTAATCAACTCCAATCAGATATTAGGGATTGCAGTAAAATATTAACACTTTTTGGACAAACAGTAAATATTATTTTCATTTCAAATTGTCACAAAATTCGACTTTTTATTTTTATAGTCATTCAGTATGTAGCCATTCAGTAACAAGTTTAGGATATAAAACATAATCTAAATAAAAACATCAATTAGGGAGTGACGGGTGACGTGACAGAAAAAAAATTACCACCCAATGAAAATATTAGTCCGAGCAATTTGCGCAATATCTGCGATGAATTTTATAAAAGACCGTTTCCTATCGGTACTTTCAACCCACCGCCAAAAGATGAATATCTAAAAAGGGTGTGTGATGAAAAATGTAGCAAATGTCCATTTTTCGCATGGCCTATGCCCGGGCCGGCAGGAAGAAACGGTCGAGACGGCCGAGACGGCATCAATGGTCAAGATGGAAATACACCATATATAGGCAAAAACGGCAATTGGTTCATAAATGAAGTCGACCTTGGTATAAGTGCGAAAGGCTCACCAGGACCTCAGGGAATACCAGGTCCTGCGGGTCCTCAAGGTCTTCAGGGTCCTCAAGGTCTTCAGGGTCCTCAAGGAGATCCTGGGTTTGAGTTAAGACCTGCAACAGAAGATGAATACCTGGAGTTAACGGATGAACAAAAACGGGACCACACTGTTTTATGGGTAATTTACCCAGATGATTTTTTTGAAAATATATAAAACTTTAGGAGTGATTTTTTATGGCAAATGCAGTATCATATGAGTATCTAAAGTCGATTCAGGGTGTACCTGGCGGTATTCCAACTCTCGATGGCGATGGTAATATTCCTGAAACACAGCTTCCACCATCAGTAGTTAGCCCGTTTAAAGGGCAATTCGCAGATGAAGCAGAGCTAATAGATGATTATCCCAGCGCTGGCATAGCTGATTATGCTTTTGTTGATGACACTAGCAGTTTTTGGTATTGGAATGCGGGACTAACTGTTCCAGCATGGGTTAATCAGATAATTGAAGAAGCCGACTATCTCCTTTTGAGTGCTGCCGAAAAAAGCATGGTGCCTTATATTGTTGCGCCGAATGTAGTTACACCTTAAAATATACCCATATACTTGTTTAACCTGAAAGTTAATTTGATATAACCTATAATATGACCTCGATTGAGCTGGACAGTCGGGGTTATTTACATGCCTGACTCTGTTATTTACGTGTCTGACCCAAATTAGCTTGACAAATCATCCGTTTATGATATGGTGAATATAGTTGAATTTAACTATATAGTTGATTACTAAAGGAGAGCCAATGAGAGCAGTCATAATAAGCGGCGGACGTATCGCAAATTATATATTTATCAAGTCTCAAATTCGAGAAAATGATGTAATCATCTGCGCGGACAGCGGCTATAGCCACGCTATTCAGATGGAACTTTTGGTAAGTGCGATTGTAGGCGATTTCGACTCTATTGGAAATGTCAACATCCCTGAAAACATTTTGACCATACGCGTTCCCGCCAAGAAAGACCTGACCGATACCGAACTTGCACTCCACTACGCGAGAAAAAAAGGGGTTAAGGATTTTTTGTTCATAGCAGCTATAGGTACTCGCATGGATCATAGCTTGGCTAATATTTTATTACTAAAAAGCTGTGTAGAGAACGGCGAGAACGCTGTAATTGTGGACGAGCATAATAAGATTATGATGACTGATTCTGTGATTGCTTTATGTGAGCCGCTTGGCTCTACGGTTTCGCTTATTCCTTTAGAGAATTGTTTTGGGGTTAGCACGCAAGGCCTTGAGTATCAATTGCAAGGGGCGACTTTAACAGTGGGCAGAGGCTTGGGAATTAGTAATGTTATGGTTTCTAAAAGTGCGACCATTTCAATTGAGAAAGGTCTTCTTTTAATTGTTGTAGCAAAGGATTAAGTTATTTCGGGAGATAAAACATGCCTATTAATTCAGACTCGAAAAAGGATATCGCAATAAAAATACTGAGCGAGAGACTTAACATCACTCCAGCAGAGCTAATAAGATTCACAACTGGATATGCTCACAGCGTTTATCATGTTAAAACTGAATATGGGGAGTATGTTTTGCGAATAACAAGTAAGCAAAACAAATCGCTCTACTTTGGCTCTATTAAATGGCTAAACAAGCTTGCTCACTTAGACATACCTATTCCTAAAGTATTAGAGCATGGACAATATGAAGATAAATATTATGTTCTTATGACATTTATCCGCGGCAGAGATTTAGGCGAGGTATATCATACACTCAGCGATTCGCAAAAGCGCGAAATTGCTAAAAGTCTATGTGAAATACAAAGAAAAATCGCAACGCTACCATCCAGTGGGCTATATGGCTATGACAGCTATCCCACTGCAACTTGGAGCGAGGAAATAGCTCACTTTATTAATCGGTCGCGCAAAAGGATAATGACGAATAAGGTTTTTGATGCTAAAGTGTGCGATGATGTTGCTGTAATTATGAGCAATCTAAGCGATTACTTCTCATCTGTGCAGCCTATAGCATTTTTAGATGACACAACAACTAAAAATGTACTCATACACGACGGGGCACTGTCGGGCATCGTTGATATTGACTGGATATGTTATGGCGGCCCATTGCAAACTATTGGACTTACAAACATGTCTCTGCTTGCTATGGGAGCGGACACAAAGTATATTGATTATTGGCTCGATGAAATGAGTGCAGACAGCACCCAGCACACAGTCGTAACATTCTATACGCTCCTGTTTTGCATCGACTTCATGGGCGAGCAAGGTATGAGATTTGATAACGATAATATTGTTGAGATAAATCAGGAGAAAGTAGAGTTGTTAAGCTTAATCTATGATAATTTGATATCAAAGCTCAGATAAACCATAGGAAGTCATAGGACCATACACTTGCTTAATTCTTCATCTTTTCTAATTAAATACACATTATGGCATACACTTATTGCTCTTTTGAGATTAGGTGCTTTTGACAAACCGCTAGCCTGACTACTTCTAGAATATTTTTCATTAAATTATTTAAAAAAGACTGCCTCGCTAATTTTTCTTAGCAAGACAGCCCCGTTTTTATCATCTTATGTACTTACCTAGCTGCGTTAAACGCTTCTTGAACAGCTGCTTGGTGGTCTCTTTCATGTCCCGTGCTGCCATTATGAGTGCGGCTACCGTAAAAATGCAGGCACACATGTCCGTTCATATTGTTGCCACTTATAGTGCTTCCAGCGTGAGGCATACCGTTTATAGAAGCTGCAATAGTCCTTCCATCAACATGTACCCAAACCGGTCTCGGTGTCCAAGTCCACTGACCACCGAACGCTTGAAGCATCAACGCTGTATCTTCAGCCGTAATCGTCTCGACGTCGGCATGATTACCGTTTGAAAAACTTCTAACCCAATATGTAATGCCTGTTCTCACGTCTGTGATTTGAAGCGGCACACCAGTTTGTATAACATTGTTTCTCGCTTCTGACCAGTGGATTCGCTCCACACCATCAGGACTAACTGCAGGAGTGCTTATTGAACTTCTGTCAAAAAGAAAATCCGCATACATATATCCAAAAGAACCGTCAAAAGATACTCTCTTCCAACCATCATTTGTATATCCCGTTACCAAAACTGTGCTACCAGATGGAACTGTCTTGATTATATCGGCCAAAGTCGAAGGCTCAGTACGGAATCTGACATTACTCGTGGTTAAAAACTCTGTCCCTTCAACGTCTGTAACAATTGTCTCAGACATGACAGGAGGAGCATCTACTATTGGAGCCGCATTTGATGGCACTGCATCCGTTTGCGTGCTCACTTCAGGGCTTGCCTCATCTTTTGCTTCAAGAAAATCAGAATACATGTAACCAATCTCGCCATTAAACTCTACTCTATACCAAGAGTTATTTACATAACTGATTACTCGTACCGCACTACCTTCAGGCACTGTCATTATTATGTCTGAACCTAAAGATGGACCTGTTCTGAGTCTCAAGTTAGCGCTTACGATTAAAGAAACATTAGCAGAATACAAGAATTCAGAATACATATATCCTTGAGTACCATTAAACTCTACCCTGAACCAATCAGGATTCTCTGCGTTAATAATTCGGATTGCACTTCCCGTAGGAACTGTTTTAACAATCGCTGAGTCAAGTGATGCGCCTGAGCGCATTCTCACATTCGCGGTTGTTGTAACTGTATTTAATTCACTCGCAAAAGTTTGAATCGGACTAATAGCTATAACGCTAACCAGTACACCGCAAGTAATCGTTTTTACTAATCTATGTATCGTTTTATCTTTTGTAGCAATTTTTTTAAAATGACTGACCATATCAAAAACACCTCTAAAAAATGCCATAATTGTATTACTCTGACGTTTATTGTAACATTCAGTTAATAACTTGTCAACAATTTTTAACAAGTTTTTTCAAAAAACAGTCAAAACCTTTGTTTTTATAGCACTTTTATAGCACTTTATGAAAATATTACAGATAAATAAAACTTTTACAAAAAAAACCGTGCATTTTCTTGTCGAATATTGTATAATACTTTTAATGAATGTAATGATGATAATCGTACTTTGGAGGCTTTAATGATATCTAGGGTTTTAGTAGCTTTTATTTGTATTGTCGCTGTCTTTTTTGCAAGTCAGCCTACAATGCATAATCAATATTATTTTAGTGAAAATGTTGAGTCCTCAAGCTCTGAGAGGTCTCGTTTTCATATTAATCAGGTCGTTTCACATTCTGTATCTTTGTTTAGACTTCACCGTGCTTTTAACCGCTATGGAATCGAAACTACATACGAACAATATAATGACGAAAGTATTAAGTTACAACCACGAATAGTGGCATTAACTTTTGACGACGGACCCGGAGCAAATACGGAGAGAATTCTAGACATTTTGGAATATTATAATGTAATAGCTACGTTTTGCGTCGTTGGTAATCGCATTCATAGATATGAAAACACTTTAATCCGCACATTTGAAGCTGGGCATGAAATTGTTGGTCATTCGTGGAATCATGCTAGGTTTACTGCGATTTCAAGGGCGAACGTAAGAGAGCAACTTATCAGAACGAATAATGAGATCTATAGAGTCATCGGGATAGTTCCTACGATGCATAGACCTCCGTATGGGCTCATGAATAATGCAGTAGCGGAGGTATCTAAAGAGCTTGATATGGCTATACTATCTTGGTCTGTTGATCCGAGGGATTGGGAATACGATGCGACTCCTGAGGATATATACAATCATATTATGGAACACATATTTGACGGAAGCATACTGCTTTTTCACGATATCCACGACGTTACAGTATATGCGATAGAAAAAATTGTGCCGAGCTTGCTTGAGCAAGGATTTATCTTTATGAGTTCTTCTGAACTTTTGAGCCATTCTGAATATTCGATTGAAGGCGGCAGGGTTTTTAGATATGCTATACCTAGATAGATATACTCACTAACCGCTATATCAAAGAAAAAGGCTGATGATAATTCATCAGCCCCGGCGTGCAAAAGCACAAAACCGAATGTCTTGCATGTTGCAAAATCTCTAAATCAAAACCTCTCACAGTTTTGTAATACCGTTTGAACTCGTCTCGTAAGTTCCTACTTATATTAACCCAATATAAGCAAAATAATTCTAATTTTTCTAAGCATTTTTTATACATTTTTGGAAAAAGTTGGGTAGCAATATTACATCATCTTGACCCAATACTTAAGTTCTATCTAAAAATCCATATTGAATCAAATATCTACGTATCGTGGCAAAATCGTCATAATATTGTTTAAGGTCTCCACTATTAAAAGAAAAAGACAGGACGCTTTTATTTCTGCGCCCTGTCTGCGAATCATCATTATATTTGCATGGTTTACTCACTCGTGATTCAGGGGTGAATCGCAAAGTTTTATGGTCTGCGGTTCAGATTTTCTTTCAGCCAGCTTACTGAAGTGACTCCGCCATTCTAATTAACGTAGCATCATCTAATATGAAGCTGCCCCAAGAGAGGAACGTGTTTCTAACTTCAGGACTTGTGTGGATAGACAAACCGCCACCACCGATAATCGCATCTACGCCATTAACAGTGATTTCTTCAACAGCTCCCCAAATATCCCAGCCATAACGCTCATGTTGTCTGCGAATTTCAAGGTCAAAGCTTTCTTCGCCATTGCTGAATCTCACTACTAATTGTCCGCCAGCGTGCTCTAAATCATTATTAATCGGACATATTGAAAATCTAGCGCGCTCAAATGCGAATCCTTCAGGCAAATATGTCGGCATTACAGGGCTTTCATCTCCTGGGAAGAGTGCTAAAGCTTCATCTAGATCATCAAGCACAAGTGGGTCTTGCCATACTTGAATCTCGCCGTCTACTTCAACAACTAATCTTCCATCTCTACCCATTTCGCCTTCTATTATTATCATTCCACCAATAATACCATCTGATTCTTTCACTATTACCTCTGATACAAAATCGTAACCTTCGATAATTCGCGTGTCCAATCTTCTCCAAACTGGATCGCCAAACGCAACAAATGATAAGCTTAATGCAGCTATTAATGCTGCAGCAACTGCTACTGAAAATTTCATAACTTTTCTTTTATTCATATTATTTTTCTCCTTATTCGCATCAATTTTTAGCTTCTGGATTAGCTCAACATCTGGCTTCTCCGAACTCTTTAGGGCTCTGCGAAGAAGAGCGTCCATGTCATTATCTTTATTCTCCATACCCAACTTCCATCAACCCTTTCTCAATTATTTTTCGCGCCGTGTGTAGGCGGCTTTTTATTGTGCTCACTGGTAACTTTAGCGTCTGGGCTATATCCGTTTGACTCATTTCCATTGTATAATATAGTATAATCGGGATTTTAATTTTTTCGGGTAGGCTATCGACTACCTTTTGTATTATTAAAGTATCTTCTCTTGCTATGACGTCATCTTCTATTCCATTGTCACCCTGCTCCGCTGCCTCGTCGTTTAAATGTACGATGGGGACAATTCTGTCACGGCGGGCATATTTACGCTTCTTGCTCTTCCACAAGTATAATGCTGTAGAAAAAAGGAAGCTTTTTGGATTATCCGCGGCATTTACTTTTATCATTTGTTCAAATGCCTTCAAAAATGTTTCTTGCATTAAATCTTCCGCATCCTCTTTAGAAAAAGTGAGACTGCGGCAGAACCGCCAGATGGCTTCGTTATACTTGTCCACTAAGTCCTCTCTGCTGAGTTCTGTATATACATACTGTGTATTTGTTCTAATTGCGCGCAATGTTTCTTCCAAGTTAGCCTCCCTTCAAAATCCCGTACACTTGCTAATAGTCGTGAGGTTATAATTGGTTCATTTTTCTATAAAAAAAATCAAACATCTCCATATCATAACGTAACGGGCGAACACAGTTCGCCCCTACAAGCGTTGGTAAACTTTGAAAAATCAAGCTTTTCACACACCATGTAGGGGCGACTTGCAGTCGCCCGCCTCATTACAATATAGAATAACGTCTAATACATTTTCTTGCTCTGGAAATTTGTCTACATTCTTTTAGCGGATTCCATATCCGCCCAAAATCTTTTTATAACTAACTCTGCGCCCTACCCAAGTACTCACCTGTCCGAGTATCCACTTTAATAACATCATCAATATTAAGGAACAACGGCACTGCTACAACTGCACCAGTCTCTAAAGTAGCAGGTTTCGTAGCACCCGTCGCCGTGTCACCTTTAAATCCTGGCTCAGTCTCAACCACTTTAAGCTCAACAAACATAGGAGGCTCGATGCCAAAAACTTTGCCATTATGCGACATAACCTTAACTTGCTCATTTTCTTTTACGTATTTAAGCGCATCGCCTACGTCGCTTGCATTTATTTCCATCTGCTCAAAACTCTCTGTGTCCATAAAGTAGTACAAGTTACCATCATTATACATGTACTGCATATCTTTTCTATCAATATGAGCCCTCGCCATTTTCTCAGATGGTCTAAAGGTTTTCTCAAGCACACTTCCCGTTACCAAGTTCTTAACCTTAGTGCGTACAAACGCAGCACCTTTACCGGGCTTTACATGCTGAAACTCAACTATTACGTAAATATCTCCGTCGAACTCAATTGTAATACCGTTTCTAAATTCACCTGCTGAAATCATAAATAAATCCTCCTATGTTGTCTCTTGTTGTTCACTATATAATCTCCGAAAGAGCATATAAACCCAAAACATACGAAAGCGCGCCAAAGCCAGATATCTGCCCCACACAAACAGGAGCAGTCACACTCTTTTGGCGAAACTCTTCCCGAGCCGCCACATTAGACATATGTGCCTCAACCACAGGGAAACTCACAGACGCAATCGCATCCCTAAGCGCATAGCTGTAATGCGTAAATGCGCCTAAATTAACCACAGCACCATCAACGCCTTCATAATGACAGCTCTGCAAATAATTGATAATCTCGCCCTCTGAATTGGACTGAAAAATCTCCAAATCCATATCCAGCTTGCGAGCTGTATCGAGTATCTGCTGGTCAATGTCTTCGATAAATTCTGTTCCGTAAATATCTTTTTCCCTAATCCCCGTAAAATTGAGATTAGGTCCGTGGATTACTCTGATTTTTTTCATAATAATGCTCCACTAATTAGAATTTAATCGCCAAAGATATTATAGTATAAATTTGACGGTTGCGCAAGTATTATGTCTGTATGGGTGTAGTTATAATGAAACCCGCCCAAAACAGTAACGACGAGCTTGTCTTTTTCTCACATATCTTCGTCATCAGAACCCCGTTCGTGCCTCAGGGCACGACGGGAACCTGACTTCTCGCTCTGCGAGAAAAATTCTATACCTGCCATTACTGTTTTGAGCGAGTTTCACTATATTTATCACTTCCTACCCCTCAAGTACCTATTAACAATCCGCCTCTCAATCCGTCGTTTCCACCGAACACTAATCTCATCACGCGCAACAATTGGCTTCACCAAAATTGAATAAATACCCATACGTCTTGCACACCATACGTCTGTAAAGACTTGGTCTCCTATGAATACTGAGTTTTCGCTAGTTGCTTTATTCGCGCTCATGATTTTTTCTACATTGCGTTTAAGAGGCTTATTGGCTCTATATATCGCTGGAAGCTTTAGTTCGCTGTTAAAGCGCTCTACTCTCTTTCTGTAATTATTAGACACCAAGAGTACTACAAAACCCATTTCCTTAAGCCTCAGAAGTAAATCCGCATTCTCTCTTGACGGCATTTTAATATCGTATGGCTCTATAGTGTTATCAATATCGAAGATTAAGGTCTTTTTGCCCATTTCTAATAGCGCGCCATAATTTATACGGTGAATGCTCTCTACATATTCGTCAGGATAAAATCTTTCTAACATAGCATCCTCCTAGTCCTTATACGCACGCTTTTATTAATTCTAACGCCTTCGTCATAGCCTCGTCAACCTTTGAAGCGTTTGCGCCACCAGCTTGCGCCATGGTCGGTTTACCGCCACCTCTGCCATCTACTATAGGCACTACTTCTTTGACAATGCTCCCTGAATGAATCCCTTTTGCAATCGCTTCATCACCAGCCATAACTACAATACTAACTTTCCCATCCACAAGACCAAAAAGTGCAAACACGCCCTTACCCTGCGATTTATCTTTGAGCTGATCGCCAAGAACCTTTAACGCGTCAGCATCAGTATTGTCCATTTTTGTAACAATTACATGTATGCCATTTATTTCTTCACGCGCATCACTCGCCCATATTTCATCAACTATATTCGCAGACCCTTCTGTTTTCGCCCTCGTAAGCTCTTTTTGAAGATCCTTAAGCTGGGTAGCCATACTCTCGATTTTTTGGAAGACAACATCGGAATTAACTTTAAGCCCTGCCGCCATTGCCTTTACTTTCATCTCTTGTTCATGATAGTATTCAAGTGCCGCTTTCCCAGTAAGTGCCTCTATCCTTCTGACCCCTGCTGAGATACCACTCTCCGACAATATCTTTATGAATCCAATCTGAGAAGTATTCTTAATATGTGTACCTCCACAAAGCTCCGCGCAGAAATCGCCTATCTTTACAACGCGTACCTCATCGCCGTATTTCTCACCAAATAGAGCCATCGCGCCCATAGTTTTTGCGGATTCTATATCTGTATTTACTGCCTGGACATCAAATGCTTCGAATATCGCGTCGTTTACTATACTTTCAATTTTGTCGAGTTCTTCAGTAGTTACTGGCTCAAAGTGCGTAAGATCGAATCTCAGTCTTTGCGAATTAACTTGGGATCCCGCTTGTGTACAGTGCGCGCCAAGTACCTCGCGCAGAGCTTTGTGCAGTAAATGCGTCGCTGTGTGATTGCGCTCTACGGCTTTGCGATTTTTAGTGTCAACTTTGGCAATCGCGCTTTCATCGTTTTTGATAATACCAGAGGTAACTTTGCCAATATGGATATGCTTATCACCATCTGCCTTTTTGCAATCAAGCACTTCAAAAGCTCCGCTTACTGTGCTTATCGTGCCAATGTCCCCTACTTGACCGCCGCCTTCTGCGTAGAATGGTGTTGAGGTTAAAATGATTACGCCCTCTGTTCCTGTATCTATTTCGTCTACTTGCTTCCCATCCACTATTAGCGAAATGATTTTCACATCACTTTGCTCAAGATTCCCATATCCTGTAAAGGTTGTCATAGGCAAATTAAATGCTCCATAAACATCCGCATCGGAACCCAAGAATGTAGTCTCTTCACGACTGCCTCTTGACATCTCTTTCTGCTTTTGCATCTCAACTTCAAAGCCAGCCTCATCCATCGACAGTCCAGCCTCGGTCAAAATCTCTACCATAAGCTCAGGAGGGAATCCGTAGGTATCATATAGCTTAAACGCATCCGCACCAGCTAAAACTTTTGTCGTATCCTTAATCTTTTCTAAATGCGTCTTTAAATATTCAAGCCCTTGGTCAAGAGTTTCATAAAATCTGTTTTCCTCGATACCTAGTATCTTCAGTATATACTCCCTATGTGTAACAAGCTCAGGATAAGCCATGCCAAAATTAGTGATAACGCTTTCACAAAGCCTCGCCATAAACGTATCTTCTATACCCAAGAGCTTCCCATGACGTGCCGCACGTCTCAGAATCCTGCGCAGTACATATCCCCTGCCCTCATTTCCAGGCATGACACCATCAGCAAGTAAGAAAGTCACCGCTCTAATATGGTCTGTGATAATCCTTACCGATAAATCTTTATCGTCCGAGCTTCCGTAGGCATACTTTGCTATATCACAAACGGTATCTCTGATACTCCGCATAGTGTCAATGTCCATAATAGTACGAACGCCCTGCATAATAACGCCCATACGCTCAAGACCCATTCCTGTGTCTATATTAGGATTGTCAAGTGGCTTGAAACTGCCGTCTTCTTGCTTATCAAATTGGGTAAATACAAGATTCCAAAACTCTGTATATCGGTCACAGTCACAACCTACGGTACAGCTCTCGCTGCCACAGCCATACTCTTCGCCCAAGTCAAAGTAAATCTCAGAACACGGACCACACGGACCAACATTGCCTACTTCCCAAAAATTATCTTCTTTACCGAATCTAAATATTCTCTCTTTGGCAATCCCAATCTTCTCATGCCAAATGTCAAACGCCTCATCGTCTTCCACATAAACAGACGGATAGAGCTTATCCACAGGAAGCTCAAGAACCTCAGTACAAAACTCCCATGACCAAGGTATTATCTCTTCTTTAAAATAATCACCAAACGAGAAGTTCCCTAGCATCTCAAAAAGAGTCGCATGTCTTGCAGTCATACCGACGTTTTCTATATCTCCTGTTCTTATACATTTTTGACATGTGACAATCCGTTTTGATGGTGGTGTTGCTTGACCTGTGAAATATGCTTTCATCGGTGCCATTCCTGCGTTTATTAGGAGTAGGCTCTTATCGTTTTCGGGTACTAAAGAAAAGCTTTGCAGTCTTAAATGGTCTTTCTTTTTTTCGAAAAAGTCTAGATACGCCTCTCTGATTTCGGCTACTGTCATGTATTTCATGTGTTTTCCTCCTATTTGTATATAAAAATAAAAAAGCCCCTATAAAAATAGGGGCGAAATTATCCGCGGTACCACCCTGATTGCGTTGCTGTACAAATACAGAACACCACTCAAATGTCAATTAACGCTTAACGAACGCTCTTACGAGAAGTTATACAAAAAGCAGCTTCAGCAACTCGCATCTTCCGAAGACCTTCCAGCCATAGACTTTTATTTATCCATGAGTCTTCTCTCTGTGGGTGCGTTTTTGCCTACTTATCTTTTCCTTTTTTACGATATTCATCTAGTATATAGTATATATGCTTATTTGGTGGTTGTAAAGGGGGTAATTTAATATATTCTAATATCTATCCAAAAAGCTATACTCAACCCCATTTTGCTTATACCCAAGAATCGTATCTAACTTAACCGCATGCAGGCTCTGGAAAATATTCTTCTCAATATTCTCATTCTCTTGCCGCAACTTTTTTAGCAGCACTTTAATCTCTTGCCTTTTAGATGTACCTCCCGTAGCGTCAAAGACATTGCAGCTTTCAGACAAGGGGCACGCGCACTGAATGAACTCTAAATTGTTATATCTTGCCCAGTCTATAATCATATCCTCATGGACGCAGTACATAGGGCGTATAAGTTCTAAGCCTTCAAAGTTTTGGCTTCTGACTTTTGGCATCATTGTCTGTATTTGTGAGCCGTAGAACATGCCCATCAAAGTTGTTTCAACTACATCACTGAAATGATGTCCAAGTGCTATTTTATTACAACCAAGCTCTTGCGCATAGGCGTACAAATGACCACGTCGCATCCTTGCACAGAGATAACATGGTGACTTGTCTGTATTCGTAACTATCTCAAAAATATTTGAGGTGAAAATCTCTATGGGTATCTCAAGTCGTGCCGCATTAGAGATCACACGCTGGCGGTTTATTTCGTTATATCCTGGGTCCATTACAATATATTTGGCATTAAAGGGAATGTCACTGATTTTATGCAAAGCTTGCATCAACTTCGCTAAAAGCATCGAATCTTTACCGCCTGAGATACATACGCATATATTGTCCCCTTCTTCAATCAATTTATAACGATTAATGCCCGACACAAAAGGCTTCCAAATCGTTTTTCGATACCTTTTATGTATGCTGCGCTCTATCGCTTGGGCTTCTGTTAGCTCTCTTTTTGTCATCTCCATATAACAGATACATCCTCTCAAAGCTTATTTCACAAGTTGGTTATAGCACTTATCAAAAATCTCAAAGAACTCCGCGACTTCTTCCCTTGTTGTCAGGTGACTAAAGCTTATACGCCACGAGTTCATGGCAATCTTTTTGCTTCCTGTCACTGCCATGACAGGTCTTGACGGTGACAGGTCTGTCGAACATGCCGATTTTACAGACACGCATACGCCATGTGTATCTAATGTCGCTTGAAACTCAGAGCCTCTGACCCCTTCCACACTGAGATTCAGTATATACGGGCTTGCGTTTTCCAGCGGACTGTTAATGCGCACTAAAGGGAACCCTTTTAAAAAGCGAACGACATCATCTCGTAAATTTTTAACATATTTCAAGCGCATCTCTTGCTCTTTTAGTGCAATATCTAATGCAATATATGCAGAAATCGCAAGAGATAAAGTAGGCGTCCCGCTGCGATAAATTGTTGTACTCCTACCCCCATGTATAAGAGGCTCAAGCACCACATTCTCGCGCTTTATAAGTACACCAACACCGCATAGTCCATAAAACTTATGAGGGGTAAAGCATACAGTTGATACGCTTTGAGGTATACTAAACGGAATTTTACCCATTGCTTGAGCAGCATCTATATGCAGGTGGCAGTTTTTATAGCTTTCTGCAATTTGTGCAATCTCTT
>Ga0123355_10003282_pt1 | contig 23135 bp, 22 predicted proteins | sample TergutEmb28metaG_3_FD_89872 | JGI IMG/M metagenome (GOLD analysis project Ga0123355, IMG submission 89872) | Embiratermes neotenicus P1 segment gut microbial communities from Petit-Saut dam, French Guiana - Emb289 P1 | ecosystem: Host-associated > Arthropoda: Insects > Digestive system > Gut ... | reverse complement strand
ACTCGTCAGTACACAAATTTTTAGCGATAGTGTATAGATACGCTAATGGTTTGCCCCTGCCGATATAATTGTTGTTGCTAAAAAACCGCAGGAAAGTTTCTTGGGTCAAATCTTCCGCAAGATACGAATTTTTAACTTTGAAATAGCAAAACCTGTATACTTTGTCATACTGCTCTTGTAGAGATAACGACAATCGAAAACCTCCCTTCATAATGTTTAACGAATGACAACAGCAAAATGTGCGGAGTAAGGAAAATATTTTTTCGGTGGATATGCACATGTAGCGATTTTGACCTCAATTTACTATATCTGAAACGTGTTCTTTACAAACTCCAACATCATTGATTGTCAACACGGCTTCGGGCTTTCCACAAAATTCGCATTTAAGCATATTCTTTTCATACATAGACAATTTTATCGTTCCCTCTTTTATATTTACGGTAAGGGCTAGACTTGCACGGCAGGGTAAGAATGTTTCAAATCATGTTTACAATCCCTCTCTTTTGCAAAGACTATAGGCAAATTGCTTTTATACAGGTGATAAAATAATGACAATAGGTATACCAAAAGCACTTTATTACTACCAGTACGGGGTACTGTGGGAGTCCTTTTTTACAGAATTAGGCTGTAATACAGTTGTAAGCGACAATACAAATGAAGCAATTTTTCAAAATGGCGCAAGAGACTCTGTTAGCGAATGCTGTCTGCCAACAAAGGCATATATAGGCCATGTCCGCTCTTTAATCACCCGCTGCGAATATATTTTATCCCCTTATGCTGCAAAAGAGTCCGGTGGAAAGGCCATATGTACCAGGTTTTGGGGGATTGGGGATGCACTTCGTCATACCTACCAAAATGTAAAACTATTGGAATATGCCATATACGAGAACAACCTCAAAGCCCAGTACAGTAGTTTTTTTCATATGGGAAAGGTGCTGGGTAAAAAACCACGTCTAATTCGTCATGCCTATGAGGCCGCCGCCGAGGCACAACATAATCATGATATCAAGCTGGAAAAAGCACAAAATAATTTAATCCCCTCTAACAGGCTAAAGATTATGCTTGCGGGGCGGCCTTATGTCATGCACGACCCATATATAAGCGAGCCAGTAATAAATATTTTGTCGGAATTAGAATGTACGATATTTTTTTCTAACCGGTTTGACAAAAAAAATGCCCTTAACCATTCTGCAGACATATCCCCCAGGCTCTATTGGACTGCCAGTCGGGAGGCCGTGGGAGCCATTGCCGCCCACAAAAAAAACATGGACGGAATACTAATGCTAACGGTATTCCCTTGCGCACAAGACGCTTTGGCCTGCGAAATGGCAACAAGAGTAGTAAAGGATATTCCCATAGCCCTTATTACTTTAGACGGTCTGCAAGGGGAGGCAGGGTTACAAACCAGAATAGAAAGTTTCATAGAGATAGTGAATGAAAGGAAAGCATACGGTAATGGCAAAAGAACAACGGGTCATTTCGTACCCTCGCATGGGTAATTATCATATTTTAATTAAAAAAGTTTTAGAAATATTATTCCCGGACGCATTAGTTCTAAGTCCGCCGCCAATGACGGTAAAAACCCTTGATATCGGCAGCCGCTACAGCCCGGAAAATGTTTGCGCACCTTTCAAATACAACATAGGCAACTTTATAGAAGTGCTTGATATGGGGGCAAATGTGCTGGTTCAAACGGGTACGGGCTGTATCTTTGGATATTATGGAGAACTTCAGGAACGGATTCTGCAAGACTTGGGGTACAGATTTAACTTCCTCTGTTTTTCTCACGGGAAAGCTTCAATGGATAAGGCCTATGATACTTACAGGAAAATTGGGGGTAAACGCTCTGTTCGCACTTTAGCTCATGCAGCCTTAGTCACCCTTATGGGAATGAGGGCTATGGATTATTTTGAATACAAAATGCGGGAGAATATGGCCTTCGAAACAATCCCCGGCACCCATAACAAGCTACACAAGGAATTTTTGGATGAGCTGCGCAACTCTACACTTGCCAAAATACCCGCCCTTTGGCGGCATTACAAGAACAAACTTGACAGTATCCATTTGCGTAAACTGGATAGTGGATTAAGAATTGGCCTAGTGGGCGAATTGTACACACTTATGGAGCCTTTCACTAACTTTAACTTAGAACGGGAATTGGCAGAGGCGGGTTGTTCCGTAAGCCGTAAAATGAGTGCGTCTTTTTTGACATCCCCTACCACCAGAAAGTCTATGCAGGCTGCAAAAGGCTACTTGACCCGCCCTCCCGGGGCAAACGGAGCAGACACTGTAGGGCAAGCTGTGACGTACGCCCGGCAGGGGTACGATGGCGTAATTCATATGAAATCCTTCGGCTGTACGCCGGAAATTAACGTGACACCGGTGCTTAATCAAGTCAGTCGAGACCTAAGTATCCCTATATTGCACCTAAGCTTCGATACCCATACCGGAGAGACGGGGTTGCAAACCAGACTTGAAGCTTATATAGACATGCTAAGAATGCGCAAGGCGGGAGGAGTTTGGTGTTAACTATGACAAAGGCAAGTTTGGGGGTAGACATTGGCTCTATATCCACAAAAGGAGTAGTACTTGACGGTGGCGGGCAGATATTGGCTCGGGAATACATTTGGACAGAGGGTAACCCAGTTGAGGCCGTAAAAAAGTTGCTCCGCTCTTTACGGGAACAACTACCTAAGTCTGTGGAAATTGAAGGGGTTGGTACAACTGGTTCTGCACGTAAACTGGTTGGTGCAATGCTAAACGCAAACATTGTTAAAAACGAAATTACCGCCCATGCCGTAGGGACTTTATCTAAGTTCCCAGATGTTCAAACAATTTTAGAAATTGGCGGACAAGATTCTAAAATTATTCTTATCCGCGACGGCATAGTAGTTGATTACGCCATGAATACACTGTGTGCCGCAGGGACAGGAGCCTTTTTAGCGGCTCAGTCTAAAAGACTTGGCGTGCCAATGGAAGACATGGGTAGGCTGGCCATAGAATCAAAACGGCCTGTTAAAATTGCAGCAAGGTGTGCCGTCTTTGCAGAGTCTGACATGATTCACAAAGCCCAAGCCGGGCATAGTAAAGAGGATTTAATTGCCGGATTATGTGCAGCCGTTGTTTCAAACTATATTAGCGATGTGGGCCAAAGCAAAGAAATTTTGTCGCCGGTAGTTTTTCAAGGCGGGGTAAGCAAAAACCCCGGGGTTGTGCAGGCTTTTAGGCATACAACAGGGCTGGATATTATTGTAGATGAAGAATCACATTTATCCGGGGCTTTGGGATGTGCTATTTTAGCTAGGAAAGTATTGGATGCACCGCAGTATAAACATCGCAATCTTTCAGCGGACAATAGAAAATTTTCCTTTGAAGTTGATGATATGGATTTTCGTACAACCGGGCATGAGTGTGACGGATGCCCCAATAATTGTGAACTTGTACTGGCTTACATGGACGGAGCATTGCTTAACGCATGGGGAAACCGCTGCACACAATGGGAGAAGAATATTAACAAAAGCCATCTTTACAATTAAAAGCCCAAGCCCTATACCACCTTTGAGAAGCGGCGAAGCCGCTTTTTTATTTTGGATTGATGGAAAGAATCTTGTAAATATGTCAACATTCGTGATATAGTAATAGCTATACATAGGAAGGTTAACATTGATATCTTTCTATTGATATTTTTTACCTGAAGGGATCGATTCATTTGATGAAAACCATTTTTTTTGCATTATGTGTTTTGGCAATTGCGCTGTTAGCCCCTGTGGCGGTATATGGGGCGCAAACAAGCCGAACATTGCAACCGGGTAATGTTTACGAATTTACAGGTTTAGATGCCCGGGTTATTTCTCATGTAAATGTTTCTGGGGCGGGCAGATACGATATAGTAACATGGAATACTCAGGGCGAAATAACGCGCTTCGGAACCGGGACAGGCCGCTTTTCCGTTAGTGGGACAGGCGGCGTTGCAATTACCCCGGCTGCGCCTATGTCCGTAACTTTCGACTCGTCACGCATAAGGCTTAGGTCACAATCAGGGTCGGCACTGCAACATACCCGTATCCCTGCCGGACAATCTGTAAGCGTTTCAAATAATAACGACGAAAACTTGCATATACGTACAAGCCAGGCCTCCCGTTTCGACTATACTATGTTTAACCGGGCAGGACACAGTACAGATTTTGCACGGGATGTCAGACTGCCGCAAATCAGTATTCCTGCCGGGGGTTCTATCACAATAACCGCCCTGCGTGAAACATCGGTATACTTTCCATCTCGTTTGGCGGATTATATTAGCATAGAAACGGCTGTACAACCAGCGGTATACGTTATCGAACTACTTACCGGTCAGGTATATACCCTTGCAAATACCGGCAATGCATCCCGCACCATGCGCGCTACACCTCCGTTGGCGGATTCCTCTTTTCTATTCGAATATATAACCAGAGGCCGCGATGGCCATGTAACAGGCTATGGCGAAAGATATACCAACCAGATACAGCTTGGCGGGCGTCAATCCATTACCATTACCCCTTTAATTGACGGGGAATTGTTTTTCCCAGGTGCATGGCTAACATATATAAATGTTGGATATGGCATAATTTCGCCAAAGTATCAATTACTGCAAAGCGGCAGGTCTCTTGTTATTACCAATACAGACACACGTCATGCCCATTCTGTATTTATCCGCTGCCCGCAAGAAGAAAATGGCTTTAAAATTGAATATGTAACATTGCTGGTTGACGAAGTTACATTTAATATTGTAGAAATTTCTCCGGGTAATACAAAGACATTAACATTGCAGGCAGGGGCGGAAACTACAATTACTATTTTGGAATCCGAAACGCCTTTGGCGTTAAGCTTCCCGGATATCGATGAAATTACATCTGCACCTGTTGTAAGCGGGGCATTGGTGCGCCATATGCTGCAGCCTGGGCAGTCTGTGTATATTACTTTTGACGGGGAAGAACCTGTTAGACTTCTGCCTGTTGCAGATGAGCAAAACAGCGATGCAACTCTTGACTATGTGCGCTATTATGAAGACGAAATAGATTCTTTCGGGACTATGAGGCTGGGCTCCAGCATCACTTTTACAGAAGGGCAGTCTGCCCTTATCACCAACTCTAGCGACGAAGATATTACCTTTCGTATACCACGATTCTATCTGGACAACGGGCTTACTTTACAAGAATCCGAGTCCCCTGCCCTATTCCGCCTATCGGTTACTAGACCTATGCAAATAAATAATATCGACAGGCATTATAATCACAGTTTTTCTGTACAAAATGAAACCACGCGCAATGTGCGGCAAGGTGCTATAGTTTTGGGATATGTAATATACTCAACAGGCACTAACATTGTCGATTTTGGACAGCACACCTTGGGCAATGTAGAAATACCGGCAAACCAACGCATGGTAATTGGGCCTGTTCCAAATAGCATAGTACCTTCGGTAATTTTCCCGGCAGAATGGTACGGTGTGTATTTCAGTACTGCTACCGCCCAGGAAGCTCCTTTACACCGTATAACTCTAAGGCCCGAACGTAGGCTTACAATAACCAACGATACCCGTAACAGCTTTGTTATTGACAACAATGCTGCCACATCTGCAGCCGGGTATATATTCGGCAGACCAGTTAGCAGACAAGAAATAATACCCCTTAGCGGCTCAATAGATATTCCTGCAAGAAGTGAAGTAGTTATTACTGCAACCAGCGGTGCAGACCTGGAACTTTGGATGCCTACCCGCTGGGCAAGACAGTTAAGGTTTGTAATAAGGTGATAAAAAGCGGCTTTGCCGCTTTTTTGTGCTCTAGGAAACCTCTATATTTTATAACATTAAGCACCAAAGGAGAAATTAAATGTTCGAGAAAAACATTTTAAAACGGCAATACAGGTTTTTTGTAACTATTTGTATTGTTGTTGGTTTTATAGTCGGCACTGCGATATTTTGGCTGCCCGGGCGGGTATTAAGCGAAGTTGGCGGCAACATGTGGATGGGCGTACTTGCATGGATAGTAGGCGGGGTTGCAATTTCTACCTGTGTATACATGTTTTCCGTTTTGGCAGCAAAGTACGAGAAAGTCCACGGCATGGTGGATTATGCGGAAGCCGTTGTAGGAAAGAGTTATGGATATTTAGCAGGCTGGTTTTTTGCAATAATGTACCAAACGGCGGGGTATGCTATTATCGCATGGATATCCGCAAGTTTTACGGCAACTTTGGCAGGGCATAGTGTTACCAGAAATACTCCATTTGTATTTTTCCTTACGGCTTTCTATATGGTAATTACTTTCGTGCTTAATTATCTTGCACCCAAACTACCTATACGTTTTAACTCCACAACTACGGTTATACGTGTAATTCCCCTAATATTAATGGGTACAGTGGGTATTTTACTGGCCCGCTTTTGGGGGGATGACTCAGGTTATATTACCGCCACAACCACCGATGGTGCCGTTACGGGCAGTATGTTCCTGGGTGCGGTTTTTGCCACAGCCTTTGCATACAATGGTTGGCAAGCGGCAGTAGCTTTTAACAGCGAAGTTAACGACAGTAAGCGCAACTTCCCTATCGCACTTTTGCTCGGTTTCTTTTTTGTTATGTTAATTTATGTACTATATTTTATTGGGGTAGTTACCGCAGGGGATTCATACGCCCTTATGGCAGACAACCAGCTTGGCACAAGGGAAGCATTCGCCAATATTTTCGGATACCAAGCAAGTTACATTGTTATGGTGTTTGTAATAATTTCCGGCCTTGGTATTTTAAACATGTGCTGTATGGGTATGAGCCGCGGGCTTTATTCCCTTGCCCGCCGCGGTGTAGGCCCCATACCCGACAGAATGGTGCAGCTGGACCCAAAAACAGGCGTACCTGTATGCAGTATGATTACATGTGTAGGCGTAAGCTTTCTATGGCTTATGGTTATTTACGGCAACTATAACGGATGGTTTACCATACATGGTAGCCCATTTCGGTTTAATTTGCCGGACTTTTATAATATGATTTTTTTCGTGCTGCAAATTCCCATATACATTGGGTTTATAGTACGTAATTGCAAAGACAGTACCATACATTGGTTTAACCGATTTATTGCACCGCTTTTGGGGGTTAGCGGCGCAGGGTTTATGCTTTTTGCCATAGTAAGGGCAAGCCTGGAAACTGCCGTTGTTTATTTCATAGTTTTTATAATTATCGGCATTGTCGGCTTCCTGTTTTTAATGTGGAATGTTATGAACAGAAGGGCAGGGACTCCCTTTGACGGAAAAAAATAAGAAATACAAGCCAGAAATCCTGGCCCCAGCAGGAGATTTGGAAAAACTGCAAGTTGCCGTAGCCTATGGTGCAGATGCCGTTTACATTGGCGGCAAGCAGTTTAGTCTTAGAGCCAACACAAAAAATTTCGATAATTCGGATTTGCAAAAGGCAATAGAATACGCCCATGCCCACAATGTACGGGTTTATGTAGCGGTCAATATTTTTGCCCACAATGCAGATATAGAAGGGCTTTATGATTATCTGCAAAATTTAAAAGATATTGGCGCAGATGCAGTAATAGTGGCGGACTTAGGCGTATTCGATATTGCCCGTAAAATTAAAGACTTAGAAGTACACATCAGCACCCAGGCGAATATTACTAACTATCAAAGTGCTAATCTGTACAAAAGCCTTGGCGCAAAGCGAATTATACTGGCTCGCGAGCTCTCATTTCAAGAAATACGGGAAATAAACGACCATGTTGCGGACGATACTTTTCAAACAGAAGCTTTTGCTCATGGGGCAATGTGCGTATCCTATTCCGGGCGTTGCCTACTCAGCAGCTACATGACAGGACGTGACTCTAACAAAGGAGATTGCGCCCAACCATGCCGATGGAAATATCACCTTATGGAAGAACAACGCCCTGGCGAATATCTACCGGTTTTTGAAAACGAACGAGGCACATATATTATGAATTCCAAAGATTTGTGTCTGGTTGGGCATATTCCGGAGCTTGTATCATCCGGGGTGGCGAGCCTAAAAATCGAAGGGCGGATGAAGTCTGCCTACTATGTAGCAGTTACAACCGGAATTTACAGGGAAGCCTTGGACAATTATTTTGCATCGGAAGAGTTATATATGTCCAAGCGGGATTATTACTTGAAAGAGCTGCAAAAAACCAGCCATCGGGATTATTTTACAGGCTTTGCCCTGGACGAAAACGGCATAGGTCAAACCTACCCCACCAACACCTATACCAGCACCCACGAGTTCTTGGGCATGATTTTAGACTACGACGCAGTAACGGGCTATGCCATAGTAGAACAGCGTAATAAGTTTTCTATAGGTGATGAGGTTGAGTTTATACAAGCCCAATTTACTCAAACGCTTACAGAAATGTATAACGAAAAGGGGGAGCGTGTAACCTCTGCCCCCCACGCCCAAGAGCGCATACGAATAAAAGTAAACCAACCCGTAACCAAGTTTGAAATTATGCGGGCAAAGGTTAGAAATTAAATGACTATAGTACAATGCATGCACATTTTTGTCCAAACCTCATAATATACAACTAGAAGTGTACAATCCCTTCTTAAACAACCGTATATATAGGAGGTTTACCATGGTAGATCATTTAAAATGCTTATGCGAAAGCATGTTGAGACACATCTGCGATATATCAGAAAAACCAATTGAGCTAATAAACCCTGATGTTTACTGGGTTTGTCCATGGTCATTTTTCTTGTAAATTTTCATAAAAAAGTCTAAGATAAAAACTCCAGCGCATATGTTGTAAGTAACATATATGAGCTAGGGTTTTTATTTATGAAAAAAACAGATAAGGGAAAAATTGTACTTCCCGAAAAATTACAAAGGGAAATACTAAAATTTTTCATGAAAACATCAATTCCAAGAATAGCTAAGGAAAAAAGAAATAAAAAAGCTTTGCCCACAGAAAAGGGGCAAGAAATAAAATGATGAACACGGCGATATACGTCAGGGTATCTACCGACGAACAAGCCAAAGAGGGCTACTCAATCAGAGCGCAGATTGACAAGCTAAAAAATTACATACAAATAAAAGACTGGGGATTTTATAAAGTATATGCTGATGAAGGTATCAGCGGTAAAAATATTACTGATAGGCCAGCAATAAATGAACTTGTAACAGATATTAAATCAGGTAAAGTTAATAATGTACTGGTTTATAAAATAGACAGGCTAACAAGAAGCACTAAAGACCTTATAGAACTTACAGAACTATTTAATAGTAATAAATGCGGTTTTAACTCCCTAATGGAGAGCATTGATACCCAAACAGCATCAGGCAGAATGTTTCTAAAAATAATCGGTATCTTTGCCGAATTTGAAAGAGAGAACACAATCGAAAGAATAACTCTTGCTTGTGAGAAAAAAGTAAAAGAAGGTTATACTCTCGCAAGCTCTAATCCGTCATATGGTTATAACCGTGAAATAGGTAATAGAATCCAAAGGATTAATCCCGAAGAAGCTAAAATAGTAAAAGAAATATTTGCTATGTACCTAGATGGCAATATGTCATATGCATCCATTGCACGAAACTTAAATCAGCGTAGTGTCAAAACTAAAATTGGTATCGCATGGCACCATGCAACTATTAAAGGACTATTAACTAATCCAAATTATATTGGCAAGGTTCGATATGCAGTAACTGATGCAGACCGTTACTTTGAAGCAAAAGGAAAACATGAGCCGATTATAGATGAAGATATTTTCTATGCCGTGCAAAAAAAGATAAGTAAGGTTAAACGCATAGCTTACACAAAAAGACCTAGCGAAAATAGTTACTTCTGCGGGCTTACTTACTGCGCCGAGTGCGGAGCTAAACTTCAAACCAATGCAAACTATGCCTTTAATGAAAAAGGCGAAAAAATACATAAATCAGGTTATCGTTGCCCGAATGTCATAAAAGGCTTATGTAAGACTTCAAGGTTTAGTCACAAAAAAATGGAGGGTGCTTTTGAGGAATATATGAGAGATATAGCAGATTTAACTGTTACCCCTGATGATATTGCGGTACAAGATAAAAGCAAACAGGAGAGCATTAATGTATTAATTCGTGAAGAATACCAAATTGCTATAGAAAAACTTACAAAGCGGGAAAAAGAACTGATGAATCTTTATATAAACGAGCGAATCAGCTTTGATAACTTTGAGGAAATGTTAAAACTTATAACAAGTGAGAAAAACTCATACATAGAACAAATTGATAACATACCTACTGACCCACAAGATGATATATCACTTTCGATGGATGATATTACAACTAACTTTCGTGATAACTGGAAAGCCTTGACTAACAGTGAAAAACAACAATTCTTACATGAGTATATCGAAAAAATAACAGCAGTAGCTAAAAAGGAAGAAGGGCATAAGGTAAAGGTATTACAAGTGAAATTTAATCCGAATTAATATAATAAAATCCTGTACCTAAGGGAAAGGGTATAAGGATAAAATTTGTAGCCATATTGCATTTGGTATACTTGATTATGTACGGGGGTATCTGCTATTTGAGGATTTACACCAGATCTTGCAGAGGTAATTCGAAAGCCCTCACTAATTTAGTAGTGTACTTTATGAGTGGAGGCTTGTGTGTTATTCGTAAAGAATTTTTTAATATACCTCTGAAAACGCAATCTACACATAAATTGATATTGTGATTCATGTTTTATCGCCACTATTCTCTTATCCATTGAGCATAATATCTAAGCATTGAGTTTTCATATGGACGTTTTGTACCAATAGATATGCTCTGCCTCGGTAAATCAATATCGTGACTATTGTAGTCATTATTAAGTAACCAGCCAATGAAAATATAACCGAATTTAGTAGGGTTTTCTGATTCTCTTGGGTGATTGAAATTTACAATACCAATACTATCTTTCGCTACATCAAAGCCATTTGGTGCATTAATACCACCATTAGCATAGTAGTATATAGAAGCAACTCCCAGGGCTGGGGGTTGTTCTCTACCTAAAATATTTGACCAAAAATTCCTTATATAGGTTGATGGTGGATTTTCTAACTCCAATTGTAGAACTCCAAGTAGTATAAAAGCTAAAAGACTAGCGAATGCTATATAATTTCCTGTTGACCATTTTTTCATAAATATTATCCTTCCAAATTTAAATATTACAATAAAAAATGGCTAATATTATTTTAAGTATACATAATCCACATATAAAAACAGTATTTTTCGTAATTTTATGTTATTTTTAATATATGAATGAATTGTGATATAATTTTCAATAGGAGTTTGAAATATGATTGATTGTGAAACAAAGGAATTTTATATAGAGAAAATTATAAAATATAATGCAGAGTTGTCCGACCAAAATCGTACAATTACATTAACTTGTGTAACTATCGGATTAGTTGCTATTTATAGTGTTTTGAATATCATAAGAAGTGGAACATTGATTGAACTACCTATAACATTTTTACACTTGGCAATGACATCTGTTCTTTTGGGTAGTACTGCCCTTTTAATAGAAAATATCGCTGGGAAAATCGGCATCAAAGCAAAAGTCAAAGAAATTGAGGAATTATTTGTGTATTATGGTCTTACATTGCATGACGAAGTGGCAAAAGTCAGGAGGAAGTAAGACATATGAATATTGATATAAAAGATACAATCATTTTGAGTGATGGTAATAGCTATGTTGTGGCTGGGAAAGAGAATAGTCAAAATAATACATATTATTATATGGTGGATAGAAGCGAAGTAGAAAACATTAAAATTTGTGTAGAAAACACTGAAAATATGACATTAATAGAGATTGATGACAATAGCTTAATTAAAAATATGTTGCCACTTTTCTTGGAATCTTCTTTAAAAGCCATTACAAAAGAAGATTTTGAGTTACTAGAGCAAAACAACTGAATTATCTTAGCTCACGAACCAGTCTATAGAATGCTGATTTTTTACGACCTAGCTTTTGCATGGCTTCAGTGAGACTTAAAAGACCATTTTCCCATTCATTCACAACGTTAACTTCTTTTGCAGAAGCTGGAATTTTAGGACGTCCTAAATGTTTGCCGTTTTCCTTAGCAATAGTAATTCCTGCTTTTTGACGTTCTTTAATATTTTGCCATTCTTGTTCCGCTTGGAATGCAAGGGTTAAAAGGGTAATATCTTGTAAGTATTTTTCTATTAAAGTTGATGTCTTTGCATCAGTGTCCAATATAGGACTATTTAAAACTTTCATTGTGACCTTAAATTCTTTTGTAAGCTTGTTCCACTGGTTAATAATGCCGTTGTAGTCACGTCCTAGGCGGTCAATACTGCTGATATAAAGAAAATCACCTTGTTTAAGGCGTTTTAACAAATTGTTATATTTTTGACGGTTAAAATCTTTTCCGCTTGCCTTTTCAATAACAATGTTATTTTTGGGAATGCCCAGTTTCAAAAATTCTTTTACTTGGCGAGCTTCATTTTGTCCGTCACTGGACACACGTACATAAGCGTATTTTTGTTGCATAAAATCCTCCGTCTTTCCGCAAAAGGTGTACCTTTTCGGGAGGACGTTTTTATTATAACAGACGCTTTTCTGTTGTCAAGATTCGCCAATAAAATGGATTTTATAACATGAATTGCATCACATTTGCTTGTTTTTAATTCCTGTACATATAAAATCAACCTCAAATAATAGTCCGCATAAGGTACACCTTTTCCGGAACCAATCAAAATCGCATAATCCCTTAGAAGATGAGGTTTTTTTGTTTGCCAGAAAGGAGCAAATTAATGTTATGTGCACATTGCAACACAAGTCTTAATGCAGATGTAAAATTTTGTGGCAACTGTGGTGAAAGCGTTACAAAAATATCAGTGATGAATCCTCACGAAGAATCTACAGTGCCTAAATCCAGCACTCGAATGAAAGGAGCGAACATAAAAGCAATATCTATTATTTTTATAGCGGTCATTTGTGTTAGTGGAATTGCGACTGGATTTTTTCTTTTTAATTCTAACATGTCACCAGAAATGCGTGTGCTGGCATCAATAGATAGAGGCAATTTTGATGAAGCAAACCAGCGATTTATTGACAATGTATCAGGTAATTTATATTTAGAAAATGCTGTGCAAACTGGCCTTACATCCCGAATAGCTGATGCAATCGGCGATTTTAACGCCGGAAATATTTCTTTTGATGAAGCACTTTCAATAATACACATAATTGGACGAAGCAGACTTTACGGTCAAGTAGAGTTGTGGGATGCAGAAGATAAGCTTAACGCCTTAGCACGGTCAAAGAATGCGTATACTCTTGCAACAGAGGCAATAAATCGCAAAGATTTTTTGACCGCAATTATGCACTATAGCAATGTTATGAGTTCTGATATGCTTTTTTATTCGGCACAAGAGGGTATCGTTCATGCCAAAAGCGAGTATAGGGCAAATGTAATCGCTGAAGTTGATAGTTTATTGTTGGACTATGACTTTTGGCAAGCTTTATTTGTTTTAGACCATGCTATTTTAGGTTTACATGGTGACATTGAGCTAGAGTTAGTAGGGGAAAGAATAATCGAATCATTTGTAAGCCATATAATAACAACAGCGTCAGACCATTTTTATATCAGTAATAATCATGTTGAAGCAATCACAATTTTGGAACAAGGCGTTGCTAGTGTTGGCGATAAACCAAGTCTTATATTGGAAATTCTAAGATATGAAGCCCTTCTGTTGCAAGAACGAATTGCCACTGTCTCATTAGCTGTTGAGCGATATATTAGTGAAAAGCGTTTTAGCAGAGCAATCATTTTAATTCAAAATGAATTTTCTGAATTATTACATGTTAATAACGAGATAAGCCTTTTATGGATGCAAACAGCTGAATCATTTATACAATATACCCTAGATGTTGCTGATGAACAATTTGGCGAAGATAGAAATTACTTTGATGCAATCAGGACAATCATTTATGCAATTAATTTTCTTGGTTACGACCATAGATTAACTAACGCACTGGAAAGATATCAAAGTTATATGCCAATTATGCTTGCCGACTTGAATCCTGTTGTTGCGACGCAAGGAAAAGCAAGAGATGGAGTTCACCAGAACAATGCTAATTTTAGAGCTAGAGATGCATTAGGCAATAGTTACACGCCACGATATGTATTTCATCCTAGACGAGTAACCCATATTGGTGCGTCATCTCGTGAACGACGAGGGATAACAGAGTATTTACTTAACGGAAATTTTTCTACACTGACTGGAATATTGTTTCTTCCATATGCATCAAGAGGTGTTGATAATCCTGATTTTAATTCTGTCTTTAGAGTATATGGAGATGACTTACTTATATATGAAGCTCCTATATTTACAAGAAATAATCCTGGACCTGTGAATCTAAATATAGATATTACAGGTGTGCGTGATTTAAGAATAGTTATGCAGGGTTATGACCTTTATGGAGCAGGTGGATGGGGCAATCTTATACAAGATAGACCAATGATTGCGGCTGCATATCTAGCTGTGCAAAGATAGTAAACTATAATTTGGAGGGGTATTTTATGGGAATCGCTATTGCAATGCTCATCTTTGGAATCATTATAATTATTACTGGTAGGATAGCTGATGCCGTAAGTGGAGGAAGGTTTTCTGTTCCGTTAGGAATGGTAGATGCTCAGAGTGTTATTATAGGCTCACTATTAGTTAATGCTGGGGTTGTGTTAGCAGTTGGCGGAATCATATTACTTGTATTGGGCTATTGGAAGATAGACAAAGAAAAACAAGAATCAAAGGGTAAAAAACCAGATGATAAACAAACTCTTTTTTTAAAGAATAAAATTTAGCAGTTACAAAAATAGCTTGAGAAATAAGGTAGTCCTATATACTGGATTGCCTTTTTTCTTGCTTCCAAAACCGCAATAAAAATTATTTCCCAAGCCCAAATTTATGAATTTCAGGGTGTACCAACCCTGTTCTAATCACATAAGGCAGGGCATATTTATGTATTTATATAGAATATTATCCACCAAACGCCCTATATACCGCCATCTGTTCACTCCATAAGAGTTGGGTCTCGGCTAATTTTTCTAACAAAACACCCGAGACCCAACTCTTACTACGTGAGGAAGGAAGAGAAGGCGGTGGGCGTGGTGGGTGTGAGAGTTGAGATAAGGTCTTGATGGTATGGTAATGATGGATAGAGATATAGAAATATTAAAATTAGTATATAGGATGGGGTTTTGTATAGGCAGACATATTGATAGTCTTTTTTTCCGCTCTTCATCTTCTCGTGCTTGTGACCGCAGATTAAAGACGCTTGTCAGTGCGGGTTATCTAAGCCGAAGAAAATATTTATATGGTGTTCCATATCTATATACCTTAACCCATAAAGGGAGAATCCTAATCGGAGCGAACAAGCGAGAAAATAAAATACGCTTAGAACAAATTATGCATGACATAAAAGCAATTGATGTACTAATCTATTTTAGGGCTAAATATAATCTTTTATTATCAGATTTTGAAAGCGAGCGAGAGTTACATATCAAGGATGGCTTTGGGGGAAGAAAACATCACCCTGATTTTGTTTTTGTGAAAAACGGTAAAACTTATGCGGTAGAGATTGAACTGACTTTAAAATCAAAAACACGGTTAGAAAAGAATATCCGAGATAATTACATAAAATATGACGGTCAAATATGGCTTTCTGGTAACAAAAAAATACATACGCTTATCAGTAGAATTGCAGATGATTATGCAGGGATAGAAGTCATTAGTTTGGATCGTTTGGATAATTTGGAGGATTTTTTAGAATATGTCAGGAATTGATACCGCTGGAATAATATCAATTATTGTAACTGGGCTTATTTTTATAGTATTTTGGAAACTAATCATAAAGAGAAAATCCAATGATTTTTTTGACTATGAGCGAGATTACGAGGAAGCAGTAAACCACAAACTACATAGAGAACACCAAAACAATAACGAAAAAGAAAAAGTTTTACTTGGAGTATCACAGAGTAAGAAAAACGTGTTTATCGAAACTAATGCTAAACACGTTTTTATATGCGGTACTACTGGTAGTGGTAAAACCGTAGCCATTTCAAATTTTATTAAAGCAGGAGCGGATTATAATTATCCAATGTTAATAGTTGATGGCAAGGGTGATACTGATGCCGGGTCTTTGATGGAAATAACAAAGAACATTTGCTCTAACAGAAAAATATACATAGTTAATCTGAACGAACCAAAGACCAGCGATAAATATAATCCATTTAAAAACACCAATACAGATGTAATTAAAGATATGCTTATCAATATGACCAACTGGAGCGAAGAACATTATAAATATAATACCGAGCGGTATATTTTAAGATTGCTTCGGCTGATGAACATGGGAGAGATAAAAATATCACTGGATAGCTTAACTAAATATCTGCCAGCTACTAACTTTACTAAACTTAGTAAAGATTTAAGCGTTAAGGAGCTAATCAGCAAGGAAGAATTCATCGAAGATATGGAACTAGCAAAAACAAGCGGAGCAATAGCCGAGGCTGCCTCGGCACGTTTTGCAACAATTAAAGAAAGCGACCTTGGACAAATATTTTGCACCACCGGGATAGATATTTATACAGCCTTAGAAGAAAATGCAATTATTCTGTTTATCTTAAATCCGCTTTTATATCCTGAAATGTCACCTCTTATAGGCAATCTAATAATCATTGATAGTAAAAAAGCCGTCAGTAATTTTTATAAGCACAAAAAGAGCAGGATTTTTTATATTATGGACGAAATTAATGTTTATGCATCTGAATCGCTTTTGGACTTAGTTAATAAATCACGTTCTGCAAATATTACATGTATGCTTGCCACTCAAAGCTTATCAGACTTAGACAGTGTATCAGGTCACTTTAAAGAACAGATTATCGAAAACTGCAATAACTATATAGTTTTAAGGCAAAACAGTTCAGTTAATGCCGAAGCATGGAGTAATGTACTTGGTACAAAAGTATCAATGCAAGCAACATATCAAATCAAGGGAGATGCAGGTGGTGCTAAAAGTACCGAGCTTGGCTCACTAAGGAAAACTAGAGAATATATCTACCATCCAGATGATATTAAATTACTAAAAGCTGGTACAGCAATTTTTCTTTCAAGAGATAAAACATATCACACAAAAATAAATGTCAACAAACCATTTTAGTAAAAAATAAAAAAGGGGAACTGCTTAAATGAAAATGGCTAATGTAATTATAAATAGCTTGGTATATCTACTGGGGTTTATTCTTTGCATACAGTTAATTGAATTTATATTATCATTCTTTACATGGCGTGTATGGCCACTACGGCTTTTTGGGGTTTTAAGATATAACCCAGTAAATGCTTTTTGGTTAATACTTAGTTTATTAATACTGGCAATAATCTGCCCACTAATTGAACCACTTTGGCGAATAATAAACGGTGTGCGCCCGTTAAGACTTAATAACGAAAAAGATAGATTATATCCACTTTTCAAAGAAGTGTACAAAGAAGCACGGAAGAAGAACACAAAATTACACTGGGGAATAAAGCTCTACATACAAGAAGATATAGAAATTAATGCTTTTGCATTTGGTATGCAAACACTTATCTTAACTAAAGGCTCTGTAATGCTTTTAAGTGATGAAGATATCAAAGGTTTAATTGCTCATGAACTAGGTCATTTTGCAAATGGTGATACACTTGCATCACTTATAACTGCGTTATGGCTATTACCATTTTCATTACTTATGATGTTCTTTGATAGGACAAAACCAAAGGTTGATGAAGCAAGTAAAAAATCATTCTTTGTATGGTTTTTTAAGAGCTTATATGATTTTTTCTATTACATATTTAAGATAATCCAGTTTATTAGTGAACTTATAATCATGCACCTAAGGCGTAGGAATGAATATAGAGCAGATATGTATGCCTTAACTTCTGGCTATGGTGCAGAATTAGCCGAGGTACTAAATAACTTGTATGAGATATCATTAAATAAAACAGGAACCATTAAGGAAATGATGATGCGAGCGCACCCACATATAACAAAACGCATAGAGCGTTTAGAAATCAAGATAGGCCGTCAGGGTAACAGAGAAATGCTTAAACATCATCCTGCATAAAACAACTTTCAAAAAATCCAATTTTTCTTTAAGATAAAATTCGGATTATAGCGAAGCGTGGCAAGTTAAAAGAAAAAAAGAAGACTTCTGTCGTGCTACCGCTTGGCTTCCATTCTTTTTAGCATATAAAAAAATCATTACATGCTAAAAAAAACGGCTAAAACAAAATAAACAGATTAATGTCAGGAGTGTTTATATCTGGCATTTTTTCTTATCTAATTAAATAACTATTAAACAAGGGGGGGAATAAAGTTGAATATTAAACTAAATGTAAGTAGTATGTATAAATTTGATATCACTAATCAAGAAAAGTTCATAGAAATCTTTAACCGAAAGCTGTTAAGGATAATAATGCACTTAGAAGTCCAGAGGGGTGCAAAATCTGAATAAAAAGGTTATAATATGCATGTATTTATTGTATATTATAGTTCTTCCAACATTAGATTGGACTGATAAGCTATGATAGAGAAAGTAGGGATATATTGTAGGTTATCTGACGAGGATAGAAACAAAAAAACAAAAAATGATGACAGCGATAGCATTCAAAATCAAAAGAGCATGTTACTAAAATATGCATTAAGTAATGAATGGGAAGTAATAGACATATATAGTGATGATGATTATTCAGGAGCAGGAATGTATCGTCCAGATTTTGAAAGAATGATTAAAGATTGCGAAAGTGGCAGAATTAACTTGGTACTATGCAAAACACAATCAAGATTTTCAAGAGATATGGAAATAATCGAAAAGTATTTACATAATAAGTTTACCCTGTGGGGAGTTCGGTTTGTCAGCATTATTGACAATGCAGATACAACAGTTGAAGGTAATAAAAAGGCAAGACAAATAAACGGACTAATTAATGAGTGGTATTTAGAGGACTTATCAGCAAATATAAAAAAATCATTAAGTAACAAGCGGGATGATGGTCTATTTATGGGCAGTTTTGCTCCATATGGGTATATTAAAAACCCAGAAAATAAACATCAGCTAATTATTGACGATGTTGCCGCCGAGGTTGTACGAAAGATATTTGACCACTATAAAAATGGGCTAGGATACTATAGAATCAGTCAAATATTAAAAAGTGAAGGAATAGACACACCATCAATATACAAGCGGAAAAATGGTAGTAAATTTGTCTGTTGTAGTCTGGATTATTCAAAAGCGCAGTGGACAACTGATACAATAGCTAAGATATTAAAGAATGAGGCTTATATTGGTACACTGATACAAGGCAAAACAACATCAATCAATTATAAAATCCATAGATATAGACAGGTTGAAAAAGAAAAATGGAGCGTAAGAAAAAATGCTCATGAACCAATTATCGATATGGATACTTGGATAACAGTACAACAAAGATTAAAAAATAAGCATGAAAGTCCAACAAGAACAGGTGATATACATTTTTTTAGTCAAAAAGTATATTGCAGTGAGTGCCACAAAGTATTTATGCGTAATGTTTTTAAGGTAAAAGGCAAGCCGAACGGAAGAAGGGCATATTTGCAATGCAAAGGCGCAAAAAAACATAATAACTGTACTAATAGAAAATCAGTTAGGCTTGACATGTTAGAAACTGCTGTTACAAATGAAGTCAATTTGCAACTTAAGAAATTTTATAATCAAAACTCGTTGGAGCAACAATATAGCGATGAAATGAATGTTAAAAACAAATATCCTGATAGGATAAATGCACTTAAATATGAAAAAGCAAAAGTAGAAAGACAAATTAATGACCAAAATCTTTATTACAAAAACTTGTACGAGGACAAAGTAAGCAAAGTAATATCAGACACAGAATTTATAATGTTAAGAGAATCCTATTTACAACATATAGAGGTTGAAAATAAGCGACTCGAGGTAATAAAGGAAGAAGTAAAACTGCTTGAAGCGAAAGCGAACAGAAAAGATAATATTGAAAACACGTTTAAAAAATATAAAAAAATTAGTAAGCTAAACAAAGTAATTATTGATGAATTTATTAGTAGAATTTATATTGGAAACGTGAATGAAGAAATCAAGGAAAGAGATATTCTTATTGAGTGGAACATTGAAGAGTTAAAATAATAAAAAATTTGGGGTACTCTAACCCAACCCACGTTGGCAATGGAGTTACCCAATGTTGGTAAAAGCTATAATCATTCAAAAAATACAGGAATTTAAGGTACATATTACGTGTATCTTTTTTTGTTGGGATGGCGATAGGTAAAAGAGGAATGGCTGTTTTCAATTGTTGATATAGTTGGTGTATTAACCAATCAGCCGACGGGAAACTAAAACAAAGATTAAAAAATGAAGGTTCTGTTGTTGTTGACAAATTGTCAACAACAACAGAAATTTCACGACAGCAGAATTCTGAAACATTCCAAAAAATCAGAGAAACCGCTCGGAGTGGTGGAGAAATGGCTGGAATTGCAAGAAAGGAAGCTGAAAAACGTACAAGTAAATCTGTTATTACGTCTAAAAATGTATCTGATTTTAGCGAATTAGTTGTAAATAATAATTGAGGACACAAGAAACGAAGAAAACAAATAAAATTACTATATAACCCCAAATCAACACAAAAACAACACATTTTTACCCTTCCATTAAAAATTAGATGTGCTATTATGTGTATAATGAGCAAAAAGTCTCATAGCAAAGGAACTTGTTTGATTAAATGAACAGGTTCTTTTTTTGCGTAGAAAGGCAGGAAAAGTCGAGTATTGAAGGTAAATGTCGCACAAGTGACAAATAATGATAAATAGCGACAATAAAACTGTATTACACTTAAAGCAAGGGGGAATTTTATAATGAACATGTATAAAAACAAAATATTATCAATGAACAATTTAAGAGGGTTTGATTTTAAAGAAAGTAAAAAGAATATTCATAACTATTTTACAAACTTAGAAAACCTTGAATGGGAATGGACAAGGTTAAATACACAAAAAGGTTTAATAGCTAATCATGATTTATCTATAGAATATAACAAGCAACCATATGTTGCCATTGGTAAAGATATCTTTAATCTATCAGCCAAAGAACTTACAGAAGAAAAATTAAAAGAATGCATTGCAAGCTATTACTGGGCTAGAAGTATCTTATCTGATGAAGAACAGTTATACATAATGGAACACTTTATAAATGAGAAATATGAAGATGAAATAATTGACTTACTGGGGTTTAACAATCGTGATACTAATGAATTTAAAAGATTAAAACGTAGCGCAGTTTATAAGTTTGCAGACTTTTTAAATCTGCTTGTAGAAAAGAAACGGGGGAAATTATTATAAAAAATATAAAAATTATAAAAATGGAAGAAAATTTAATAAACAAGATAGTAGACTTTTGTTTTGATTATGGAGTTATAGATAATACAATTAATAAGCATGAATTCAAAGATATAATCTGTAATCACTTAAAAGATGAAGAATTTATTGAAAATCTTATCAATACGGTTATAATTAAAGCCAAAGCAAGAACTGATATAAATTTCGATGAACTAAAAGAAATACTTATCGGACTTGAAAAGATAAGACTGGAATTAGAGTACAAAGACCATGTAGTAAAAGTGTAGTAAAAATGCAGTAATTCCAAGCAAAACAACACAAATAAAACTGGCAAAGCTTTATTTCTTAAGGATTTATCTGTCTTGCATTTATCAGGCATAATATTTCCAATTCTTGGTTTATTAGATGCCACACATCGGTCAAACTGTAACAATTTTTACAACATCCGGCGGGCTATCCGGCAGTGGTTTTACAGGCGTTCTTCTTTCTGTAGATTTTAATTGCGTTCGGCTACTTGCCGACATCGGGGCAAACCAGTAAATTTAACTACCATAGAACACAAAGAATGTAATCTGCAAAGGGTGGAAACGACGCATCGGATAACATCATCACAGTAATACAAATGTGTGATAAAATGGCTTTACTGAATGAATTATCAGATTGTCTATTAACTAAATATTGAGAGCTTATGTACCGCTGTAAGCGTGGTACGTGCGAAAATTATATGTAAGGTGGTAGTGCGATGTTTGATATGAGGTATGTAATTGAAACAGATAAAAAATTTTGGTTTACACTTGATAGACATATAAGTGAAAACGAATTTAAGGCAAAAGTTCGCAATAAACAAGGATATGTTATTTATGTTGAAAACAAGCCTATCGGAGTATTACGCTATAATTTATTTTGGGACAACACACCGTTTGTTAATTTAATTGAATTACAAGAAGCCTATCATGGAAAAGGTTTTGGTAGCCAAGCCATGAAATGTTGGGAAAGTGAAATGCAAAGCCTAAATTATGAATTGGTTATGACATCAACACAAGCAGATGAACAGGCACAACATTTTTATCGAAAAATCGGCTATATAGATTCAGGATGCCTTTTGCTTAGAGGAGAACCGGCAGAAATATTTTTTGTAAAATGGTTTGATGAATAACATAGGTGTTTATAGCGTTATTTCCACCATTCACGACACGCACACATCATATGGGTTGTTTTGTGAAAGGTATAAATAACGCAGTTCAGGTAAATTCGACACAAATGCACCCAAGTTATGATAAATGATTTACAAGCTGAAGAGCCAAAACAAAGGGCGCACTTATGTACCACCATGAGCGTGGTACGTGCGGAAAATTTATATTATGCGTAAAAGGATTTAATAATTTATGGCGAAAACGAAAAATGAAGCACCTATAATCGAAACAAAACGACTTGTTTTAAGGCGAAAAAAATATGATGATATTCCCGATATGATGAAAATGTTTAATGACGATGTAGTAAGGGAATTTGTTGGGGGGCATCCGCCGCGTGATGAACGCTCTATGACAAAAATGATTAGGCATAGAGGAGAAACCGAATGGGCAGTAACACTAAAGGATACAGGCGAATACTTAGGAGAAGTTGAAATCACGAATATAGTTGACGGCTATCTTGGCGAAATCGGTTATATGTTTTTACAAGAGCACTGGGGCAAAGGTTTTGCGAATGAAGCAGTTACAGCAATGATTGAATATGCTCAAAATGTATT
>Ga0123355_10003281_pt1 | contig 23141 bp, 18 predicted proteins | sample TergutEmb28metaG_3_FD_89872 | JGI IMG/M metagenome (GOLD analysis project Ga0123355, IMG submission 89872) | Embiratermes neotenicus P1 segment gut microbial communities from Petit-Saut dam, French Guiana - Emb289 P1 | ecosystem: Host-associated > Arthropoda: Insects > Digestive system > Gut ... | reverse complement strand
CTGAATCCAGACCCGGCGATATTGTGACGGAAAGAGAGTTGCAGCGCACAAATGGCGCAAGCTAGAACGTAAGCGTAATAGAATCATATCATGCCCATCGGCTCAAGCCTATGGGCATGGTTTATGATGGGTCTGGAAGCGTGCTTGTGAAAAATACAGACACCGAATATGATAAAGCGAATTTGGAAAAGGAGCCAGTAGAATTGTTGAAAATAAAGCAGAAATCACGGAGTGTACTAACTATTTTCTTATCTGTTTTGATTCTGTTGGGTGTCATCATGCCAACAGCATTGGCGATACAAGAGGAATTGGATGAAAATGCGGAAATGGCATCTGTATCGGAATTTAGCACAACCCCAATGATTGCAGCGGGGGCGAGGCACACTGTGGCGCTGCGGAGTGATGGTACGGTTTGGACTTGGGGGGATAACTCTCATGGGCAATTGGGTGATGGTGTCAAAAGGGAGTCTCCCTATTTGCCGGTTCGCAGTATTACCCCGATACAAACAAAGAACCTCACGAACATAATCGCAGTTACAACTGATGGTGATTACACTGTAGCTTTGCGATATGATGGTACAGTGTGGACTTGGGGACGCAATTACCACGGACAGTTAGGTGATGGTACTAGTGGGAGGTATAGCAGTCGTTCTACTCCTATACAGGTTCAAAGCCTTACCAATGCTGTAGCAGTTACGGCAAGTTCATCGCATACTCTGGCTTTGCAAGACGACGGCACGGTTTGGGCTTGGGGAGATAATACTTTTGGACAATTAGGTGACGGAACCACTACAAATCGAACTACCCCAGTGCAGGTTCGGAATCTTACGAATATAACGGCAATTGCGGCTGGCACACCATATTCAGTGGCCTTGCGAGATGATGGCACAGTTTGGATTTGGGGATGGATTTGGGATGGCCGGCATGAGCATGAAAGACCACTAGGTGATAATACTGCAGTAAATTATGACACAACCAATCGCACATCCATTCCTATACAGGTTCAAAACATTACGAATGCGGTAGCCGTTGCAGCGTCAGGGCATACGGCAGTCTTGCGAGACGAAGGCACGGTTTGGATTTGGGGAGATAATTTTCGCGGCCAACTGGGCAACGGCACCACAATTGGAAGTACTACTCCAATGCAGGTTCAGTACCTAACGAATATAATAGCAATTGCGGTAGCCCTTCATGCCGTCGCATTGCGAGATGATGGCACAGTTTGGGTTTGGGGTTCTAATATTCGAGGTGAATTAGCTGATGGGACTTTTGGCTGGGATAACTACCGCACAATTCCTGTGCAGGTTCAGAGTATTAGGGATGCGATAGCAATTGCAGCGTCAGGGCATACGGCAATCCTGCGTGATGATGGCTCGGTTTGGACTTGGGGAAATAATTCTCTTGGTCAATTAGGTGATGGAGCTGGCAGAGGTCCAGTTTTCCATCCACAACTCCGCGCTACACCCGTGCAGGTTTTAGGTGTAAATGGCGTAGGCTATTTAAATTTAAAATACTTTTCAATTGATTCGGAAGATAGCGAAACTGAGCAATCCCGTGCGCCGGAGCTGAAGGATGTTTCGCCTTGTGATTGGTTTTATCGTGAAATCAGGCAGGGCATTGATCTTGGGATTATAACTGGCACAACTGATGAAAACTTCCAATTTGAGCCGGAACGCAACGTAACGCGAGCAGAATTTGTTGTTATGCTGGGGAGGTTACATGAACTCAGGGTTGAATCAATTGGATTGCCCGATAAAGGGCGTTTTTATGAGCGTTACCTAAATTGGGCGATAGTAAATGACATTATCCATGGTAATGAGTATGGGGAGATACTGCCACACATGTCTCTTACTCGCGAGCAGATGGTAACTATAGCTCATAGATATCTGATAGTATTCAGTTTGCAGGAATATATGAGCATGTCAGATGATTTTGCTGGGGCGAGAACGTCTTATGCAGATTGGGAGCTTGTATCATGGTGGGCACAAGATGCTGTGTCAAGTTTTGCTTCACGGCAACTACTACCTGTCTATGACGAGTTTCCTAACTTGCACAATCGTTTCAATTTCAAACCACTAGACTATGCAACTCGTGCAGAAGCTTTGTCAATCCTTGTAGAGATTGCAAGGAGGCTTGACTAGTCGTAATTTTGTGTTAAGGCTTAAAAACAAAACTGAAATAAGGGAGAACGTTAAATGAAAGTTAAACGAATAAACAAGATTGTTTCCATACTACTGGTTACTTTACTCTTACTATCCTCTGGGGTGCTTGCTGCTCATTATGATGAAGGTTTTATTTTGAGCGATTATGAATCTGAATTGCAGATGATAGAAAACTCAAATAGTCAGGATTGTGATAACTGTGAGTACTGCCATAGAGAAAATTTAGAGTTTATGCATATACCTCTGAGCGTAGGTGGAGTTGATTTAACAGCTATGCTCAACGTGCAGTATACTTCCGACACAGAACACTTTGGATATAATTTCCAACTCATAGACGGTGCCGTTGCTCCGGATATTGAAGGTTGGAGAATCAGGGTGATTTCTGCACGATTAAACATGTTTTGGGCGCTTTCACTTGAGGATATAATAGAATTTATTGATCCTGAATTGATTGTGTGGATTGAGCCTGATTATATAATCTATCTTGAACCTATGCCAGAAGATACATTTATGGGTATTGTGGACAATTTGCCATCATTTGCACCTCACGCATTTGCTCCGGTGAATGATCCTCGTTACTCCGACCAGTGGAATTTGGAACTTATTCGTGGTGCCGCTGCTTGGAGTAGTAATCCACAAGTGGATATGAGCGAAGTTGTAGTTGCTGTAATTGATAGCGGAATTCATAGGGCACACGAAGATTTTGTGGGCGCAAATATACTGCCCGGACGAAATTTTGTTGTCTCTTTTTGCGGTGGAATTGGTGAATGTATCCTTTGTGCTGGTTGTGCTGTTTGTCGTCTCTGCGACCATTGTGGTGACTGTAACGCTTGCAGAGGATGTAGAAACTGCTTTACTTGTCAACAAACAGATTGTTACATGTGTGTTGTTTGTGACAAGAATATCGTAAGGCACAGAACTGACATTGATGATGAATCAGGCCACGGCACTAACGTTACCGGGATTATCGCAGCTAGAAGGGGTAATGGCGTAGGTATAGCCTCAATGGCTTGTGGTGTGTCCATTTTACCGTTGAGAGTTTATATAGGTACACATAATAGTTCTCGTGGTAGTCTCGTTGCTGAAGCGATAGAGTATGCTGCGGGAACTTGTCCTGATAGAGGAAGACGCAGAGCGGATATTATCAACCTAAGTCTTGGTGGCCCTACTCGAAGCGAGACCATGGTAAGCGCAGTTCGTAATGCAGCAGATCAAGGTATATTAATGATTGCTGGTGCGGGAAACAACGGAAATACGACCCCTATATATCCTGCAAGCTTTCTTGATGTAATAGGTGTGGGATCTGTCACTATCCATGGTACGAGAGCATCTACTTCTCAGCAAAACAACAGTGTACATGTTACTGCTCCAGGTGCAGGTGTCCCTACATTAGGTCATGCAAATGCTTCAGATCCGTATCCGGCATCTTCTGGAACCTCAATGGCTGCACCCCATATCACAGCTTTGGCGGCAATTGCCAGAGGATATAATCCAAGAGTAACGCAGGACGAATTTTCAAATATGCTTCGTGATAGTGCAATACCGCGTGGCACATCGCGACCCAACAACACACATAGCTACCATATTAAGGATACAGAGCAATTGTTGAGGGCTCGAATTACGCCTTCGGCACGAACTCGTAACAATAGTTATGGCTATGGCATTATTGATGTTGGATTGTTTATGTATAACCTCAGAGGCAGAGACTTTTTTAATTTTACGGATATACAAACCTTTGGGTGGGCACAGAGCTATATTAACGAAAGCGCCAGATATGGCATAATGCATGGTCGGGGTGTTGCAGTATACGAGCCAGGGGATAATCATGGTGCTGATTCACATAGCAGTTTCTCGCCGAATACCCCCATGTGGCGACTTGAATTCCCGATGGCACTTGGTCGATTGCATGAACTCAATGGGGGAAATATTCTGTGGCTGCAAGGACATTCTGCCGAGTTCACAGATTTGGATCATACGAGTCTTTTTCCATATAATTATAGCAGATATGCAGTTTGGGCTAATGAGCAAGGCATTGTTTTTGGAACTGATTACCATTTGTTTAGCCCCGGCGGAAATGTTTCACGTGGACAAGCGGCAACGATGCTTTATCGCTATGCACAGATATTGGCAATATCTTGCACGACGGCTCAGCGGTTAAATGACGAGATATTCATGGAGATAAACCGATTTGCTGATGGCAGAGCTTTTTTAGCAGCTCAGGGATTTTTGGACACATGCACAATTTACTTGCCTTATTGGGCGGTGGACTCTACTGCATGGGCTGTAAGCGCAGGATTTATAACAGGTAGAGCTGTTGCAGAAGGTGTGCGCCTTGATGCTAGGGATACCATTAATCGCGCAGAAGGTGCGGCGATGCTTGCCAGATATAGACGTATATTTTTGCGCGATACATTTATTCTAGGACAGCGTGAAAATCAAGGCGGCGGTCAGGGTGGTAACACTTTTAGCAGAATCAGCCTTAATATTGGTGGAACTATAAGCAACCCAACCACCCCGGTCACTGTTGATACGGTTTCGATGATTGTGGGAGACAACGTGTTAAACGTTTTGAGTTGGGTACACGATGGGGCTTTGGCTCATGGGCCGACAAGGGTAGGGTATCAGTTTAGCGGATGGTATATGGATGAGATTTTCGCCACTCCAGTAACTCATGAAACTACTGTGCCGGAAACACCGATGATGTTGTATGCCCGATGGGAGCGTGTAAATTTTTCTTTTGATATCTTCAACAATGGCTCAGAAGGCTGCCCAAGCACTCCGAATACGTCACTTGCTGCCGGGGGTACGATTCGCATGTGGACACGGCTTGGCGGAGTGAACACGCGCATACCTTTTGCATTTGTGAGCACGATAGAGGCCACTGTGAGAAATACCGGTGCATGTGCTGAGGAATTTTTGGTTATCAATAGAATGTGGGAGGCAGGTACAGGCTGGGTAGAATACTTCAATCGCATTGATGTAAATAAAACTAGTGCATGTGCATGGGAGTTTATTGATCTTTCTATAACGGTGTTTGGTCAAACGGTAGATGTTGTGTTGCATAATGCTCATTATATTCCTATTTCGTCAGTCACCCTGACATTTAACGCAGGTGGCGGTGCAGGAGACATGGTATCTGTAAATGTACCGGTTGGCGAAACATTCATGCTTCCTGCAAATGGATTTACCGCGCCTACAGGTTATGTGTTCTACGAATGGTTTGTAACTGGTTATGCTGCACCCGGTGGCGCGATGAATCCCGGTGATGTCATTACTGTGAGCATTTGGCCAAATGCAACGGTAACCATTACCGCAATATGGGTACCTGTAGGAGCAACGACGCACACTGTGACGTTTGCTGCAGGTAGTGGCACAGGAACCATGACATCAGTAAATGTATCGATTGGCGATGCGTTCACGCTTCCTGCAAATGGCTTTGCCGCGTCAACAGGTTATGTATTCCACGAATGGTTTGTTACCGGTTATGCAGCACCCGGTGGTGCGATGAATCCCGGTGATGTGATCACATTAATAGGCCCTGTAACTGTAACTGCGATATGGGTAGCAGAATCGACTGAACCATTTAGTGTTGTGCTTCATTCCGTAGTTGGAGTAGATGGTAGATATACGGGGATTGTAACCATAACCGGAATTACTGACTTTACAGGTCATACTTTGCGTATTGTACGCACACCCGGAGGTGTCTATGGTGGAATTACAGAAGGTGTACAAGCTGCTGCAACTCAGACCTTTCATTTCTGTGAGTTGGTTAGAGGAATTACTGTTAGCGTATGGTGTCCAACAGGGATATTGCTTGGATTTGATATTTGGATACGATGATACCAAAGTATAGATTTAACTGATAGATGCCCCCCGACAACTGCCGTGCATGGCAGTTGTCGGGGGATGAAATGGGATGACCGTGGCATTAAAAAAGGTTTGGAGTATGCCATTTTAACGGATGAAATTTCTAATATTACCCCTTTTATTCTATGTTTTCAGCAACCAACCATAATCTTGACGACAATCAATTACTGCATTTATATAGACCTTATTACCTTGTACTTGGAACAGTGCCATGTGGTAATCACCAATAAAAATTTTTCTGTACTTCTGAAATGGTATGGCATCATGTGTAAGCCACGGACAACGCTCCGGCATTAGCTCTAATGACTTGGAACTTTCGAGAAAGTCATCTACAAGTTTAGTTGCAGCGTTGATGCTGACTCCGGCAATGAAACGAGAATGCTCAACCAGATGTTCCCATGCGGTGTCTGTTATTTTCACATCATACACCTTATTCATTGGATACCTCTGCAATAACTCGCCTCATAGCGGTGGCTGTATCGGATACTGTACGGATGCGATCATTTTGGATATCCGCTTCAGATTGTAACAATGCTTCACGCAACTTCAGCATACTTTCTCGCCGTGCGAAGGTCTCTAAATCCATTACGACTAAATCACCTTCCCCATTTTTGGTAAGGTATACAGGTTCTTTGGTCTGCTTGCACAGCATAGAAATCTCGTTATAGTTTTTGCGGATTGCCGCTGATGGCTTAATATTCAACATTCTTTTCTCCTTCTCGCTGATAGCAGTATAATGCCCTGTTATGAGTCTTATTCTACTATCGTCTCCGGTTTTTGTAAAGTAGATAAAAGGTTTGTACATTAAGCCCCACTGCGAGCGATGACAGTGGGGCTTCTCTTAAGAGCGATTATGAATGAATTAGAAATTAAAATCGGTTGTGCATATCATACCATATCAAAGTTCATAATCTGATATTGCATAGGACGATAAGCTAATACGCAATCATGAGGGTGATGCAAACAGCACCACTTATCTTTTTGTTTCTCGTTTGAATTTCCGTATCTTTTCGTGTATACTATAGTTAAATGACAGGAGGGATTCATGTGGCTGCAAAACAACAATATACACCCGAAATGGGGCAAAAATGGATTGCATATATGCTGATGGCTGCTTCCCACTCAAAAGACTGTGCGACGCATTGGTTTCGATACCTGCGAAAAGAGATTGACAAACGTGGTATTACATTCTCCCAAGAAGAGATTGATATACTGTGTAAAGACGAACGGTTAACTCCATTTCAAAGAATATCGCTGGAACAAGCTTTTATAGAGGGCTCCCCAACAAGGGAGCGTGTGTGCAAATTAAACCAAAAATACGTGCCGATACCAGTTGAAGAAAGGGTGAGACAGTATGAGCGGTATAAAGCGACCAATCGACTTTAAGAGTGCGTTCGAGACTTTGAATCGGGAGCTGAAGGGAAATGATATGACCCTTGAACTCATATGTGTCGGCGGGTATATTTTGCAATTACATGATTATAAATACACAGTGGATGTTGACGCATTTTACAATAGTAGCACCGAGCTTGATCAAATCATTCAAAAGGTTGGAGATGCGCTTGGAATAAACAGACCTGATGAACCATGGCTGAACAACGCCGTAGCGAATATGAACCAAAAGCCGTCTGAGCAGTTCATTGAAAATATCTTTCAATTTTCTAATCTCATTGTGAATTCCGCAAATCTCAACTATGTAGTGGGGATGAAGTTGCACAGCGGACGAGATCAGGACATAGATGATATCAAGGGCATACTCAAATCAAAGGATACAGATTTGTTTACGTTCAAATCTGAGTTAGAAGAAATGGGTTTCAGACCGGATATCGCCGTACTGTTAGATGCATACGAAAGAGCGCATGGGCTGGAATGGCTTGCGGCTTTCTATGAGGAAAATGGAGAAAAACTCATGCAAATCATATACGAAGATAATTAAAGCGCTCAAATATTTATCACCATTGGATGCGTGAGTGTATGAACACGACAAAAACTTATACCAGATATACTTGCACATCTGGTGGACGGCAAACAATGTCTCCATTGATTGGATCATGGAAACCATATACAATTCCGTGTTCTTTGCAAAAACAAAACTGAGCCCTCCACCGCCTCATTAGCTTAATTCTTCAAACATCCTACTCGGCACAACCCACACGCCGTTTTCCATTTGGAAAGCGGTTTCTGTTGCAGTGAGTATCATAAGGAAAGAGGGTTCCTGCATTGAGTATGTCACAAGTGTACACCAATGTTTTTGTGAGAAAGCATATCGGTGGGCTGTGTGACGAAGATAAACAAAGTTCACAACTTCGTTTATTTTACACTTTTCAATCTACTTAATTTGTGGTACAATGTGCGCCAAGTATAGCTTTTGCATTGAAAAGCTATGCACTTGTAGAAGCAGCTTTTGTTACAACAGGTCATTTATCTAAAATATCAATTGGTTTTGAAAGGAGAGATTTCCCCAATTTTATGACCAAAAGCTGCAAAACTTATAATGAATTTAAAAAATTTGGAGGTAAAAATAAAGTGAAAAAAATTAAAATCCTGTTATGTATCGCACTGATTGCCGCCTTGTCATTGGCTGTGATCGCCTGCGATAACAATGATACACCTGCGACCCCGGATGCACCGGCGCAAGACGTGACACCCCCGGCAGGCAGCGGCGATTTTGACTGGCGTGCACATGCAGGTACGACACTGAATATTATGTTCAATCAACATCCTTATGCAGATACAGTCATTGAGAGAATACCTGAATTTGAAGCCCTTACCGGCATTACGGTCAGGCACTCTGTAACTCCTGAAGAAAATTACTTTGACGTTTTGACACTCGCATTGAACGCACGTTCAGGTAATCCCGATATTTTCATGACCGGTGCATATCAAATTTGGGACTATGCTCCTGCAGGATTTATTCAGCCTCTTGAAGACTTTATCAATGACCCTGCCAGAACATTCCCAGGTTATAACTTTGCTGATTTTTATGAAGCAGTAGTTGGCGCTCTGCGTTGGGATCTTGTTCCGGGCAACATGGTGGGCACAGGCTCACAATGGGCATTGCCGATGGGCTTTGAGCTCAACAACCTTGCGTTCAATCAGCGTATCTTTGACGAGCACGGCCTTGAGCCGCCCAGAACCACAGAAGAACTTCTGACCGCAGCAAAAGCACTTCATGAATTTAACGGTCCGGGTACATATGGCGTAGCACTTAGAGGCACACGTAACTGGGCAACGATCCATCCGGGTTACATGACACTGTTTGCAACATGGGGTGCAAGAGACTTCGAAGTTGTAGATGGCAGGCTCGTTTCTCGCGTGGACTCTCCGGAAGCAATCGCAATGACTGACTTCTGGGTAGAGCTGATCCGATATGGCGGACCTCCACAGTGGACTACATACACATGGTATCAAGCAGGCGCAAGCTTTGGTGCAGGTAATGCTGCAATGCTGTTTGACGCAACATGCAATGGTTACTTCCAAAACTATCCGGCAGGCGCATCCGCTGAATCCGGCAATCTGGCATGGCTTCCAGGCCCGCTTCCGCCGGGCGCAACTTACTCACGCTCAAACATCTGGATTTGGTCTATGGCTATGAATGCATACTCACAAAACCAAGATGCTGCATGGCTCTTCATGCAATATTTCACAGGACCTGAGTTCCAAGCATGGGCCGGTACACGTAATCCGGACGCACCGCGCAGATCTGTATCTACCAGTGCTGAGTACATCGGTGTTGTAGGTGCGTCAGTTGGATATCTTGAAGCGCTCGAAGCGGATCTTCCTCATGCAACAATCCAATTCACACCACAACCGGAGTTTATTCAAACAACAACAATGTGGGCAGCCACTTTGCAAGATCTTGTTGCCGGACAATACTCATCTACTGAAGAGGCCATGAGAAATCTGGCTGAGCGAAAGACTGCTCTATTGGCAAATGTCGAAATTCCACAATAACTTTTTAGCACATAGCGCTTAAAGCTTTTCTAACGCATTGATTCCCATGGGGGGTTCTTAATATACCCCCATTTAGGGAGAGGGAAGTCAAATGCCCTCTCCCTATGGGATTCGTTTAATGCTCAAGCATATTATAAAGATCGATTCAATGCAGTACATGCTGCTCATTTACATATCTAAAGCCGCCTGAGCGACCTTTCGTAGCGGCAAGGAGGGTAATACTTTTGATGACTCCATCTCAAACCACTGCTGAAATTGCAGTGATCCCCGAAAATATTAATACTGTACAATTTAAGACGCGCATACGTCCTTATTTGATTATTGCACCTGCACTTCTGGTCACCATTGGAATACTAATACCTTTTGCAATGTCTATATTTTATTCCTTGACCAACTTCGACTTTCGTAGGCGCGATTATGACTTTGTAGGTCTGCGAAACTGGATAGGCATGTTTACTAGCGATGTGTTCTGGCATGCGCTATGGGTGACGATACGTTATGCATTCTTTTCAACCGGCTTTGCGTTGCTATTTGGTTTAGGCGTAGCAATGCTCTTGACGAGTATTGATAATGCATTTTCCAGAATCCTGCGTGTTGCGCTTGTTTTTCCGCTCATGGTAGCGCCTGTAATCAGCACCCTAATATGGAATCTGATGCTCAACAATTCAGTGGGAATCGTTGAAAGATTCTTAAATCTCTTCGGAATTTTCGGTTTTCCATGGCATGCCTCGCACGGCACGGCGATGATGACAGCCGTTATGATAGATGTTTGGGTAAACACACCATTTGTGATCGTCTTGATTATGGCAGGATTGCAATCACTGCCTAAATCACCGTTTGAATCTGCCAAGATAGATGGTGGAAGTGCTTGGTTTAACTTTAGGAAACTTACACTTCCGATACTCAAGCCATACATCTATGTTGCGCTGCTGTTTAGGCTCATGGCATCGCTTCAGGAATTTGGCATTATCTTTGCGCTCACCAGCGGTGGACCCGGTAACACACTGATGAATCTGTCACTGTCTGCGCACCAACGCGGATTTAGATTCTTTGAGGTGGGTATATCTTTGACTTACATACTCTTCCTCTGGGTGGTGATCTTCATTCTTGCAAAGCAAATAGTGAAGCGCTGGCAAATTGCGCAAAGAACAGCAACCGGCAGAATGGCCGATGGATCGGAGGGTTAGATCATGTCAACGAGTAAAAAAAGATTAGGCTCAATAGTGAGACACGGACTGCTGGGCATTTGGGCGATATTTGCACTGTTTCCACTGATTTGGATGCTCATCATGACATTTAAATCAGAAGCTGATGTGATGACAACTACATTTATCTTTACGCCTACGCTTGATAATTACAGACAGGTGCTCTTGCAATCGGATTATCTCAGATTCTTCACAGACAGTGTGATTACATCTGTGGGTGCAGTCCTGATTTCTGTACTGCTGGGCGTTCCTGCGGCATATGCACTGGCGAGATATAAGTTTAAATACAAAGAAGGGCTGGCATTTCAAATTCTTTCGTTTAGATTTGCGCCGGAGTTGCTGGTTGTTTTGCCGCTCTTTATGATCTATCAGAGAATGGGTCTGCATGACACCTATCTGGGACTGATTTGGGTGTATCAGCTCATATCTATGCCGCTGATCATCTGGGTGGTCAGAGGATATTTTGAAGATATCTCCGTAGAAATTGAACATGCGGCGCAAGTCGATGGTTACAATTGGTGGCAGGTCTTTATGAAGACATTGGTTCCGCTGATTAAGCCCGGTCTTGTTTCCTCGGCCTTGCTTGCATTTATATTTGTTTGGAACTCTTTTACATTCCCGCTTATGCTCTCCGGATTTAATGTTTCACCGGTTACGGTTGCGGCTATGAGATTCCTTGCATCGCACACAGTGCAATATGGTCAGATGGCAGTAGCTGCGACGATTTCTGCACTTCCGGCTGTAGTGTTTGCACTGCTCATACAAAAGCATTTGGTGCGCGGACTCAGTTTCGGCGCAGTTAAGGGTTAGGTGAAATATGGCAAGTATTGAATTATCTGGAGTTACTAAAAGATTTGGCAAAGTTACCGCCTTGGATAACATTAGCTTGGAAATCAAAGACAAGGAATTTTTCGTACTCTTCGGTCCGGCGGGTGCGGGAAAGACGACTATTTTAAACATCATAGCCGGAATTCATATGCCGGAATCCGGTGTTGTAAAAATAAATGGTGAAATCGTCAATCAGGTTGAACCGCAAAATCGCGATGTTGCCATGGTTTTTGAAAACTATGCACTGTATCCGCATCTCAAGGTGTATGACAATATTGCATCGCCGTTGCGCAGCCCAAGACATAAAAAAGACGAAGCGTATATAAAAGAGGCCGTTGAGCGTGTAGCGGCGCTACTTAAGATTGATCAGTTTTTGGATCGTTTGCCTGTTCAGCTATCCAATGGTCAGCGGCAGCGTGTAGCGTTGGGCAGAGCTTTGGTTCGGTATCCGAATGTATATCTTATGGATGAGCCTTTGGCGCATTTGGATGCAAAGTTGCGCAATGTCATGCGCGGAGAGCTCAAAATGATACAGTCTAACTTTAATACGACGGCGATTTATGTCACCCATGACTTCATGGAAGCGATGAGTCTCAGTGATCGCATTGCGGTGATTAACGAGGGCTCAATCGTACAGGTTGGCGCAAGTGATGAAATCTATTATCTTCCATGCAATGAATTCGTAGCGCAACTGATGGGCGATCCTGAAATAAATCTGCTTGACTGTGAGATCGATGTCAGCGGCAATGTCTATAGTGCAAAGTTTACGGAAATTGATGCGGTTATAGAGCTTCCTCATGATGCCGATGTTTATGCAACATTAAAAGACTATGGCGCAGTGAAATTACGCATGGGCTTGCGTCCGCAGAATATTGAATTTTCTTTTGATCCGGCTGATGGCTTTATCCAAGGCCAAGTCTATTCATTTGAAACGATTGGTAACAAATCAGTATTGACAGTAACCGTAGGCGGGAAGAAAGAGGTGCGCCTGATTGCACCCAATGGATTGCCTGTAAAATTAGATCAGAATATCTACATCAAACCGGACCTCATGCAGTCGTTATATTTTCATGCAGACAGTTCCGAGTTCATTTGCAGATACAATGAAGCTGCCATACGCGCTTTGGCTGCGGAAAAGGCTGGGGAGGAATAAGGTATGGCAAAATTAAGAATTGAGAATTTATATAAACGATATGATCTTAAAGGCAAGAAAAAGAAAAATGCCAAGCTCAATGACTTTGCGGTCAACAATTTGTCACTGGATTGCGAAGAGGGCGAGTTTGTAGCGCTGCTTGGGCCCTCCGGTTGCGGTAAGACGACGACCCTGCGTATGATCGCAGGACTGGAAGATATTACCGATGGGGGCATCTATATCGGTGATGAGCTTGTCAATAATTTGCATCCAAAAGATCGTCACATTGGACTTGCTTTTGAGGATTATGCACTCTATCCGCCGCTCAAGGTGTATGAGAACATTGCATTTAATATGAGAGCGAAGGGTGCAAAAAATGACGAGGTGCACCGGCGTGTCATGGAGATCGCTCCGCTTTTGAAGGTTGAAGATTTGCTGGACAAAATGCCGGTCAAACTTTCTGGTGGCCAGAAGCAGCGTGTAAATATTGCAAGGGCGATTGTGCGCAATCCCAAACTGCTGCTTATGGATGAGCCGCTGTCACACCTAGATGGAAAAATGCGTCAGGAATTGCGTACTGAGATCAAGCGTCTGCATAACAAAATTAAGTGCACCTCTGTATATGTCACACATGATCAGCTTGAGGCCATGTCGCTTGCTGACCGTATTGCAATTATGGATTTGGGCGTACTGCAACAGTTTGGCACTCCGCTTGAGATTTATGACGATCCGGTAAACGAGTTTGTCGCAGCATTTATCGGAGAGCCTCCGATGAATATTCTCAAAACGACCATTGCAAAAATCGAAAGTGAATTCTACTTCACATTTGAGGACAGTGAGTTGCGTATTTTAGTGCCGAATCGTTACTATGATTTGCTTAGTGATGGCATGGTGGTTAAAATGGGTGTACGCCCGATGGATGTGATCATCGGAAAAGAAGACTCAAAAGGTGAGCCGGTCAAGGTTGCGGTGTTTGAAAATCTGGGCGATGAGCGCAGAATCGGTGTCCACGTCGGAGATAAATTGTTCATGCTCATTACCTCCGAAGAGGTACGTTACAAGCAAGGTCAGTCCATAAAACTTGAAGTCAGAGCCGAAAAAACACATTTGTTCGATATCGAAACAGGATTAAGGATTCGTAATTAAGAAGGAGGAGCAATATTATGGTTACAATTCCGGAAAAAATGAAAGCGCTGGTCGTTTACGCAAAAGGTGATTATCGTTTGGAAATGGTAGATACACCCAGAGCAACAGGTGATGATATTATTGTTAAAGTAGAAGCATGCGGTGTTTGTGCCGGAGATCTAAAGACCTACGGTGGTGCGCCCTCATTTTGGGGTGGTGCAGGAAGTCCTTCATATATCAAAGCGCCGATGATTCCCGGACACGAATTTTGTGGTTGGGTCGTAGAAGTAGGGCCGGATCAAAAGGAATTTAAGGTCGGCGATCATGTGGTCTCTGAGCAAATTGTTCCTTGTTGGGAGTGCAAATTCTGCAAGACCGGCCGTTATTGGATGTGCCAAAAGCATGATGTATATGGATTCCAAAACAATGTAAATGGTGGAATGTGTGAATACATGCGCTTTCCAAAGGGTTCACTTAATTATAAGATACCCAAGGATATGCCCATGGAAAAAGCGTTGCTTATTGAGCCTTATGGTTGCTCTAAGCACTGTGTTGACCGTGCATCGATCACCAATGAAGATGTAGTTGTGCTTGCAGGTGCCGGGACATTGGGACTGGGTATGGTCGGAGCGATTCGCAAGAGAAACCCGGATAAGCTCATTGTGTTGGATATGAATGATATGCGTCTTGAAAAAGCAAAAGCATTTGGTGCGGATATCGTCATGAATCCATCTAAAGTAGATGTAGTAAAAGAAATCACAGACATGACTGATGGTTATGGATGTGATGTATATATCGAAGCGACAGGTCATCCGAGTGCAGTAAGCCAAGGGCTTGAGATGATCCGCAAGATGGGACGTTTTATTGAGTTTTCGGTATTTACGCAAGAGGCAACGATTGACTGGTCTATTATCGGCGACCGCAAAGAGCTTGATGTTCTGGGCGCACATCTGAGCCCGTATTGTTATGAGTCGGTCATTAAATGGATTGCGGATGGAAGCTTGCCGACAGACGGTGTTGTCACGCATAAGTTCAGCTTGGAAGATTGGAAAACAGCATTTGAATATGCAAAAACCGGTGCAGACAATTCACTCAAAATTGCGATTGTGCCGGATATGAAATAAAGAGGGTTACGATATGACAATTGCCATAGGTTGCGATGAAGCGGCACTTGAATTTCGCGATATCATCAAAAAGCAGTTGATTGATCAAGGTCATCAGGTTGAGGATTTTGGTGCGTATGACAGCACTCCGATACTATATCCTGATATCGGTGTGGCTGTGGCGCAGGCTGTTGCTGCCGGTCAGTGCGCACGCGGGATACTCATTTGCGGTACAGGCATAGGTATGTGCATTACCGCCAATAAGGTTCCGGGTATTCGTGCGGCGGTTTGCCATGATATGTTTTCCACCGAACGATCCAGAAAAAGCAATAATGCCCAAATCATGTGTATGGGTGCTCGGGTCATAGCGCCGCAATTGGGGGAAATGCTTGTAGATTTATGGCTCAAGTGTGATTTTGAAGGTGGAGGCTCAGCTCCGAAGGTTGCGAAGATCATGGAATATGAAGCGCAGTTTTTAATGAAGGAGAAACTATAGTATGCAAAGAATTATAAACATACCGGATCAAGTCGTTGAAGATATGCTCAAAGGGTTTGTAAAGGTACACTCAAACCTAGTAGCGCCGACAAACAATCCACGGACGATCAAAAGTGCCCATGCACCAATCAAGGGAAAAGTAGGAATTGTGACCGGTGGAGGATCGGGTCATGAGCCCGCATTTGTAGGGTACTTAGGCAAAAACATGTGTGATGCGGTGGCCGTTGGCGAAGTTTTTTCCTCACCAACAGCTAAAGCATTTTACGATGCATTTCATGCCGCAGACGGCGGTGCGGGTGTTGCATGTCTGTATGGCAACTATGCCGGTGATAACATGAATGTCAAGATGGCCGTGGAGCTTGCAGAAGATGATGATCTTGTGGTCAAAACGGTTGTAGCAAACGACGATGTACCCTCTGCGCCAAAGACAGAACCGGACAAACGCCGTGGTGTGGCAGGTGAGATATTTATGTGGAAGTGCGGTGCGGCCAAAGCTGCGCTGGGCGGCAATCTCGATGAGGTCATCGCAGCGGCGCAAAAGGCAATTGACAGCACACGCAGTGTGGGTGTCGGACTGACACCGTGTACGATTCCGGCGGTCGGACATGCTAATTTTGAAATAAAGCCGGGTACTATGGAATTTGGCATTGGTCATCATGGTGAGCCGGGTGTAGCGGTCACGGAATTAAAAACGGCAGATGAAGTGGCGAAAATGATGCTGGATATCATTGTGCCGGATTATCCGTTTACAAGCGGGGACGAAGTGGCAGTCCTGATTTCAGGGTTGGGTGCTACGCCTGTTATGGAACTGTATATTATGTTTAACAAGATAGAAGAAATGCTTGCCGAACAAGGCATTAAGGTATATCGTCAGTTTGTCGGAAATTATTTTACATCGCTCGAGATGATGGGTGCAACGCTCACCATAATGAAGTTAGATGATGAGCTCAAAGAACTTGTTGATTTGGAATGTGAATCGATAGGATTAACTGTAACAAAATAGGATGGTGATCACCTTTGGATGGATTTCTTAATAAAGACGGGAAAGTGATTGTGGACAATCTCATTTTGACGATTCAGGAAAATAAGAACTATCTCAGTGATATAGATGGTCTTATCGGCGATGGCGATCATGGTGTCAATATGAACAAGGGCTTTACCATGTGTCAGGATCGGATGAAAGAGGAATCTGATGTCAGCTTTAGTGAGGCGCTCAAAACATTGGGTCGTATTTTGATGATGGAAATCGGCGGATCAATGGGGCCTTTGTATGGTACGTTTTTTAACAAGATGGGCAAGCGTTGCAAGGGTGAAGAGGTCATTGATCAGCATGTGTTCGGTGATATGTTAAACGATGCGGTTGTAGGCATATCCGAATTGGGCGGCGCAAAGGTCGGTGATAAGACTCTGATGGATGTGCTTATTCCGGCATCCGAGGCGTATGCACTGGCGCTTGCTGAGGGGAAGGATTTTCTCGGTTGTTTGTCCGATATGCAGGTTGCTGCTGAGTTAGGGTGGCATACAACGAAAGATCTCGTTGCAAAAATTGGCAGAGCCAGTCGGCTCGGTGAGCGTTCCAAGGGTGTTTTGGATGCCGGGGCGACCAGTTGCTATTTGATGATGACATCTATGACGGAGACAATCAGGACATTGATGGGTTCGTAGTGGGGTAATTAAGCTGCTTACGTCGGGCTGCACACTGGGCAGCCCGCATTTTATATCACTTCATATTCGGATCAGAAGCAAATGTGAAAGGAATGGTCATTAATATGGACTACTGTATCGAAGTCAGCAAGGCAAAATTTGAAAAGATCATCCACGAGCAGATTGAGCGCGTCTTAAAGCTGCGCCAAAATACTGAAAGTATAGATTTTAACAAACTGGATAAAATAATCATCGGTGTAGCACCGGGGGATGGAATTGGTCCTCAGATTTGCCGGCAGACAGTTGATGTTTTAAAGCATATACTCAAAGACGAGTCTAAAATAATATTTCATGACATTCCCGGACTGACCATCGAAAATCGCATGGCGCTGGGGGAAACACTACCGAAAGATACGCTGTGCGCCATTGAGCAGTGCCACGTGCTCTTAAAAGGCCCTACCACCACACCCCAAATGGGCAGCGGCGGAAAAAATCTTGAAAGCGCAAATGTCGCACTGCGCAAAGCACTGGATTTATTTGCCAATGTCCGCCCCATTAAAGTCCCGGAACTGGGTATCGATTGGACTTTCTTTCGTGAAAATACCGAGGGCAGTTATGCGGTGGGATCTCAGGGCATCAAGGTGCACGAAGAGGTGAGCATTGATTTTTGCATCAGTACACGCATCGGCAGTGAGCGGATTGCGCGTGCAGCATTTGAGTATGCGAGAAAAATCGGAAAAAAACGTGTCACAGTGGTAACCAAGGCGAATATCATCAAGCTGACCGATGGTGAGTTTGTACAGGCCTGCAAACAGGTGGCGCGAGCGTATCCTGAAATAGAAATGGATGAAAGATACGTAGATATCATGGCAGCCAATCTCATTGATCCTGCAAAACAAGCAAGTTTTGAGGTGCTGGTCATGCCCAATCTTTACGGTGATATACTTACGGATGAGGCCGCTGTAATCCAGGGCGGTGTCGGTACGGCGGGCAGCGCAAATATCGGTGTGCGGTATGCGATGTTTGAAGCCATTCACGGTTCTGCGCCGGATTTGGTTGCGGCGGGACTTGAGCGCTTTGCCAATCCCAGCAGTATGCTTCGTGCGGCAATCATGATGCTCAATCATATGGATTTTACCAAACATGCTGCCCGGTTAGAAGCTGCACTGGATCAATCAGCAGTTGTGATGGATGGTACGCAGGGGGCGACCAATCAAGCATATATCGATGAGATAATGAGGTACTTATGATTAAGTTAACAAACCAACAGGTGTTTATTAAAGATGGCAAAGAAATACTTGCAGATTATCCTAAATCTGCAAAAGCGGGCACCATGGCCTATAAGATACTTACTGCCCATAATCACAGCGAGGATGTAAGTAACCTCAAACTAAAGTTTGATAGTCTGGCATCTCATGATATTACTTATGTGGGCGTTATCCAGACGGCTAAAGCAAGTGGCCTCACAGCGTTTCCGGTACCTTATATACTGACTAATTGCCACAATAGCCTCTGTGCTGTCGGAGGCACCATCAATGAAGATGATCACCAATTTGGCCTCTCGGCTGCGATAAAGTATGGCGGTGATTATGTTCCTGCGCATCTGGCGGTAATACACCAGTATATGCGAGAAGCTTGGGCAGGTTGCGGGAAGATGATATTAGGCACAGATAGTCATACGCGATACGGTCCAATGGGTACGATGGGTATCGGTGAAGGAGGCGGGGAACTGGTAAAACAGCTGCTTGGACGCACTTATGATATTCAATATCCTGAAATTATTGCGGTAAAACTCGAAAACACACCGCCAAAGGGAGTCGGGCCGCAAGATGTCGCCCTTGCCCTGATCAAAGCAGTGTTTGCCAATGGATTTGTGAAAAACAAAGTCCTCGAATTTATCGGGGCGGGTATCACTCAGCTTTCTATGGATTACCGCATTGGCATAGATGTCATGACGACCGAAGCGGCATGTCTGTCATCTGTTTGGATGACCGATGCCAAAACTCAAGAGTATCTGCTTCGACATGGTCGGCTCAGTGATTATTGCGAGCTCAAACCGGATGAAGTGGCGCAATATGACGGCTTGATCGAGATTGATTTAAGCAAAATAAAGCCCATGATTGCCATGCCATTTCACCCCAGTAATGCATTTTCCATAGAGGAATTTAAAGCCAATATGCATGATATTATCGGCCAAATTGAAAAGGAAAGCGCACAGATGATTGCCGGTTCGGATCAGTGTGCTGCGCCTTACACCTTGCGGCACAATATCGTCGATGGTCAGTTCCATGCAGATCAGGCCATCATTGCCGGTTGCGCCGGGGGTACTTATGAAAATATTGCAGTCTGCCGAGAGATACTCGGTGATGCGCCTTTAACGAATCATGCGCTTGCGCTGAGTATATATCCCGCCAGTCAGCCGGTTTTTCTGGGGTTAAATGAAAATGGAATTACCGATCACCTGATGCGCATGGGTGCGATCATGCGTACGGCTTTTTGCGGGCCTTGTTTCGGAGCGGGAGATGTGCCGGCAAATCGCAGCATTTCCATACGCCACACCACGCGCAACTTCCCCAGCCGCGAAGGTGCCAGACCTGCCGATGATCAAATGGCCTATGTCGCACTCATGGATGCACGTTCCATTGCGGCCACGGTGAAAAATGGGGGTGTGCTTACCGCCGCTACGGATATAGATTATGATGAAGTGATACCCGGCTACACGTATCATCCTGAAATATATTCCGCACGAGTGTACCATGGCTATAAAAAAGCTCAGCCTGCCGCTGAGTTAAAGTTGGGGCCAAACATCAAAGCATGGCCGGATATGGAAGCCATGAAAGATAATATGCTGATCAAAGTGTGTAGCGTGATTCGTGATGAAGTCACAACGACCGATGAGCTTATTCCGTCGGGCGAAGCGTCTTCATATCGCTCCAATCCGATCAAATTGGCGGAGTTTACCCTGTCGCGCAAAGACCCGGAATATCGCGCTCGCACAAGAGCTATTTATGAAGTTGCTCAAAATGCTGCGCACAACTGTAAGGTGGGTGAAACCATTTCGATTCCTGCCAAGTCGGAGGATGCAGCGGCATCAGTCCGAGGTGTTGAAGTGAATCCTTGTACTACTACCATAGGCAGTGTGATCGTGAGCAATAAGCCGGGCGATGGCTCGGCGCGAGAGCAAGCCGCATCATGTCAGCGTGTGCTCGGCGGTGTGGCTAATATTGCAGTGACCTATGCGACGAAGCGGTATAGAAATAATTTGATCAACTGGGGGATTGTGCCATTTACAATCAGCTCGTCGGATATTTTAAATATACATGTTGATGATTATATTTACATTGAAGGGCTGATAGAGTCCATCAAAAATCAGAAAAATGAGATTATGGCAAAGCATATTTCGGGTGGTACAATTGCTGAGATCACCTTGCAGCTTGAAAGCTTGCAAGACGAAGAAAGAGAGATATTGCTCCAAGGTTGCTTGATTAATTACTATAGGGAGAATTAGGATAAGATGAAAGACGTGAAGAATATAAAAAATATAAAAGAGCATTACATCATTGAGCCTGAATTTTACGAAAAATATGAGGTCAATCGCGGACTGCGTAAAAAAGATGGCACAGGTGTGCTGATTGGCATTACCCGGATCGGAGATGTCCGCGGTTATATCCTCGAAGAGGGTGAAAAAATACCTGTCCCCGGAAAGCTGCTTTACCGCGGTATCAACGTGGAAAGCATGATTGATGCATGTTTGGAAGAGAAGCGATTTGGATTTGAAGAAACTGCATACTTGCTGCTGTTCGGAATGCTTCCGACGAAAGAGGAACTGGCTGCGTTTTGCGCGCTTCTTTGCCAGCGTCAGGCGCTGCCGGATAATTTTGCCGAAGATGTGATTTTAAGAGCGCCCAGCCGCAATATCATGAACAAACTGGCCCAATGTGTGCTGGCTTGTTACACCTATGAAACCAATCCGGACTCGATTGAGCTGGAAAATGTGCTGAGTCAATGCATTGATTTGATCGCTCGTTTTCCGGTCATGGTGGCCTATGCATATCAGGCCAAACAGCGCTATTATGAGGGGAAAGGTCTCTATATCAATATGCCTGATCCGAAGCTGAGTCTGGCGGAGAATTTTCTGCAAATGCTTCGGGCTGATGGCAAATTCACACCGCTGGAAGCCTCGATTTTAGATCTCTCGCTGATCCTCCATGCGGAGCACGGCGGCGGTAACAATTCATCTTTTACAGTGCATGTGGTTTCGTCCACAGACACCGATACCTACTCTGCTATTGCAGCGGCCATCGGCTCATTAAAGGGTCCAAAACATGGCGGCGCGAATGCAGAGGTCTTGAATATGATGGATGATATTAAAGCCCATGTAAAAGATTGGTCTGACAGAGATGAGGTGTATAATTATCTGGCAAAGATTATCCGAAAGGAAGCGGGCAATGGCAGCGGTCTGATCTATGGCATGGGTCATGCGATATATACCTTGTCCGATCCGCGTTCAGAAATTCTCAAAAAACAAGCAGTGCTCCTTGCAAAAGAAAAAGATCAAGAGGCAGAAATGAGTTTATATTTGCTGATTGAGGAACTTGCGCCGCAAGTATTCGCTGAGGTAAAAGGTGAAACCAAAGTGATCTCGTCTAATGTGGATTTTTACTCAGGATTTGTATATCAAATGCTGGGCATTCCGGAGGCGCTATGTACGCCGATTTTTGCAATGAGTCGCATTGTTGGTTGGTGTGCGCATCGCATTGATGAGCTTGTAAATGGCGGCAAAATCATCCGGCCGGCTTATCGTAATGCCAGTGAGAAAAGAAGTTATGTACCCATGGCGAAGCGGTTGGGCAGATAGTGTGCGACTATAACAAATCTACTCTATTTGACTAGTCTGTTTAAAAGTGCTATAATTATTATGCGGTCGCAACATATGCTTGTGTGGAATGCGTAACGCCGCTGATGAAAACCATAAAAATTGGAAAATATGTAAAGAAAAGCCTCGGTTTCGCTTAGATTCGCTTTAGATGCGCTTAGAATTTCTATCATGCAGAGGTGTGTTTATTATGCTTGAAGTATTAAGGCAAGAGAAAAAATACTTGATTAACCTCGAACAATACTATCACCTCTCGCGCCGGTTTGGTGACCTCTTGAAGGAGGATAGCCATAGTAGCGGAGATGGTTATGTGGTTCGCTCTCTATACTTCGACCAGCTCGACGACAATGACTTCGAGGAAAAAATAGACGGCCTTGAGGTGCGTAAAAAGATACGATTGCGTAATTATGGACATGATTCCGAGTCTGCCAAACTTGAAATGAAGCAGAAGCAAGGCGAACTTCAGAAAAAGCGTTCTTTGACGTTAGATAAGAGGCAATCACAGCGCCTGATCAAAGGAGATTACTCTGTACTCCTAGAATCCGACTCCAGCTTTGCTGGAGAATGTTTTGGCCTGATGCATATGCAGTGTTATCGACCCACGGCAGTTGTGTCGTACAGGAGAAAGGGTTTTACGGCAGATGAAAATGACATCCGAATTACTTTCGACCATCACCTCAAAGGATCAGAGTCTGATTTCGATATTTTTTCAAAAGACTTAGTGGAGAATATGATATTCGACCCGTTTT
>Ga0123355_10003279_pt1 | contig 23141 bp, 18 predicted proteins | sample TergutEmb28metaG_3_FD_89872 | JGI IMG/M metagenome (GOLD analysis project Ga0123355, IMG submission 89872) | Embiratermes neotenicus P1 segment gut microbial communities from Petit-Saut dam, French Guiana - Emb289 P1 | ecosystem: Host-associated > Arthropoda: Insects > Digestive system > Gut ... | reverse complement strand
TATGTTGAGCCGGATTTATATGTATGGGATGAAGTTGGGCAGGATTGGATCAATATCGGACCAATCATGGGGCCTCAGGGTATACAGGGACCGCAAGGCCCACAGGGTGAACAGGGGGTGCAAGGGGCACAGGGCATTCAAGGACCGATAGGGCCGCAGGGTGAACAGGGGTCGCCTGGTCCCGCGCCGGATTTGTCCGATATCCTTGATAGGCTTACAAATATTGAGACATATTTGGAAAGCATTGATATTAGGATACAAGATTTGGAAACATTTACCTTCAATACGGAATATACGGAAATATGGAGCGGTACGGCTGCGCTAAAAGGTCTCGGCGTGGGTATAGTACGCGCAGGTATTACGCACAGTTTCTTCGGCATAGGGGCGTTGGACCATACGCAAACGTTGTCTGGTATGGCATACACGCTTATCAGCGGCAGCCAGTACCAAGCGCTATCTTATTACGTTGGCGACGCCACTTATGCTCAAATGTGGATAGATGCGCCGGATCGTGCAACAATTTATTCAATGCCTATACGCATAGATTCTAACGGTTTAGTTTTTGACAACCCTTCAACATTAAGTAACCTACCGGTTGGTACGATCCTACGATTTACCGTCGCGTTGGTACTTTTACCTTCAACTCCGTAAATCTATATATAAACTAAAAGCCACCGACCATTTGTTTGGTACGGTGGTTTTTATTATAGGGAAATTATTTTGAGTTTAACTACTCTACGAACTTTTTCGGTTTATACGACGTAAATATTCCAATCCTTCTAAAAACCACGTATGTGGATATAAAATCATCTTATGCTCAACTATATATTCCATGTACACAAGCGATGCAAGTTCCAAAGATTCGTTAAGCGCATCACTAACAACGGCATGAAACGGGGCTTCCTCGACTTGATCCCATACCAATTTATCCGCAATAAAAAGTGACATATCGTAAGCGGATGGATTGGATCTTAATGTGGTGTGGTATCCGACGGCGGATAAAATGCGTTCGTCGGTAACGCCGAAACTCTCCCGTGTGATAACCTGCGAAATACGTTGATGAAGTAAAAACGGATACCGTGTTTCGGCTTCGTCTATGTACCAGCTGCTTTCAGTCGCGTACCTCATCATATTATGTGGGGAAATTACCGCGCTTATGTCGTGAAAGTAGCCGCACAATTCGCTGACATCTTTATCCAAGCCATACTGCTTCGCGATTTTTACGTTCATTTCGGCAACGTTTTTTGAATGTGTATAGGTTTTTTCTTTGTTTTTGGAATAAAATAAAGAACGGACATCGGATTGTATATCGCCGGTATTGTTGAGGTTTATCATAAATTATCACTCCATTATTTATAATTGTACCACAATCACATCAAAAATAAAATGAAATATTTCTAAAAATGTCACAAAACAACTTTTTCATTTGTTATAATGATATCAGCTGATATGTATCTGCATTTAATTGCGGACTAGTATAATATGGAATTTACGTATATGTGAAAAGGAGAAACCTTTAACATGCAGCAGGCTAAGCCAAACCCGCACACATTAAACGAACGCTTTGCGAGCGGCGGTTTTGATGCGCTTGAAGAGGCGGTTGTATTATATGAAGAGAAACTCCTGCGCTACGCTGCGTCTATCCTTGCAGGCACGGCGGACGCCGAGGATATCGTGCAGGACGTATTTATTACCGCATATGAAAACCGTGAGGCATTTGACGGACAGAACCTATCCGCATGGCTTTACAAAATCACGTATAACCGCTCCGTAAACCATCTAAAGCGGCGCAAGCGCTTTGTCTACAGGGAGCAGGTAACGCCGGACATGAACCCCGACATAACTGATGGTATGAGCGGGAGGACGCGCGCCGCGTTATTTAAGTTAAAGCCGGCTGACCGTGCGCTTATCCACGGCCGGGTTATGGACGAGCGGAGTTATGACGACCTTGCAAGCGAGCTGGGGGTAAGCCCCGCTGCTCTACGTAAGCGTTATGAACGTGTGAAGAAAAAGCTGGCAAAATTACTATCGCAAAAACAAGATAAAGGAGGGCACGAGAAATGATAAGGAATGACGAAAAAATAATAAAGGATGCCCTTGCGGAAGTAACGGTACAATCCAATAATTTATCAGAAAAGGTGAAGTTTAATATGATGAAAACAGACAGAACACCATTGTTTACACAGGCTAAGCGTAACTTGACAGTGGCGGTAGCGGCGATTGTGGCATTTATATTTATCGGCGGCGCGGTTACGGCCTATGCGTTGGGCGCGTTCGGCGGCTTTTTTGACAGGGCTAACCCGGAGTTTGCCGAAGTCGTGCTGCCCGTAGGCGCGTATGTCGTCAGCCAAGATATACGTTTGGAAGTTATCGCCGCGCGTAGGTTTGACGCGTTTGCGGTGTTTTATGTCTCCTTGCAAGATATCAGCGGGCAAAACCGCTTGGGTGAAGACGTTTACATTAATGTGGCGGATGTAATGTTTACGACTTTTGGAGGGGTGCAGCTTGGTAGGGTAACTGCGGATATAGGCGGTCATTGGGAGCGCGTATACTTTAACGCGGAAACGAATACCGCCTACTTCCGCGCCATATATGCGGACCCGCGCGGCGCCGGTGAATTTAGGCTGCGTGTATCCAACATTTCTCTCGGTGCGGCGGATGATCCGGAAGCGACAATACGCGGGTTTTGGGCGATGGCGGGTATTTTAGATGTAGACTTATATAATGTGCGCACAATATCACAGAGGTTTGAAATCCACGGTTTATTTGAACCGGGATCGACTTACTATTTTACCGGCATAATCATAACGCCTGGCGGCGTACGGCTTATTGCAAGCCTACAGCTGGATCGCCATAACCAAGGCCGCTACGGGCCGTCGTTGAGAGATGAATTTCCACGGTATGATATCATTATGGAAAATGAGGACGGAAGTTATATCGAGATAATCCAAAGCGATACATGGAGTAGCAGTAGTTGGCCTGTTTCAAATGACGTAGGGCCGTTTTTCCCCGTTTTTAATATTTTAGGAATTTCAAACCGCATGATTGATATGGATAACGTAGTCGCCGTAATTATAAACGGGTATAGGTTTACGTTAAAGCATGGCGAAGAAGTTGCAAATGAGCTGCCGCCTACGGTTTTTGACCGTGTAAATATAATGCTGGCACAAGGCAAAAGTGTACATTTCTATAATGAAGTATATTCATACTTTCCTAATCTGGAGCAGTTGATTTTTGGTCCCGAAGAATTTATTGAAATATTCCCGGGCGCGGAATCTTTGCTCTATATAGGGGATTATAAATTATTATTTGTTATGTATGCCAGAGGTTTAACTGAACAGTTACTTCTTTATTTCATTCCTTTAATAGAAGGGTTGCCTAATATTTTTATCACTAATTTAACGTACGCGATGGATGGTTTATTTCCGACGAATGCTATGAGGAGCCGTGTAAATTTTGAGCCGATTGATGGAGCGGACGGGTTTTATATCATACAGCCGCCACGGTTAGCTACGGCACAACCTACGGTAGGGCAAGATTCATGGGAAAGAATTGCATATCGTTATGGCGGTGTAGAGTTTTATCTGCATTTCAGTGCGGGTATTCTTGGCATAGCTTCTGGTGAATTGGATGGTGAAACGATGATTGCGCCGCTTACGATATTTCCGCACCCACAAAGTGGTGAAATGTTTGCGACGCTTCGCGCATCAAAGTATTTACCCGAATTTTCTGAGTTAGTTGATTTCAAAGATTTTGTCGAAGCCTTCTTGGAAGCGGACTTCAGCAGATAAAGTAAGAAATGGCTGAATCACACGACAAACGTGTGAAAATTCGATTTGTTAATTTTAACCGCGAAAAGCACGACTGATCGGCTTTGGAAGTCTGCGCAGTAAAGATGTCTGCGATACACTATACTGCGCATCCCAGACATCTTTATAAACATTATTCCCGATTGGGCAAGCAAAGTTCACCACTATGCTTTCGCGTCTTTCGTGCTTTTCGTGGTTAAAAGTTTTTCATGCGCTTGTGGTGAGCTGAAACATTATTTTGGTTGTAATACAATAAACGGTATGGTATAATGAAACATATCCAAACTAAGTAATGGAGGCATTATGAAAGACTATACCTTACTCGTCCTTGCCGCGGGCATGGGCAGCCGCTTCGGCGGGCTTAAGCAGATAACACCCGTCGACGAGATGGACAATTTTATTATCGACTATTCAATCCACGACGCCGTATTGGCAGGCTTTAACCACGTCGTTTTTGTGATAAAAAAGGAGAACGAGGCGGATTTCCGCAAAACTATAGGCGCACGCACTGAAGTAAAGGTACGCACATCCTACGCTTTCCAAGACCTTGCTGATGTGCCGCCGGGGTTTACCGTGCCGGCAGAGCGTGTAAAGCCATGGGGTACGGGGCACGCTGTTTTGGCCGCGCGCAACTTAATAACCGGCCCGTTCGCCACGATAAACGGCGACGATTTTTACGGGCGAGAGGTGTATGTGGAGATGCATAACCAGCTTACCACGCTTGCATCGGGTGCGTGCGTCATGCCGGGCTATCGGTTGGAGGCTACGTTAAGTGAAACGGGTGGCGTGTCCCGCGGTATTTGCGCCGAAGGTGAAGGAGGTCAGCTTATTTCCGTAGAGGAGCATCACAATATTAAAAAAATGTTCGGCCAAAATCTTGCTTCGGCGGAAAACAGTGCCGGAACGGTTGTTACCCTGCCGCTTGATGCCCCCGTGTCTATGAATATGTGGGGTTTTGCGCCTGACATCTTTGCGGACTTGGAACATGCCTTTACAATGCATTTACAAACATTAAAAAACCCGGAAAAGGATGAGTTTTACCTGCCCGGGTTTGTTGGGGATATGATAACGAATAGCCGCTTAACTGCAAAAATATGGCATACACCGGCAAAATGGAGCGGCATCACCCATCGAACGGATTTGGAAGAGCTGACGGCGAAGTTGGCGGCTTATAGAGCAGAAGGGATATATAGGTTTTATAGCTGTTCAACTTGAAAACGGTCTTTGTTTTCAAGTTGAACCTTACCAGTAATTGCACCTTATCGGACCATTTTATGGTTTAGCGAGTTTAACAACCCCACTTATTATTCTTTGATTCATTTCGTTTTCGGAAAAGGATGCTGCGAAGCATCCTTTTGTCGTCTTTAACGATGAGGTCGATGAGTTTATCCAGCGGGATTAATAGTAGAATGCCATACTCTACGGAATAGATAAAGCTAATGTCCTCACGGCTTAGTATGTTTTGGTCTAAGTTCGTAACGCGCGACAGTACAAGCATTAGTATATAAAACAGGTATAATGCCGACTTAAAAGACACTATATGCGAATAAAACAGTATTTTTGCGATAAATCCGCGGAACTTGGATCTTCTTTTTGTGAAAAAGTCTTCCCGGGCGGTATGGTGGCTGGCTAATTCATCCATGACGAGGATCATCGCGATAACGCCTAGGTTTATAATGTATGCGGCAAAATTGTTTCCGCCTGCAAGCCACTGAAAAATTACAAGATTAAAGAATACCCAGTACAAAGATGCGATAAGTATTATTTCTATTAGGTATGCGACTTTGTAAACCTTCTTCACAGTGCGCTCCCCCTATTTATTGTCGGATTGCGGCGGGCTTGCGGTTATTTCTTCGGTTATGTTAATGGCAAGGCCTTTCTTTCTTTCGTAGAAGGCTATTAGATTCTCTATAACGTCTTTTAGGATGGCAAGTACGGGGATTGCGATAAGCATACCCGGGATGCCAGCAATATGGCCGCCGACAAGTACGGATATGATGATGAGGAGAGGGCTGATTTTGAATGAGCTGCCCATCAGTTTTGGTTGGATGATGTTGGCGTCGATCTGCTGAGTGACGAAAAGGATGCCAAGCGTAAGCATACCGAGACCGACGCTCTCCGTCAACATGACAACCATTACCGCAATTGCCGTCGCAACGATTGAGCCGACATAGGGGATATAGTTGAATAAAGCTAAGATAATGCCGAGTACCAGGAAATACGGCGTTCTGATTATAAGCCATAATTGGAGCGTTACGATGGTTCCTAAAATAGCGCCGTCGATGGTTTGAACGACCAAATACCGTTTGAAGTTGGTGTTGAGCCTGTTAGCATAGTTCGTAAATGTGCTGAAAAAGGCCGAAGAAGTAAGCGCGCGCAATGTGCGTCCAACGAAGGAACGTATTTTATCCTTTTCAATCATTACGAAAATTGATGATACGAAGGTTAGTATCCAGTTGAATATCGTCATGGCGAAGCCGGCAGCCGCACCGCCGGCTACAGCCGCCACGTTGCGAGTGCCGTCAAATATATTTTCTATGCTCAGCATGTTAAGCGTTACGTTATCGATAAAATCGTCTATAAGATATTGGGTGATAAGCGGGTTTTCAGGGTCATCAAAAAATCCTAAATTGGCCACAAAGTCATTAATGTTGTTAATCGTGGAATCTATAAATTCTGTGTTGCCAAGCAGAGACAGTACGTAACTAACGAACCCCGCGATTGTGCTGCCCAAATACGGAACGAATAAAACAAGCACGCCGCCGAATGCGAATACGAAAAGCAGGTATGTGATTAAGATGCTTATGCCCCTTTTGCGCCTGTCGATAAAACGCACATGATTGCCTTTATATTTGATTTTGCCGAATAATTTCTCTAAACCACTGCGCGGCATATCAAGCAGGTACGCCAAAATGAAGCCGAAGAAAATTGGGCGAAGTACGGCCCAAAAGCCACCGATGGCTTCGCCGATTATGCCGACGGATTGGAGGAGCATGTAAACCAGCATTATTAATATGGCCAACACAAGCCAAGGCAAAACAGGCTTTATCCACTTGGCGCGAAACTTATTCATAAAAAGACCCCTTATTATCCAAAGATGGGTATATTATAATATAATTAGAGTCTTTCGTCAATATAATATATCAAATCCAAGCTCGTCAATACTCTTATATAAATTATCAATAACCGTTTCGTCCGTGTGGTTTACATGAACTTCCTTTTTTTCCAACGAAACGTGTACGGCGGAAACGCCTGCAATTGCGGATAACGCCGTCGTTATCGCGTTTGTGCAATGCGAGCAGGACATGCCGCCTACTTTAAGCACTGTCGTCATTTACATACCTCTCATCTTATCTAAATTTTCTTTGATCTTTTTCTCCACGCCGTTTTCCGTCGGCCGGTAGTAAATGCGCCCGACGAGTTCGTTTGGCAGGTATTGTTGCTTTACGTAGTTGCCTTGGTAGTCGTGCGCGTATTTATAGTCTAGGCCATGGCCTAGTTTGCCGGCGTCCTTGTAATGCGCGTCGCGCAGATGCAGGGGGACGCCTGATGTTATCTGCACGTCCCTAACATCTGCCTTTACGGACTGCAATGCGCCGCCTGCCGCGCCGGATTTGGGCGCGCACGCCATATAGGTTACGGCCTGGGTAAGTATAAGTTCAGCTTCGGGGAAGCCGATGATATCCACGGCTTGCGCCGCCGCTGTTGCAAGCATCAGTGCGTGCGGGTCGGCGTTGCCTATATCTTCGGATGCCAGGATTACGATCCGGCGGGCGATGAAGGCCGGGGGCTCGCCGGCGTGTATCATGCGCGCCATATAGTACAGTGCGGCGTCAGGATCGCTCCCCCTCATGCTTTTTATGAATGCGGAAACCGTGTCATAATGGTTGTCGCCGTTTTTTTCGTAGTTTAATGCTCGCTTTTGTACGCATTGCTGGGCTATTTCAAGGTCTACCGTAATTACGCCGTTATCGTCCGGCGTGGTCGTCAAAATTGCCAGTTCTAACCCATTAAGGCCTGCGCGCGCGTCACCGTTTGCGATATCCGCAAGGAAATCCAGTGCATCGTCGGTAATTAAAATATTATACTCCCCCATACCGTTTTCTTTGTTGGAAACGGCACGGAGCAAGAGTTTTTTTATGTTTTCAGCACTAAGGTGGTTTAAACGAAAAATTATCGACCGCGACACAAGAGCCTTGTTTACCTCGAAATACGGGTTTTCCGTTGTTGCGCCGATCAGGATGACCGTACCGTTTTCCACATGTGGCAAGAGTGCGTCCTGTTGGGTTTTGTTGAAGCGGTGGATCTCATCCACGAATAGAATTGTGCGCCGGTTTGTTAGAGCCAGCGCGGATTTTGCGTTTTCTACGGTTTCCTTGATATCTTTGATACCCGACGTAACGGCGTTGAGTTGGGCAAACTCGGCTTTCGTAGTATTGGCGATAATCTGCGCCAATGTCGTTTTGCCTGTTCCGGGCGGACCGTAGAAGATAACACTGCTTATCCTGTCTGCACGGATGGCGCGGTAAAGAAGCGTACCTTTGCCAACAACGTCTTCCTGCCCAAGAAACTCTTCCAAAGTCTGTGGTCTCATACGCGCGGCAAGCGGTGCTTGCTTTTTGAGTGCCTCTTCCCGCTGAAAATCAAATAAATTCATTTTGTGTCCTCTAATATTTTTGAAACTTTTACCGGAAATACCCGTAATCTTTAATGTAATGTGATATTATAGTGGAGTGTTTGTAGAATAGTAAGATACGCAACCATTTCAAAGCAGTTCCTCTCCATAGTATAATAACATTTCAGAAGGTTTTTTGCAAGCATCGTGTTATGTTATCATGAAAATATTAAATACATGAAGAAAGACTTGTAAACTGGCGTTAGTTCGTGTATACTATATAAGTGGAGGGTTATTTATGGCGACGATGGATGAATTTAAAGATACGATATCTACGGCTACGAAAAATGCCGTTAAGGCAACAAAAGGTTTTGTGAAGTCCGCTAAGTTTTCGATTGACTTGTCGGCGGAGGAAGCGAAGCTTAAGGCAACATATATTGAAATTGGCAAGAAAGTGCATGAAATATATACTTACGGTGGTAAACTTGGCAAGTTTTTTGATGAAAAGTATTCTGAAATTATCGAAATGGATAGGAAGATTGAAACTTTACGGAAAGAAATAGATAAGGCGCGCGGCAATAAGAAATGTGCCAAATGCGGCAAGGCGTCGTCGTTTTCAAACGAATATTGCCCCAAGTGTGGTACGGATCTGCAGCTTTTGCGTGCGGATACCTTTCAGCCCGTGTATATAGATGCAAAGCCGCAACCCGCCGATTCGCCTCCTGCATTAAACGGTAAGATATGCGATACATGCACGAAATTAAACCCTGTGGACAGTAAGTTTTGTATTTCATGCGGCAAACAAATATAAGGATTAGGATTTAACATATATGTGCGAAAAATGCAATAAATTTCCGGCAACGGTATATATGGAGAAATTTACGAACGGCGCGAAATCAACGGCGAACCTGTGTATGCACTGCGCCGCCATTGAGCATTCGGAGGTCTCCTTTGGTGAGGGTTTTGAAAATATGTTGAAGGATGTGCTGGGTAATATTATCAGCAATATTGAAAATATGAGCGGCGTGAACTTTATCTTGTCCAGCGGCTTGATGGATGACAGCGACCCGCGGTGTGACGCCTGTGGCATTGATATGGACGAACTGCGAGAAGAGGGCAAGTTTGGCTGCGTAGCCTGCTATACGGCTTTCCGCCCGCAGATTGAGCATTTGATCCAAAATATCCACGCCGCCAAGGCGCACGTGGGCAAAACGCCTACAAATGCCCCGCGTGAGATGCGGCTGCGACGCGATATTGAAGAATTGCGCCGTAACCTTGCCCTCGCCGTTAAGAATGAGGATTATGAAACGGCAGCCGTTTTGAGGGATTGTGTGCGCGAATGCGAAAATGAGTTAAAAATCGGAGCGGTTTGCGATGAAGAATGATAAAATATGTAAGTGGTATGAATCGGAGAAAGTGGATGAGGGTATAATTATTTCCGCGCGTGTACGCTTGGCGCGTAATTTTGAAAAATACCATTTCCCTAATAAAATAAAAAATGCAGATGCGACTGATATGATGGAACAAACCGCGCGTGCCGTCACTTCCGCAAAAAAAGTAAGAGGTAGCGATAAATTTACCTATACTGATATGACAAACGAAAACGAAGGCAAGTTATTGCCCCTTATGGAGCGGCATGTTATCAGCCACCACTTGCTTAAAAAGAACGGCGCTAAGGGGATTATTCTTAGCGGGTTCGAAGATAAGAGTATTATGCTTAACGAGGAGGACCATGTACGCATTCAGTCCATCTTCCCCGGAGATAATCTTGAAGCCGCTTTTGAGGCGGCGAATAAATTAGACGATATAATTGAAAAGCATGGCGATAATAAATACGCATTCGATGAACAGTTCGGTTACCTTACGGCCTGCCCGACGAATGTTGGTACAGGCTTACGGGTATCGCTGATGCTGCACTTACCGGTGCTAGAGCGATTGGGTTTTATTTCAAAAATCCTTCCGACCCTATCAAAAGTGAACGTCGCCGTGCGCGGTATACACGGCGAAGGCAGTGACAGCTTGGGGTCTATCTATCAGATATCCAACCAATGCTCGATAGGGAAAACAGAGCAGGAACTTCTGCATACCCTAAAGGGTATGGCGGACTGGGTAATAAAGCAGGAAAAGTCTGTGAGGGACAAGCATTTTAGCACGTACCGCCTTGCGGTGCAAGATAAGCTTTACCGTTCCTACGGCGTTTTGACCAATTGCCGCAGATTAGGCCTGGAGGAAGGGATGAAGTTGTTGTCCGACTTACGCCTTGGCCTAACAGATGGATTGCTTGATATACCCCGTCCGCAGAAAACCATTTATGCGCTGATGACGGAGATCCAGCCTGGCAGCCTTTGTGAAATAGCCGGGAGGGTTATGAATAAGGATGAGCGGCATGCTTTCAGAGCGGAGTATGTTAGGAAGCAGATGGCGATTGTGTGGTAAGATATGTATTCGAGAAATTACGGTTGTTTAATTATATAGACAAAGCTGCTTAATCAGGAGGAAATATTTAAAACATGTCAAACAGGCTTACAAAATTAGCGCAGGAGGCACTCGCCCGTACGCGGGAGGCGGCGGAACGCCTTGGAAACAATTATTTAGGTACAGAGCATTTGCTGCTCGGCCTTCTCCGTACGGAGGGATCCGTCGCCGCGGCCGCACTTGCCGCGCAGAATGTGAACGAGAATGACGTTGAAAAATTAATAATTCAAATAAACGGTGAGTCGGAACCTGACGGTGATGCAGGCGGCGGCTCGTTTACGCCGCGTACGAAGCGTGTGCTTGAAGTTAGCGGTTTGGAGGCCAAACGCCTCGGCGCGGGGTATGTGGGAACGGAGCATCTGCTCATAGCCCTGCTTCGCGAGCATGATTCCGTTGCGGGGCAGATTTTGATGAAATTGGGCGTCAATCCGCAAAAAACCTATGATGATATTTTATCCATGCTTGGTACGCCTGGGGAGCAAACCCCGCAACAACCGGCTAATGGCATGTTTATAGGGCAGGGAGGAATCTTTGGCGTTCCGCAGGGGTTTATGCAGCCAAACCAGCAAAATGCGCCGCCGCCGCCAAACCCAAACAAACGGCAAGGAAAGTCCAATACGCCTACACTTGATTCCTTCAGCCGTGATTTCACGCAGTTGGCGGAAGAAGGGCGGTTTGACCCAATCATAGGGCGGGAAACAGAGATTCAGCGTATTATCCAGATACTTAGCCGCCGTACGAAGAATAACCCATGCTTAGCCGGTGATCCGGGTGTTGGCAAAACCGCGATCGTTGAGGGTCTTGCGCAAAAAATTGTCGAGGGAGATATACCAGAACCGTTATTGGACAAGCGTGTCGTCTCTCTGGATTTATCTGCTCTTGTTGCCGGAAGTAAATATAGGGGTGAGTTTGAGGAGCGGATAAAGCGCGTTATGTCTGAGGTTAAGCAAGCGGGCAATATAGTCCTCTTTATTGATGAACTTCATACAATTATCGGAGCTGGGTCTGCTGAGGGGTCTTTGGATGCGTCCAATATCTTAAAGCCAGCCCTTTCGCGTGGGGAAATCCAGATTATCGGCGCGACGACTATGGCGGAATATAGAAAGCATATTGAAAAGGACGCCGCGCTTGAGCGCCGCTTCCAGCCAGTTAATGTGGACGAGCCTAACGAAGAGGCCGCAATAGCCATGATAAAAGGCCTGCGGGATAAATATGAGGCGCACCATAACGTGGAAATTACCGATGAAGCCATCTATGCTGCCGTTACGATGAGCGAAAGATATATAAACGATAGGTTTTTACCTGACAAAGCGATAGATTTGATTGATGAAGCGGCTTCTAAAGAGCGATTGAAAGGTTATGTCGCTCCGCCTGAAATTAAGGAGAAAACGAACGAAATAGCACGGCTTGACCTGGAGAAGGAAGAAGCGATTAAAACCGAAGCCTTTGAAAAGGCCGGCGAGATGAAGAAAAGGCAGGATGAATTGCGCATTGAGCTTGAAGATGCACGCAATAGCTGGACGGCTTTTAATAAAGAGACGGCGCGCGTAATCGGTGAGGAAGAGGTTGCAGACATCGTGTCCGCTTGGACGGGCGTACCATTGCGCCGCCTCGTGCAGGAGGAGTCTGCGCGACTTTTAGAAATGGAGGAAATCCTCCATAAACGCATAATCGGGCAGAACGAAGCCGTTAGTGCCGTGGCAAAGGCAATACGCCGCGGGCGTGTAGGGCTTAAATCGCCGCGCCGCCCAACTGGGTCATTTCTATTCCTTGGGCCAACCGGTGTGGGTAAGACTGAGCTTTGCCGAGCGCTTGCAGATGTTCTGTTCGGCACGGAAGATGCTATGATACGCGTTGATATGAGCGAGTATATGGAAAAGCATAGCGTATCTAAAATTATCGGTTCCCCGCCGGGTTATATTGGGTATGACGAGGGTGGGCAGCTTACGGACAAAGTCAGGCGTAGGCCGTATTCTGTCATACTTTTCGATGAGATTGAGAAGGCGCACCACGACGTGTTTAATGTCCTGCTCCAAATTCTTGACGACGGGCAGGTTACCGACGCGCAGGGTCGTAAGATAAATTTTAAGAATACCGTAATCATAATGACGAGTAATGCTGGCGCACGCGATATCGCCGAAAGCAGGCGTGTTGGTTTTGCGTCATCGTCTGATACAAAGAACAATTATGAGTTGATGAAAAAGAGCGTAATGGACGAGGTTAAGCGCATTTTCCGACCAGAATTTATCAACAGGATAGACGATATACTTGTGTTCAGCCAGCTCACGCGTGAGGAAGTGCGTAAAATCGCAAAGCTGATTATGGATGAGACTATCGGCAGGGTTAAGAACCAAATGGAAATTAATATTGCGGCTACGGAAACGCTCTTAGACTATATCGCAGAAATAGGGTACGACCCGGCATACGGTGCCCGTCCTCTTCGGCGTATGGTGCAAACCAAGGTTGAGGATCCTCTGTCGGACTATATCCTTCAAGGTAAGTATAAACGGGGTGATGTGGTAAAGATGGATTATTCAGAAGCGGATGGGGTAGTTTTTGATTAAGCAATATAAAAGGGGCGATATGTATGGATAAATACATGGAAAATTACATCACGAGCATCACGCAGACAATCAACGACACGTACCTGCTTAGAATGGACAGGCTTAAAGCCCATTATGGCTTTGATGGCGAAATATACGCGAAATTGGAGCATATGAGTCCGGGTTTCTCCAAAAAAGACCGTATCGCAAAAGGTATGATAGAAGAGGCTATTAGAAAAGGTGAGCTGCTGCCGGGTAAGCCCGTTATCGAGGCGACAAGCGGCAACACGGGTATCGGCGTAGCCATAGTATGCGCAGCGCTGGGTTATCGTTTTGTCTGCGTAATGTCGCGCGGCAACTCGCAGGAGCGTGTGAAGATGATAGAAAGCCTTGGCGGCGAGGTTGTGCTTGTGGATCAGGCTGAGGACGGCCGCAAAGGTTATGTGAGCGGAGCAGACCTGAACCTTGTGCAGGAGGCTACAGTACGTATCGCGCACGAGACGGGTGGATTCTTCTTAGACCAATTTCACAATAAGGATAACGCTAAGGCGCAGGAAATTATGGGGCAGGAAATTTGGGAACAAACCAAAGGCGAGATACAGGTTTTTGCTGATTTTATCGGCACGGGCGGCACATTTACCGGTGTTTCACGCAGGCTTAAGGCATTGGATCCAAGTATTAATTGTTACGCTGTGGAGCCGGATGGGTGCGCGTACTACGCCGGGCAAAATGTGACTTGTGTGAGCCATCGCATACAAGGTGGCGGTTACGGCAGGCAGCAGGATAACGTTGATGAGGCGCTGATAGACGGCTGTATAACCATAGACGACGATATAGCGATTAAAACCACGCGTGACCTAGCACGATACGAGGGCGTGTTTGCCGGATTCTCATCCGGCGCAAATGTTGCAGCGGCGGTAAAGCTGTTACGTGGGGCGGAAAAAGGAAAGAAGATTGCTGTGGTTATTAATGATTGCGGGCTGAAATACATCAGTGCGGAACTTTTCTAAATTTAAGCCACAGATCACACGGATGACACGGATTATGAAAAAAATTATCATTTTCACAATATTTATCGCCGCATTGCTTGCGGCACCAACAATTACGCTTAACGCGATGCAGACACTGCATGAAGAACGTACGGCGGAGTACATATCGCGAGGAGTTGTTTACGAACATTGGCGTAGGATGACAGAGCTTGGGCTTTTGGACGTTTTTATTCTAAGGGTGCCCGCGCGTGAGCCCAACATCACTATTGCTGCGGCTGCGTCGGAAGAACCTGGGTTGAAGGAGACTGCGTCAACGCTTCTTTCAGCTACCGGCGCAGTTGCCGGCATAAACGGTGATTTTTTTGGCTTGGCGGGTACTCACTCCGCAACCCTTGGCCTGCAAGTTGACACGCGTGGCGTTGTATCCGTTAGCCATAATGGCAATGCCGGCCCGCAGAGGTTCTCATCATTTATGCTTGCCGCAGACGGCAACTTTTTCATGGATTTCGTAAACGCGCACGTTGCGGTTTACAGTAACGGCGTTTCGCGATTGCCCATCGGCTCGTATAACAAAGTTTCCAATTTGGATTGGCCGTCGGTTATCACGTTTGACTTTATGGCGGATACATCTGCCATTGACGCGCGTATAGAAAACGCCGTAAAAATTGTTGTGCGTGGCGGCGTCATCACGTATATCTCGCGACCAGGTGAGACGGTTGACGTACCGCGGGACGGGTTTATCGTACTCCTATCACTCCAACACGCGACGCAATATATGCGTTACTTTGCGGTTGGTCAGCCTGCGTTTTACAGGCTTAGCGCAAATGTCGATATCTTCAACCTCCAAACCGCGATTTCTGGCGCCGGGCGGCTGCTTATCAGCGGAGAGGTAGTTACGGCTGGGCAGTATATAATACACGGCGTCCATCCGCGTTCCGCTGTCGGCATGTCGGCGGACGGTGGTGAGATTATCCTTATGGTTGTGGATGGGCGCGGCGATTCCATCGGCGTGTCGCATACTCATATGGCGCAGCTGATGCGGGAGGCCGGCGCGTTTAACGCCATGCATCTGGACGGCGGCGGTTCGTCTACCCTACACATCACGCATCCCGGCGATAATGGGTTAACCCTTGCCAATAACCCGGCCGGTGGGTTTGAACGACGTATAATTAACGCTCTTGGAGTGTACATAACCGCCGAGGCGGGTAATCTGCATACCCTTGTTATAGACGTGCAGGAAACCGTCGCCAGGAATGTGTGGAACGGTTTTACTATTTACGGGTTGGACAGTTATTTGCGGCGCATAGAGATACCGCAAAATCAAGTGGCGATCAGCATTTCCGGAAACGCGGAGATAAGAGGGAACAGTTTCATCATACGAGGCCATGGTTCGCATACAATCACCGCATCATTTGGGGGTATCAGTACAGAGCAGGTTTTATTTTCAACAAATATATACGAAATTAGGCCTAACTACGGAAATATTAGAACGTATCAGGGGAGCAGAACGGGTCTTTCCTTTATAGGTGTCGGCGAAAACGGAAGTCTATTCAGCATTGACCCTGACGCTCTTTCCATATCCGTGCACCCACCATATCTCGGCTCGGTGGCAAACGGCGTGTTTACCGCCGGGGAACTGGGTATGGGTTGGCTTAGGATATCACCGGCACATGGCAACCCTGTCGCCGCATACATTCCACTAAGCGTTACGATCGGTGTTAGGCATATAAACGATTTGGCAGGCAATGTGGGGATATCCGTGTCCACAACGCCGGGCAACGTGTGGGCGGCGGCGTTATACACGGATTTTGCGGGTATAATGGCACCCGTTGCGACGCTAATGTACGGCTTTCCACAAGCAAACCATACACAAGCCGCGTACGCCAATTTTGAAAGCCTTTTCTCCTATAACGCGATTGGCTTTAGGCTTTCTGTTTACGGCGATATGAGTGGAAAATGGCTCCGCGGGCAGGTTAGGGATGCGGAAGGGGTCGTACACCTCGTTACCTTCGCAAGGGTGATAGATTGGGAAGGTTGGCGGGATACAGAGGCGTGGTTACCGGAAGGGGTTGCGTACCCGGTACGGCTTGAGAGTATTTATGTAGTATCCACAAGTACGGATAGGGATTTTTACGGGCAGATATGGTTTAGGAACCTTAGAGGCCTGTACGATGAGAGTGATAGGTTTGTAGCTCCTTATGTGCCGCAAGGTGATCTGTTTGGAGATCCTTTACATAAATGGCTACACCCGCGGGAACGCGGTCAAGGGGTAGATGCCGTATTTATGCCGTCTACATTGCCGAATGGGGCAATCCATAACGCGTACGCGAACAGTGCGCGCAGTAATCTGATTTACAACGCAAACGCGGCTTTCTATATGGCGCGGCTTAATGCGCGGGAGCATAATGACATGATTTGGCTTGCGGACGTGCATGACACTCAGCTTAACGGCTTTGGGGATTTTAATGTTTTTAGTTTTTGGGATCTCTTCATTGTGCAACTAGCGGCCAGAGATGGCGAACGCACGGGCTTTCAATTCGCGGATATAACCCAATGGGCTTATATCCAAAACTATTTGGATGGTAGTTTTACCCGTAATATAGTTATTAAAACGGATGCGCCGCCTATGGAATTTACAAACCAAAGTGAGTTTGAACTGTTTCATGGCATTCTCAGCAGATATGCTAGTTACGGTTATAATATTTTCGTGGTATCAACATGCCCCTACCGGACGGAGCCGAATTTGCGTGTCATGGACGGCATACGTTACATTACACTGGGTGAAATGGTCGTAAACGGCGAAATTAACCAAAATTTTTACGCGTTGCGCTTTCGTATGCTGGACGGGCAAATACATTTTGGTTTTGAAAGGATATTCGAATGACAAATAAAATTTTTGCACTAGCGCAAAAAGACCCGGTATCACTTGCACTCTATACCTTTGGCGGCGCGGTGGCGGTGTATTTCACCGTGCTTTTCCTTTCCGCACCGCGTGTAGCAACGCAATCAGCGGGCATGATGGTTACGGCGTCCGTGCAGATTGTGCTTGCTGCGTTTATTGTAATCGTTATTGGCATGGTGCAGAAGCCGCCAAACTACGCCAAACTATTTACTCTTCGATGTACGGGTAAATGTTTGCTGGTTCTTTCACCGGCTCTTATTATGGCGGGATATACCGTTTATGCCTTTATAGTCGCGCTAAACGCGCCTGATGCCATACTTAACGAATATACGCAGGGGCAAATAATAAACCTTGCGTTAATATCAATATCCTCAGCAATTTTTGAAGAAGTTTTGTTCCGCGCATTATTTATAAGTGTCATATTAAGCGTGTGGAGCAAATCGTCCATGGGCAGGCTTGGCGTTATTGTATTTTCTGCCGTAATAGTTATCCTTCTAAACCCTGGCGGCTCGCTTGCGGTGTTTGCGCTTGCGGCTATATATGCGTCGGCCTACATGTTTTCTAAAAATATCGTTATATGTACGGTGGTTCATATAATAATTAATCTAACCCAACGTATACCGATCCTCGTTTTCGGCGAGGATTTTGCTGCAACGCCGGCCTATGTGTCTCTGGCTATCGTTATTGTAGTGTGCGTAATTGCTATGTTCGTATTCGCTATCTTGTTTACGGTTAAGGCAAAGCCGTTTGAGCTTACTTTCGGCAGGGGGAAACATTAGTGGAGAAAAGTCAAACAAACCGCCAAACTAAAGCGGTTGTCTCCGTTATTATTATCCTTCTTATAGGTAAAATGGCTGGGCTTTTCCGCGAAATCATGTTTGGATTTAGATACGGCACTGGTACCGTTTACGCGGAAGCGTTTGGTTATGCAGCCCAATTTCCGTCAGTGCTTCTGGACACTCTTGTTACCGCGTCGCTTACGGCGGCGTTTATCCCCGTGTTCAGTTCTGTATATACCCAAAAAGGTAAGGATACGGCATTTAGGTTAGCAAGGTCCTTTACAACTATCGTACTGTTTGTAACCTGTATCTTAACGATCGCGCTTACATTTGCAGCACCCGTAATAATACGGATTTTTGCGTCGTTTCAACCCGTCGGATATTTTGCGGATGAGGTAACGGCGTTGGCAACCCCCTTGCTCCGCATTATGATGCCTACCGTTGTGCTTACGGGCTTGGCTTTCGTTGTAACCGGTATCCTTCAAGCTCTGGAGGAGTTTAACGCTCCGGCGGCCATGTCCTTGGTATCTAATCTGCTTATTATCGTTTACTTAGCATTTTTTGTGCCGATATTTGGCGTAGTTGGCCTTGCGGTTGCGTACGTGCTTGGCTGGGGCACGCAGGTTCTGGTTCAGTTGCCCGCGCTTCGCAAAAAGGGTTTTCGTTACAGGCCGGTGCTATTTTGGCGCGACGCGGATGTCCGCCAAGGTTTGCGTGATATTTGGAAATTGATGATTCCGATTATGATAGGGGCATGGATATTTCCAATAAATACGCTTATAAATACGGCCGTTGCAGGCAGCGTTACTGGCGTGGCGGCGTTTCGGTATTCCTACACCATATTTATCGTCTTAACTGGTATATTCGTACTTGCAATTACGAACGTTATGTTTACGAAGTTTTCTAAACTTGCGGCGGATAATAAGGATGATGAGCTAAGCGCATCAGTAACCGCTACAACTCGTTTGATAATTTTCTTTACGTTTCCGTTGGCGGCTTTGATTTTTGTTTTTGCTCCGGATATTATACGTATAGTGTATGAGCGGGGTGAGTTTACAGAGGCGTCAACCTATATAACTGGTGGTGCTTTGCGTTACTTTGCGCTTGGGATGCCGGCTTTCGGTATCTTCCAAATCCTTTCACGCGCGTGCTATACCAAGCGGGACGGGCGTACGCCGCTAGTTGCCGGGTTAATTGCCGTTTGCATAAATGTAGGGTTAAGTATAATGCTTGTTATGTATATGGGCGTTAGCGGCACAGCACTTTCGTTTTCGGTTTCATTAACCTTGGCAGCACTTGTCTTGTTGGCTTCCCTAATAAGAAAGAGAATTTTCAAAGCCGGTAAGGCGTTTTATATTAATACTGCAAAGATTGTGGTTTTAACGGTTTTTATGGGTTTTGCTGTGTTTTACATAAACCAACTGATTGTCGTAAGTTTCGCAATGGAAGAACAAACACGCGCCGGGCTTGGTATAGTTGTTCTTGGGGCTGCCGTGTCGGGTGTTGCGGGTCTTGTTGTGTATTTGGCCGGTTCGGTATTATTAACGATAGAGGAAGCGCGATATGTTTCTTGGAAAAAGAAAAAAAGCTAGAGCCAATGAAAAATGTGAGGTAAATAACATATTGGTTGTTACCATGTCGCTTAACATCGGCGGTGCGGAGACGTATATCGTTGAGCTGTGCAAAGCCCTTAAAAAGCGCGGTATCAACGTTTTTGTCGCGTCTGCTGGCGGCCATTACGTGCAGGAGGTTGAGGGTTCAAGCATAAAGCACTTTGATGTGCCGCTTAACAAAAAAGATCCGGGAAGTATTATAAAGTCGTATGTTGCGCTGAAACGTATAATCAAGGAAAATAATATTAACATAATACATGCTCATGCGCGCATACCGGCGTTTATATGCGGCATCCTCGGCAAGCGCACGGCAACGCGTTTTGTTACTACGGCTCATTGGCTGTACGATACGCGTTTCCATTACAGGATGTTGACGAATTGGGGTTCTGCGGCCTGTGTGGTTAGCGAGGATATAAAGGATTATCTTATAAACCGTTATAAATTTGACGCAGAGCGTATTCTGGTAACTATAAACGCGATAGATACAGAAAAGTTTTCACCTGATATTAACGGTCAGGGGTTACTTAACGAGTTTGGTATGGACGCACAAAGGAAACGCATCGTCGTTGTTGGCCGTATGGATAACCATATCGACCCGATAAACCAGGGAAAGATACGCCCTGGAGTTTTCCTTGCCGCCCTAGAGCTTGTTAAGGCCGTGCCGTGCTTAGAGGTGGCTTACCCTGGGGAGATAGACGTCGTTATCCTTGGGGATGGAGATTCGTTCAGCGAGCTGAAGGCCGCCGCGGAACACGCAAATAAGCAAGCTGGTAGGCAGATGGTGGTTTTGACCGGACCGAGGACGGATGTTAATAAGTTTTTGAGCAAAGATTTTGCTACGCTTTGTATTGGGTCCGGCCGCGCCGCGCAGGAGTATATGGCCGCCGCCTGCCCTGTAATTTTGGCTGGGAACGAAGGGTTTTTGGGTGTCCTAACAAAAGATAACTACGGTTTGGCGATAGAATCTAATTTTTGCTGCCGCGGTGACTTTCCAGCGACGACGGCGGATCTTATAAAATCAACCGTCTTGCATGTTTTAGGTAGTGATGAAAAAACCATTGAAGCATTGGGCCGAGATAACCGCGAGTTTATATTGGAAAACCGCTCCATCAACCGCATGGCGGAGGATAATCTGCGGCTGTATGAAATGGTGGCTCGTCCGATGAAGAGCTACGATGCGGTGTTATCAGGTTACTACGGCACGGGCAATAGCGGCGACGAGATGATATTGACGACGATCGTGGATGCCTTGCGTAAAAAAGTGCCTGGCGCGCGCATAGCCGTATTGTGTCGCCGCAAGCCGCTCGATACGGCGAAAAAGTTTGGAGTTAAAACGGTCTTTGCCTTTAACTTTCCGGCAATTTTTAGGTTGTTGACGAAAACCAACCTCTTGATATCCGGTGGCGGCACGCTTATTACGGATATAACCAGCACAAAGTCCTTGTGGTATTATCTGCTCATTATAAAAACGGCGCAAAATTCGGGTTCGGCAACCTGTATCTACGCAAGCGGTATAGGCCCTTTCAAAAACGAACGCAACCGCGGCCTTGCGGCAAAAACACTTAAAAATGTGGACTTAATAACATTACGCGATGAATTGTCGCTAAACGAGATAAAAACGATGGAGATAGGCATAAACCCAATAGTTACGGCAGATCCCGTGTTTGGCTTAAATTGTGAAGCCGCGCCGCTTGCACCTTTGCTGCGAGAGTTCGGCTTAAACGGTGGGTATTTTATCGTTTCCGTAAGAAGCTGGAAATATTTGGCTTCCGGGTTTGTTAATATTTTAGGCGGTTTTATTGATTATATGCGCGAAAAACACGGATTGACGGCTGTTTTCCTATCGATGATGCATAATGAAGACATGGAGATATCCCGTCGCATCATTGCTTCGTCGCAAAGCGGGGGTGTATTACCGGAGCGGTGCTTAAATATCAACGAAATGTTCGCGTTGACGGCTGGTGCATCCGTTGCCGTCGCGATGCGTCTGCATGCCATAATCTATGCGGCGAAGGTTGGTACGCCGGTGGTTGGTCTTAGTTATGACCCTAAGGTAATAGGTGTTATGGAGATGTTCGGCCAATCAGCCTGTGTGGATGTTGCGGACTTTAACCTCGGTGAGCTAATTAAGCATATGGAAAATGTGTTAGATGAGAAAACCGCTATATCAGAAAGTTTATTGGAAATATCTGATAATCTTGCTAAAAAGGCTGATAGGACGATGAATTTGGCAAGCAGTTTAATTTTGAGGAGTGTTTGCAATGAACAGGAAATTTAATATATTAGGTGTAAACTTTAATGCTTTTTCGTTTGAAGAGGCGCAGTCCGTTTTGATTGAGTGGTTGGAGGGCAATGAAAATCGATCGGTATACACGCCTAACCCGGAAATTGTAATGGCTGCGTGTAAGGACGCGGAGTTTATGGATATGCTTAATTCGGCAGATTTGGTTTTGCCTGACGGCGTGGGCATTGTGTGGGCATCAAAATTTACGGAACATCGCATACGCGAGCGGGTTCCCGGCTACGACACGGTTTTGGGGCTTTTTGGCAAAATCAAAGATACCGGTAAAACCGTATATTTCTACGGCGGAGCTAAAGCTGTGGCATTAGAGGCGGCGGATAAAATGCGCGCAGCATATCCTGGCCTGAGGATTATAGGTGTGCGCGACGGTTTCATAAAAGAAGCAGAACAGCAGGAAATGCTTGCGGAGATACATAGGTTAGCACCGGACATATTACTTGTAGGTACAGGTAGCCCGCGGCAGGAGCGGTTTATCGCTAGGCACAAAGTAAACCTGCCGTGCAAATTGTGTATCGGAGTCGGAGGCAGCTTTGACGGGTTTAGCGGCCGTGTACGCCGTGCGCCTCGGATTTTTATCAAACTAAAGTTGGAATGGCTTTTTCGTCTGCTTCGTCAGCCAACAAGGTTTAAACGGCAATTAAAATTGGTAAAATTTGTAATTGCTGTATATAAAGATAAATCTAAAAGAAAGAGAGAAGTAAAATTATATGGAAAAAATATACAAAAAGCTTGACGGCGGCATAAACATCGTTGAATATGATAAGAAGTATGCCCAAGCTCTTGCCGATATGTGGAATATCTCGCGCGATGATTGGGGCGGGGATTCCAATAAAAAGACAGAACGTGTTGTTTCCAACAGGTATGAGCAAGGGTCGTACCTTAAAACCTTTTTAGCGGTTAAAGACGGCGAAGTTCTGGGTATGGGTGATTTAACCGAATATTGGTACGATGTGGACGCTACGTGTATTGACTTGCTTAATGTGCCGGAAAAGCACCAGGGCAAAGGCATAGGCAAGGAGATTGTGCTTCTGTGCCTTGATGAAACGATAAAACGCGGATTTCCACGTATGGAGATTTTTAGTTGGGCCGGCAACACAAAAGCTGTGCCATTGTA
>Ga0123355_10003278_pt1 | contig 23144 bp, 11 predicted proteins | sample TergutEmb28metaG_3_FD_89872 | JGI IMG/M metagenome (GOLD analysis project Ga0123355, IMG submission 89872) | Embiratermes neotenicus P1 segment gut microbial communities from Petit-Saut dam, French Guiana - Emb289 P1 | ecosystem: Host-associated > Arthropoda: Insects > Digestive system > Gut ... | reverse complement strand
ATGCTGCCACAACATCTCGTTTGCAAATACGAATTGAATTGTGAATACTGTAATATAAATTTAGCAAGGAACAAAGCTCCCTGATGATGATCTGACAAGATCGAAACATGTCGGAGTGTTTTAAAGTGCTTTAAAAGTGTTTTATATGAAATTATATATGCATTCGTTGGTTGATAAATTGAAGTGATTCTACGAAAATGCACGGTGCTATAATAAGATTTATATGTTACACTCTTCTTCACCCAAATCCTGTCTCACTGCTGATCATCCGCCCACCTCATTGGTTGCCGTGTAACATACACGGTCTAGTCGGTGCAGTGGTGTTAAACTAAAAGAACGTTATGTTCTTGAATATGTGTGCACATAAACACACGCAGACTCTTCATAGCAGCCGGCTTCTCGACTAACCTTGCGAAATGTTAAAGAAGCCGCAGCAGTGACAGTAAGAATGTCCTTAAAGTAAAACAAGACAGGCAGTGTGCATATAATGTAACATTGAGGCGCTTTGTTGAAACCATTGTTGCAGTGGAAACGCGATTAGTATTACATATTTTAAATGCGAACTTGTAGCCTTAGGTATCCAGTATGCAATCTGCATACGTCATATTGTTATCTGTGTCATGCCCGGCTTTACGATGTTTTTCCACATTATCTCATAAATGACACGATTTTCGAAAACAAAAATTATTGAGTATAAAATGTGTTTTTTTCTCTATAACGTTTCAAACATTTCTCATTATATGAAGAATTGAGCGAGATATGATCAAAAATGCACAGTGGGCTTCATATAAAGTAAACGTTATTCTTATCATTTTGAATGAAACTTGAATGTTCTCAACAGATTTTCGAAAAATACTCAAGTGTCAAGTTTTATGAAGCAAAGTTGTTCCATGTGGAAGGGAGGACAGACAGACATGACGTAGCTAACACTCGCTTTTCGTAATTTTGCGCAAACGCCTAAAGGAGAGTAATTTAATAAGTTATAATTTACGGCGTGCAATAGACTGGGGAATTTAAGCGAACAACGGAGCGTGAATATGTAAGGAGATGATTGGATTCTGCAAACTGTAGGACAGGAACTGGGTCCTTGGAATTGGGCTTTACACAGTAAATTTTGTGCTTCATTGGTCAAATTTTAATAAGGACCTTCTTAAATATTCGACGTTAATCATTGTTACTGGTGTACAAATTACAGAATTGTAGAAATTTTTTGAGCTTCCCATAGATGAAAGCAGATCTATGGGGCTTGAACCTTTACGTCACCTACACTCAACATTTTCTCGGACTGACAGCTGCGACAGGTTTTTCAATTATACCAACGTTTCGGATACCGAATTCGTTTCCATCGTCGGGGTTCTGCTGTGGCTCAGAAACTGCCTTCCCAAATTATATACTCGCACAAATCCGGGTCTCCCGGGAAGACATTATTGGAGATGTGTGACTATCTTTTTAAGCGAAATACTGTCGGTATATTGCGAGGGGATTGAGCCAGCTGCCCCCAAGCTCACCTGAGACTGGCACTTCATGTCTGGGGCGGGACACGTTTAACACAGAAACCTCCTGGGACATGCTGCGGCTTACTGATGATTCGAAGGCAGTAATGTCAACTGCACGACGTGATCAGACTTACAAGGGAATTGTACAGACTACAGACCACGAGATGTTCCCTACGGGGTTGAGGAGATGGGCGTGTCTGGCGCGATGTTGTGGACTGCGGGCTATGAAGGGAACTACTGGACTGCTATTGATAAGAGCGACAGACTGATATATTGCCACACATAGACTAGAAATACATCAAGCATTGGGATTATTGCGCTTTGAGCGACCTTACTGTGTGAATGCTTGCAGGTTGGGTAGTAGCAACTCGTCATTCACCTCGAAGTCTGGCGCTTGCGCGTATATCATATATATAGCAGAGATCATATCCTGGTCTGTGGACAGTACCAGCACTGATACTATAACTTCTGTTCTAGTCATTACAATGACAACAGTGGAAGCGAATTCAGAAGCCAGTGCTTACACGTTAAAACCAATAATAAATGACACATGCCTATAGTGGGAAAAAACGTGTATCCTGAGTAAACAATTTTATTTTTTAAGAAAATTTAAACTTATATCATTTTATAAAATCCAAGACTATATATTCCCCTAATAATGTTTACAAAAAAGAGATTTTTCATGCCACTTTTCAAGAACATCCACACTTAGTTTTGAACGTTCTGCCACCTGTCAGTGCAGGAGTTAAACCAGCTGACTTGTATTCAGAAGTACCCGGTTTGAACCTCTTCAGGGACATCGATTATCTTAACTGAAGTGTTCGTGGCTTCCTCATTCCCTCCAGACAAATACCGCGATAGTACTGCGACAATGGCAACGACCGCTTTCTCGCATGCCTGTTCCGGTTCGTCACACCTTAACCGTCTCACAATTCAACATTGTATTATTCCTTGATCTCAGCTTCTTAACAACGTTTATAAATAAATAAATTAATAAATAAGTAGTGGCAACACTGTTGTCCTGCAGACGTCTACAACGTGAGCGTCACTTACATTAGGCCGTATATGTTTTCTGACATTCAGCGTCAATGAATGCTTGCAATTAATTTTCTTTCAAAATTTGAAACAGCCCAATACGAGTATAGCGCGGAACCCTGTGTTGTGTAGCTCTTCCTTTGACGACTACTTAAAGAGCCGCTGGAAACTGTCATGATGAATGTTACAAAGAGAAATATCTTAGACATACGATAAAATTGTGTATGAATATTTGAATTTTGTGTGAACAACAATAAGCATTAAGTGCAAAAATATATTCGATAAAAACAACAAATGTGTCGTAACTTCGAAGCTTTGAGGTTATAAAAAATTTAAGTAAGAGGGAATAAAAATTAGTGGCGGTTTTGCTGACATATTTTTCAACGATTTGTATAAAACGTGTAGGTAAGGTTAAGTGCACCCTTGTACACGCACTGAGGCTTTTACAGGCCGTACGGCCCATAGGGGAAGTAGAGGTATAACTCTACTCTTTCTTGACCAAGGCACTAGAAGGGAGTGAGGGGTCAGCGTCACGCCCCGGCCACTCTTTACTCCCGCGAAAGACCCGGTACCCATTGCACAGGAGGCTGGGTGGGCTCCAGGGCCGGTCTGGACAGGTGCGGAAAATCTCGCCCCCACCAGACCGTCCAGCCAATAGCCAGTCGCTATACCGATTACGCTACCCGGCCCACAAGGATTTTTTATTGATTTATAGTTCTTGGTAATATTACTGTGTAGGAATGTGTTGAAATATATCAAGAAAATTGGGCATTTTATTAGGCTAATATTCCAGAACTTCTTGTCTGCAAGATCGTTCTTTGTTATTTTCTTTAAGCGTTATTCTGTTACCGTTTTAAGTGTGTGTATCTCATATTTTAATCGCTACAGATATACATAACAGTGCTAGAAATTACTTTTTCTTGTACTTACTTTTTTTTTGTCCATAATAGGTCTGCTGCGAAACATTTCAAATAGAATTTGATCTGAAGGAAATTTGTTGGGAAGACTAGAAGTGGCGGGCTCTTGTGAATGCGGTAATGAATGTCATAAACTGCGTGGAAGTTTCTCCACTATATGGAGAATTTTCAAAAGGACTCTGTTCTAAGGGGTTAATTAGTTAATTATTTACAAAAATCGTAGATCTTATCGAGGTTAGGTTTTACGTGATGTAACTCAGTTTCGTGCGTTATGCTGCGTTTGGACGACTGATGAAATTTCATTTCAGTTTCTTGTACAGTAGGACTTGCGTCGGACAGATTGTGACTAAGATTAAATTCTTCGGCCAGTATTCTTCTCTGCTGTATCTTATGATGCTGTTATGGACTCCGCCAAATGCCAAATGCTATCGAAGTTCGTTGAATAGTTTTTGAAACAAAACACACAGAGTAATGCATGTACACACATTTCATAATGCCTTCATTTTATGTGCGTTGTCAGAGCAGTACACAATCAAGAATGCTTTCCTGTGGGTAATAAGATTTTTGACATGCGCCTTTTGTTTGAACAAGCTCGGTATGCAAATTAGTACGGCGTTTAGAGCACAGACTCTGAACAGGTACTTGGAAATACAACATGGGCTGTTCTAATGAAGATGTTAATGTTCGTACGTACTCAGTTGTGTTCTTGCTGCCACTATAGTGCCTAGTCAAGCTGATTCTGTATGCAGCTCACTGCCTCATTTCACACTAGTCAAATGTTCTGTATTATCAGCCGCCTGCTACAAGGCTGTGCTTGAATCTTTACTATCTTATTACCTATCAGATATGTGTGCCTTTGTAATCATGTTGATGTAATGGGAGGTACTTGAATCGGCGTGTTACATTAAGGGAGATTTTAAAAAAATTATATGTTATTTTTTCCACGGAGTAGGAGCCCCTAGTGGGCCAGGGCCTCTCCTTATCGAGGCTTTACTATCACACTTAGACCACCCACATTCGTTAGGACTCCTCTGGATGAGTGATCGGCCCGACGCAGAGACCTCTTTCTGACAACACACAACGTTTAAAAGAGACGGATATCTATGCCCGGCGGGAATCGAACCCGCAAACCCAAGAAGCGAGCAGCCACAGACCCACGCCTTAGACCGCGCGGCTACCAAAAGCTTTTAATACCAATGCTTGTTTTATCAAATTTAGAAGTACCCCTCTAAGCAACCGCAGGGTCTATAATTCTCAAGCTTGGCACACTTACCTGAGCGATCTCTGTAGATGATAAATTTGTAGCGGTTTACTTGAAGATATTCTTTTCATAAATAATACTTAAAATATTCTTATTACAGCTACTGTATGAAATGTACTAACAGAAGAGCACTAATGTCTTAGCTAAAGTTTGCAGCGTACAAAGAACTGCATACTTCGTTATATGTTTTAACTGATAAAATTTTTTTTGTAAGACAGTAGTCACCTGGGCACACGAATGTGTGCTAAATGTTAAGGTTAAAGTCAATAAACCACGAAATACAATATCAAACGTAGAAGCTGTGTGTTGGCGCTGAATGTGCAAGACGTATGCCGGAGTGTCAAAATTGCGACAGCAGATGCACTGTAGGTCTAAGGTTAACTATAGGCACGATCGTTACACTGACTTCTGTCCAGATAGAAGCCCATTATGATGCCACTCTGCCGGGGTACGTTGCAACGTAACTGCCAGCCACTTTGTGGGGGTTTCGCTTTCAGTTCCACAATTCTCACCGCCGCCATCGATCATAAATAATTACAGTGCTTGATATAGCGAGAGGATATGAGTCAGATGCTCTGGAAACTGGCTTGGGCCCTCGGGACTGACTTGGCGAGTCAGACAGACGCGCTAATTACAAGGTAGCTGGCCATCTGCTCTACCAACCGGATTCTTGCAACCTGCCAACAGAACTCGAAACTGAATCGCATTATCAGGTTTCCTCACGGAGGTATTAATGCAAAATTCCACGCATTAAGAACATCGGCACGAAACAAAAGTGATTCTCGCTACCACCTTCTATTTATCCCCGGAAAGCTTAGCTGCCCATGAAATAAGAAAAGCGTGAGGCGATATAGACAGACAGGCGAAGAAGAGAATCCTGAACGTGTCGGGATGCAATCTAATGTATGGAAGGTATTATTTTGTATACTGCTTTCCTACAGTTTTACAGCTTATGATTCTTATACAGCGTAAGTTTAGATAAAGTTATCCCGGTATCTGAGCACTGTCATTAATGTAAACCTTTGCGCGTTCTACATCTTACCACTACATGGCCGTAAGATGTTACCGTCACGCTCCGGCCGCTGTAAATTCGTGGAAGACCCCCCCCCCCACCCGGTGAAATCGAAAGTAAAGCTGGGCGGTGCTCAGAAAAAGGCCCGGAGTAGTTGCCAAGGGAACGGTCCCTACATTTGCTGATATACGGATCGCGTCAGTCTAGTCAGCAGCCTATCACTGCCGTATTTAATTATCTACATTGTGGTAAATCATTAGGGAAATTCAGAGTTTGTTACTTTGTAATTACAAGTGCACTGTGCACACTGAAATTGAGATACCCCAATTGTTTTACTGTATCTCAAACATTTCTTGGTCCAGCTGAGCCAGTATCAGAGAGTTTCTATGTAAAATGACAAGTGGAAGCACCAAACATTTAACAATACGATCATGTAACTAGTTAGGCAATATACGTAGAACCTAATATTATGGCACGTTCGTGTAATGTTTATACTTCCTCGACTACACTGTAACTGCACAGATGTAAAATTTGACCGGTATCCTTCCGTAGAAATGTGAACTGTCTGTGTGTGTGTGTGTGTGTGTGTGTGTCTATAAACATAAAAATGAAGGGAATAAAGATTCCTTTCCCCCGCCATGTAGGCATGCAAGGAGAGTAGAACTATAGTTCCAATTTGAACGAAGTCATCCCGTTGTGTATTGATTCTATATATTCGCTTTATTGAGATATATTCCAGTCAACACAACTATATAATGAAAGCCTAAGTTAAAGCGACATGTTTCGACTTAAAAAGTCATCGTCAGGTTAAACTAAGAACCATGAAGTTCTTTACAATGTGGCTGCGCGCATTTTAAAGAACTTCATGGTTCTTAGCTTAACCTGACGATGATTTTTAAGTCGAAACATGTCGCTTTAACTTAGGCTTTCATTATATAGCTGTGTTGACTGGAATATATATCAATAAAGCGAATATATGTAGTTCCAATGGTTCGTAACCTCGACTCTATAAAAAGCTGAGTGGTAAAATTCACGATCCAATCGCTTTACCGCCCCCCGCCCCCCCCCCCCACCCCCCCCCCCCCCCCACAGGTCTGCAGGTGTCAAAGAAAAGAAAAATCACTTCCCCTGCTGAGTTTCGAACTTCGGTTTTTCCAGCCCAGCACAGTGATTATGCCGAATCCACTCTCTGGACTCTCTTATAAGAATAAACATTTAAAAAGACAGTGTACCTTCAATGTAACACAGTGGCGCGTTCGTGCAATTATTGCGGCAGCAGTGGAAAATCAGTAATTGTTACATGTTCTGAGTGCGTACTTGTAGCCGTAGGTATCCAGCATGCAATAGGCTTGCTCCATATTGTCATCTGTGGCCTGCCCGGCTGTACAAAATGTTTAAACTTTATCTCATAAAAGGCATGATTTTCGGGGGGGAAAAAATATGTTGAACATAGAATGTGTGTTTTGATTTTCTCTACAACTTTTTTCTGTAACGTTGTTCACTCTAAGAAGAACTGAGCGAGATATGATCAAAAACAGATATAGTTCTTCATGTAAATTTTTCGCTGTTCTTATCAGATTTTAATGAAACTTCAATTCTCCAGACAGATTTTCGAAAAAAAAAAGCTCAAATATCAAATCTCTTGAAAATATGTGTAGTGGGAGCCGAGTTCCACACAGAAAGACGGACGAACAGACCGTCAGAGAGAAATGACGAAGCAAAGAGTCGTTTTTCTAAATTCTGTATACGCGCCTAAAATTGCCCGTGAAGCTTGTTTTGTTATACGTGTAATCTTTCTCCATACAAAATCTTGGATATTACGGTTTGACGTTTCCATGGTTTCTGAATTTTGGCCGTCAGCGTCTTCTCGCGGGTGTCCGGGCTCGATCCCAGTCCGTAGTCGAGGGACATATTTTTATGAAACATTTCGGTCTTCCCCTGTCAATATCTTCTGCCAGTGTAACGTACGCCCGTACAGATACTTCATTCATCTACGACCATAGCTATACAATACTAACTTAGTGACTGGTATCATTATTAAATAAAACACTTATCCTTCTCTTACTCATGTGTTATCCTGCAGAAGCGTTAAGGACTGACCTTTGTAAACCTAAGACATGGAAACAGAGTTAGGAAAACAATTGTAAACGGGGTGAAATGAAAGGAATAGAAGTGTGGCGAAAATCATCTAAATTGCCATGAAGTGAAGTGAGGTGAAGTGTAGTGATGTAAGGTGAAATGGAGTGGTAGGAAATTTAAATGGGGTTAAGTCAAATGAGAGGGTAGTGAAGTGTAGTGACGTGTAGGTGGGTGAAGTTTAAATGAGAGGAAGTGTGAACATATGTAGTGATGTGGAGTGAAGTGTAGTTGGGTGAAGTTTAAATGAGAGGAAGTGTAGTGTCGACAAGTGTAGTGACGTGGAGTGAAGTGTAGTTCGGTGAAGTGTAGTGAAGTGGAATGAAGGTCTTAGTAGCAGGTTGTCTGACATTATTAGCAGATATATAGATAATATGAAGTTTGCTGCTTATATGCTTTTTCGTTTATCCCATTCTATCACATTCTTTTGGTTCCAGTTTTTATCATTTTACATATGGTTGTGTGTTTTGTATGCTTTCTTTTAATTTTGCAAATCATGTATTTTTGTTGTTATGTTGATGTATTATTATTGTTATGTATGTTCTGTCCTGTGTTTTCTTTTCATTTTGTTCTTCTATGCATTGTTTGTGTGTACAGGGGTGTTGGTAAGTCCTTAGCCCGATCAGGAAGGAAACAAGCTATATTCCCCGCGTTTTATGGAACTTGGAAGTTCATTACCACATTCACAACAGTCCACCACATGTCCCTACCCTAACCAAATCAATCCATTCCTCTGCCCATCACAATTTTGACAGGCGCAGCTTGTTTCCTTCCTGGTCGGGCTAAGGACTTATCAGCACCCCGGTAAATGTGTACTGTACTACTGCCACAGGGTGTCACTCCAATTGCTCTTAACAAATATCATATATTATATCACATCATATATGTCATATATCATATCATATTATATATCATATCACATCATATACCATATCACATCATATCATATATATATCATATCACATCATATCATCTGAATCAAATCGAACGCCAAATGTACACGTTCCGCAGGTCAACATGCTTTTTTTTTCTTTGCTAAAAAATTACAGTACCAGATCTTGCATATTTTCAACTACCATTCAGTGCATGAAATCTTACGATCACATATTAAGATGTGCTACTGCTATCTCGGACATTGCCTCTACGGCCTTATTTGCACTTTTGCCGGCAATAGTTTAAAAGGGTATATGTGCGAGGAATTCGTATGTCGGTATGATCCTATAAGAAGGTACCGAGTGGTTAGACATTCTTAGGAAGAACCGTCATGCAACATCGTGGCACCCTAAGCCCGTCTCTCGTTGACGTGACACATATTGGACTCTGCCAAGAGCTTTCCTTTCTAGTTAAGAAAAAGACGACGGCAAAGGTCCAATATATGTGTCGCCTCAGCAACACAGCTATGTCACAAACCTTTACACTTATCCCATCTTTATTATAACGTAATATTCGCTAGGTGCAGGCCCTACCGACCTGCGCACGGTTTCCACTTACATTCCTCTTACCTCTCGTAAACAAATCAACGTGCATGTAAATGTGTGTATAGCCTATATGTACGCTAATGCGAGGCGGAATAGCGTAGTCGGTGTAGCGACTACGCTACTGGTTGGACGACCCGGGGATCGAATCCTGGCGGAGGACATTTCCCTTGCCCGTCCAGACAGGCCCTGGAATCCACCCAGCCTCATGTATAATGGATACCGCGTCATTCCCGCGGGTAAAGCGGTCGGGGCATGGCGTTAACCACCAACCCCATCTAGCACCGATGTTCAAGAAAGAGTAGAGATATACGTCTTCTCCCCGTCTGGATCTTTGCTTTACCTCAGCCAATGCATATTTACGTCCTCGTAAAATTGTTTTGTTCTTTCTTTTGGGTGATTTCCTCGGCGTGTGAATTTTATGTGCCGACGTTTCGGAACGCTGTCTGTTCCATCTTCATAGTTGGTGTAATTACAACAACTATGAAGATAGAACAGAGTGTTCCGAAACGTCGAAACATAAAATTCAGTCGCTGGGGAATCACCGAAAAGAAAGAATTCAAGATACAGAACACGACGAGTGTTTGAAATCAAGAAACATTTTTGTTCTTTGTGAGCTGCGGATTGCAAGTTCGTACATAATTTTAGTGAATGTCAGTCTTCCGATGCTATCAGTAGCTCCTCTTTAATCAAAGGTTAATTGGTTTTTCAAATTTTCATATTTTTAAAAATCGGTTACACTTACATATTTGCATCCTCCTCCCCTAATTATGAACAACTGGCTGGGAGGAAGACTATATGAGATTCTACTTAGTCAGTGAATGACGGACCGACTAGCCTACAAACTGGCAAATTATCGACCTTCTGGCTAAATTGTTGGCCAGGTTGCTGAGTTATTGACCGTCGAATACTGGCGGCGAAGAGAATAATGATTTCGCAGGAAGCGGTCTAGCATATTTTGATACACTACAGCCCTATTTATGTGAAGTCGCTGAGGAAATACACGAAAATATGGAGTCAAAAGTCCGTGCTACAGCCGAAATTGAAACTCATCATCTCTCAGATAGAGGTCAGTAAATTTGCCCCTTGAGACAAGTTATTCGGGTTTCTTGTAATACTAAATTCTATCGGAATCCATCCAGCGGTTGTTCAGCTGAAGCATGCGGAAGGACGGACCAGCTATCGGCCTTGCTGGCTTTAAGTTTATGTATATCATAAAAGTGACGTATATGTTAGTAAAGAACGAAGGACTAATGAAAGTGTTTTGTGTGTGTGGAAACAATGTGGTGCAGTGTTCGGGTGACGTGGACAGATTTCATTAAAAAGTGACAAGCGCTGAGTTGATATCGTATATGTAGCTTTTCGTTTTCTTGTCTCTCAACTCAATTTCGGCCATCAGTCTCTGAATTCAATTAGGCTAGTTCGATGTAGGGCTATTTACATGTCATTCCGATGCCGGTTTGAACTGCATCGTCTTAAAAGAAGCTTGACTGTTCTTTGTTAACCGTCTATCCCCTCCGCACTGATTGTCGTTCTGTTTGTTTAAATGTCTGTTACAGACAGTTATTCATAACTCCTTATTTTTGATTTACATATTAAATTCGAGTAAAGTTGCCAGTAGATTTTCCGCTTCTAACTTTGGGTTTTTTTTGTGTCGTATGACGAGACTTCCATTTGGAATCTCCGGTACTCTTTCGTCAGCTGTTATGGGAATTGTAGAAGCACTCACAGGAAAGTGAAGCGTTTTTCTATGAAATTTACAATTTCTTTATCCTTTATCAGCTATGTAGGCTGTAAGTCCGAGAGCTTCTGAGAATGGTAAAGGTAAAGCCGTCCCGTTACAGGCCTGGAGTGACCCAGAGAGTTCTAGGACGTTAAGGTTCCCAGATTTCATGACAACGGTACAGGATGGTGGTAGGTTGTCAGCCTTACGCACCGGCCGCTTTTATCCCCAACAAATGCTCCTGGTACTCATTTCTCTGAGAATAGTATGACGGAGAACTTTCTTATCCGAACGGGAAGCAGTAACAGGATACAATAGGAAATGTAAAATAAATTGAATGAGGAATTCTTATGTTTTGTGCTTTTGAAGAAATATTTTTAGGATAATCAAACGAAGGCGCATGAAGCAAGTGATAAATGAAGCAAGCACATGTGCGATGAAAAATGGGCAGATGCGTCTTCCACTTTCCGAGCTGCATGCTTGTGTCTCAGTACAAGGTTTAGTGGCAGTCTATTTCAAGCATGGTAATTAATTCCATTCAAAAACTTTGTCGTTGAATGCCGAGGATGTAGATACAATGTGAATGGAACGGGCTCAGGGAAGTGCCCAGTAGCGGGAATGGGCAGTACAGGATTAGTCAGGATGTCACGAAGGCTCTCATTATGTCAGCAAATCTGTCAGCTGCTCAGTAAGTAAGCCAGTCAGCCACTCCGCCCTAAACCATCAGCCATGAACCTAGTCAGTCAGAAATTGAGTCACTAAGGATAGCCTCAGCAAGTCAGCCAGCCAACCAGTTATTTGATTGGTAGGTAAGAAGAATATAGCTCTCTCTACCCTCCCACTTACCTACCTACCTACCTAAAGGTAAATCAGTCCCATTACAGGCCAGAGGTTCCCAGAGAGTTCCAGGAATTAAGGTTCCCAGATTACGTGACAGTGGCCCAGGATGGTGTTAAGGTTGTCAGCCTTACGCACCGGCCGCTTTTTACCTCCAGGAAATACTCCTGGTACTCATTTCTGTTAGAGGCTGAGTCGACTCCAGGGCCATAGTGCGATCGGAAGGATTACGTCAATGAAGAATTCCAATGACACCATCTGGAATCGAACCAGCGATCTTCCGATTTGTAGCACAGCACCTTAACCACTGTACTACCGCGGACCCTACCTACCTACCTACCTACCTACCTACCTACCTACCTACCTACCTACCTACCTACCTACCTGGCTGCCTGCCTGCCTGCCTGCCTGTCTACCTACCCAAATAACTAAGTACCTACCTCAACTCGACAGAGGAGAGCACTTCTTCAGAAGCCGATAGTTTCTCAATCAAGAAATATCACATACTGTTTGGAACACAAAAGTTTATTACCACATTTAAAAGACCTAGCCACTTCTCCCTGGTCTGATCCACATGAACCCACTCCACGTCTTCATATTCAAAACTATAATGTATATTCTAATATTATCTTCTGATTTAAGCCTAGATTTTCAAAGTGGTCTGTTTACTTGATTTTTCACCACCAGAATCTTGTATGCATGTATCTTCTGCACCATACATACTACGTGCTCTACCCATCTCTTCTCCTTGAGCTGATCAATCTAATACTATGTGATATGTCATGAAGATTCTCATATGCAAATTCCTCGAGCTGTCTATATTGATTAAATACTTAAATTATGTGAAAGCTGAAGCCCATTGAAATATTGGCTACAAAGTAAATAATGTTAACTAGGAAACATAAATTATGTTGCAGGGCTTTATTCCTCCTGTGTCCTAGAAGTTTGTTTTACGAATAAATCTACTTCGAACGTCAAATCGTACTTAAATAATCGATTATAAATTACTGTGTATAGACCTCTATAAAGTAGGCAATGACGGAAAATACCTTTTGTTTGGTTCAACGTCTCTAGCTGGTAATAAAAAAGATGTCTTAGAAAGAAAAAGAAGTCTTGTTTTGAAATTTCAAAGGAACCCCCATCTGACCGACGGCTGTAGCTGTAATGAATTCTGACCACTAGAATGGTATTGAACTCTTTTCCAATTTCCTTTTCCACTGTTAGCAAGAGTGATCGGTTGAAATGGAAGTTTGATGGCCTGTAAGTGCATTTTCTGCTACTTCGCCAAATTTCTTTATTGAATCGGAGATTTGCGTCTAGGGTAGCTTTGAGGATAAATGCTTACAGTGTCAAAAATTCACGGTTTAGATAGTGTAGATTGAAATCATACATACTTTGTTCTGTATAAGCCTACTTTCGTTCCACATCCTTCATTTAATCGGCAAATTACATGGTGCTAAATTCCAGTAGATAATATTTATATAACGTCAGCTTGAAACGTCCTTTTCACAGTGAGTATTTGACGGAGTTCGACATCATAATGGCATGCACCAGTCGTTTTTAAAGTGCCATTTATCTATATCAGTTTCTGGACTGTACGGCCAGTAGACTCGTGCTCTGGATAATCGCCTAGTCGGACGTGCACGATGAAGCAAATGAATGACGCTAAACACTGAGGCTCGCTTGTAGTGATGTCACGTGGGTGCTAGATATATTATGATGGATGACGCTGTGTGATCTCATTGATATTCTTGTCCAGCTTCTCACTGCTCTCCCGAACCCCTACTACTTTTTTGTCCGCATACCAACCTCCACGACATAACGTTTTTAGTTGCACGCTTTATCATGAAGTATGCCACTAGATATAAAGAAAGAGACGAAATCTTCGCTCTTCATTTATTTTTCAGGAAAGAGAGAAGTGTAAATTCTGCCTCTCTTACATTTTAATCTTCATGTTTCTCCGTCTTCTTTGTCGCCGCCTTATTCTTTGCTTTTTCAAACCTCCTCTTCCTTTGTCTTCTTCTTCTTTATACTCCGTCTTTTTCATGTGTTCTGCATTGTCATCATCTTCTCTTCCTAGTTTTACCCTCTTCATTTGTCTTGCTCAGCTGCCTTGTCGTTTACTGTATTCCTTCTCTCCTCTGCCTCCTCCACAGTCTTGATTTGTCTTCATTACTTTTATTTTCTCCTCCCAAATTTCCACGGTTCAGGTTATCATTGTTTACTCGTCTAGGAATTAAAACAGTGATCCTATGGGCTTCTAGTAGGTTTATTTCGAAGGAGTATCAGCCCATAGCAAGACCTTTACCTGCCCTTGGTAAAATTACCAAAGTGACACAGATAGACGCTGTCAAGCATCCATCATTTCCAGTACTTTAGTTTTTAATGTGCAGGGTCTGTAGCAAGAGGATTGCAATTCTGATGTATATTAAAATGCCTCAGTGTACAAACAGGCAATATCTGACATTGGGCATAGCCAAAAATCCGGTAAGTCCTTCAGACGGACGCAAAGATTGCACATTACGCATTGTACGGCATACACTGTAGTTACGGTGCAGGAATCGTCTGTGGCGAGAATTGAGAAAGCTCCGACGGCGAGTCTGTGTGTAACAACTCACCATATGAGCCCTTTGAAGCTTGTAACTGGACCAACAATAAGTACCGTGAATAAAATTTGATTCGATTTTTTAATGAGTGCTTCTATAAACTATGGCTAACAGGAAAAGAAAATTAATTATGGTGAATTATATGTTTCTGTACAAAATTTTGTGGGTCCCTGTCACCACGGCATGGCGCGTCCTCAGGTTGCGGATGGAGGAACGGCCTCCGATATGGAGGGTAGCTGTGAATATATTGAATAAGCAGTCGCGGACAGCCGACGAGGGGTGGTCCTCCAGCTTGGGGGTTGGGCGAGGTGCTAACAACGCCTCCCCGTGAAAAACATCTGTTAAGAAATATTAACTGCACTTGTGAATACGGTGATGAACTTTCGGGTTCATAAAGTGCGGGGAATTTCTTGACTGGCTGCAGAACCAGTTAGCTTCTCAAGAAGGACTCTGCTCCATGGAGTAAGTAAGTAAAGTACAAAATTTCTGATGGAATATATTCGCAGTGCTTTGAATTCACCAGATATAACTTCAAACGATATTGCCGTACCTTTGTGTGCAGTTGGTGACATCTACTAATTCTAAGCAGAATGGACAATTGTGTTCACTAATCGTCTCTTTACAAAATTTCACTTACCTAGCTTCATCTGTTCATCAGTTATCGCTGCCAAAGCGAGAGATTAGTATAAATATTCCTAGGCCTCCATACTGTCTTACATTTTCTAAGAAAGCTTCTTACATAAAGCCACCCTTAATTCGTCACTTAAATTTTCTAGACGACTGCAGTAACTGACAGTAATGTTGGTGTCACTTCACATGTACGCGCAGGGGCCTTGTCGCATTGCATTTCGCATGAAGTATCAGAAGCTTTATTCGTGGCTAGTAAGAAGATAAGTCTGGACGTAAAGGATAAGAAAATTAAGTATATCGCCCTTATTTTGTAAAAAGGGTACAAACTAAGAAATGTCAATTTTACAAGAGAAGTAAGAAAGAGACTCCGCTTCACATATGACAAATTCTGTGAGAGGTGGGTTATCTCCCACCTGTCTTGGTTATTCTTGAAGATGCAGTTGTCAGCTTTTAAAGTATTATAGAAAAGTGTTAGCTGAATTATTCTCTAAAAATAACTCATTTTAGTTCAAAGTGGCAGCTTCTTTACAAAACTGGGGGCGGTATGTTCATATCTCGTGAACAGATTGCTGGACTAGACGCCGTAAAGAGAGTTAACAAATCCTTTGAAAGTGTCACAAATTTCAAATATTTGAGAATATAATAAGGTATCAAAATTGCATTCTTGAATAAATCAAGAGCAAATCGAAGTCGGGAATGCAAGACACCATTTGTTCCAGAATCTTCTCTATGCCATTTTGCTACCAGAAAATACAGTTTGATTCATATAGAACACAGGGGTCGTTGAGAATGAAATGGAACGAAGGTGCAACATACACGAATTGATGGCGAAATGGATGACTTTTACTTCAAATGCTGAAGTAAGTCCCTTCAGTTTCCGGTCGTTCTTTCAATAATTAGGGCAAAAACCACCCGGCCGTTTTATATGAATCGCTTTGTATGAAGATTGAAATATACAGAACTACAATTTTGCCGGTTGCTTAGTAGGGATTTGAAACTTGATCGCTCACATTCATGGAGAAGTATAGACTGAGGGTATCATGTTACTCACACCGTGCACATTCTAACAATCATCAGATAACCAACAAATGCACTTAATAATATAATTTTCGTGACAAGTATCAAACTCGTACATGTTTCGGTGCCGGGATGCCATCCTCAGGGAGTTCTTTAGAACTGCATCGCCCTTACTGGAATGACTAAAATGTTAAAATTCTAAAATAAACGGAGGGTGTTTGAGAATACAATGCAGAAGAAATTTGGGACGAGGAGAGTCGAGGCGATTGCATGATGAGGAACTTCATAATTTTGCTTCTCACAGTATATTGTTTCAGTGATCACATAAAGAAGAATGAGATGGGCCAGGCATATAGAATATATAAGGAGAGGTGCTTACAGGGGTTTAGTTGGGAACGCGAGGGAGAATGGTCACTTGGAAGACCTATGAATAGATTGGAGAATAATATTAAATGGATCTTCAGTAAGTAGTTTGAAGAGGCGTGGAATGGGTTGATCTGGCTCAGAATTGTGAAAGGTGGCAGGATCTTGTGAACACGGTGATGAACTTTCGGGTTCCAACAAATGTAAGGAATTCCTTGACTAGTTAATAAATAATTAGCGTTTCACGAAGACCTTTGTTCCATGGGGACAGACAGACAGTCAATCGGTTAAGAAAGCATGTTACGGTTCGCATATTTATCACATAAAATTTCTAGGCAAGCGCAGTAGGTGGCAGTAGTGTCTCTCCCAACGTTTAAGTTCCTACAGCCGCTATGTTGCTTTGTGTTTTCCATAAAAGAATGTAATTAATCTGCATCTTCTTTGAAGGTCTGTTACACAAAACATCCCGGCAAGTATAATAAGTGACACCGGCGTCGCTCCCGCACAGCTGCCATACTGTTATTATTCACAACGCAATAATATTGTGTAAAAGCTGGAATGGCCTCTGGTGACACGCGGTTCATAACTTCCATGAAAATCCATGCACGAATTATTAGTGGGGAGGGCTATGCAGGTACAAAGGCACACGAACGCGATGGTACCATTAGAGCCAGAGAGGCAGGACTCATGAATTGTTCCGGATTGCGGTGATGTTATTGAACAAACAGGCGTACAGATGAGTCGAATGCCTGCTTGTTGTCATGAAACGTCAAAGGCTATTCTTTCGTACGAATATTTCTTTCAGATTTGTGAGTTTTTATCCATATTTTTAGAGAAAGGGAAAACTTTTCCTGGAATTAGACCTAGTTATACTGCCTAGACCGATATTTTGAATTGTGTGTTGAATTTAGCGGGCCGTTCTCTAAAGTGGGTTAATATACGCACATACATTACTTGCGTACATACATACATACACACATCCAAACACACACACACACACACACACACATACACACAAACCTGCACAATTGAATTCATCCAGTGACTGGAAAGAGAAAAGGAATGCAATCAAGGTACGATACAAGGAATACAGACAGGGAAGGAAATACAGAGGGAATAGAATGGAAAGGAAGTAAAAAAAAGAAAGAAGTTTGAAAGAAAAATGGGTTAAAATGAAAAAATAATATATAACCTTGCGATGATATCTTAGGTTCTTCGTCTTTGTTCAAAAGGCACGTTTAACTCAGCCGGAACAATTAATATTCCACTGTAATGTGCGAAAAAAGCAAAGTCACTTCCGCTAGCTGTCAGTTTTAACTCAAGCGTTTTCGGCGTCACAGTTTCAAACCACGGAAATGCTACAACTGAGGGTGTTTTCCGAAATGTCAAGACGTGGTTAGCCAAAATACCGACTTACGCGTAATACAAGATGTTCACATGGTTTGATTAAATGTACATCAATAGTATAAGTGTTAAGTGCAGTCGAGATCTGCACTGGGAGGGGCGGTGGGGAGGCGCTTCAAGTCTTTCAGAACAGCCGAGACAGTGACCTTCATGTACCGAAGCATTCGCACTAGCAGTTCGCCTGAACCATACGTTAAAGTGCTGGAAAACACTGAGGTACAAGTTCCCCGCAGACCTTGCGGCACCAGAGGTCCCATAGGTGGGAAATGGCTCCAAAACGTAGAGAATACTGAATTACGTTGTGTGTTTTTTCAGGTTGTATTACTTTTTTTTCTCCCCTGACAGACGGGGCTATTCTGAATCCCTGTTATATCCGAGAGTAATTTCACTAATAATTATAGGATTCCGCGTGTATCGAATTGTGGGGATTTTCAGCCTGTGTTTTACGCTACGTGGGGAATCAAATATCCAAAGACGCAGCGCCTCGGGGACCCAATCCACACCGCTACGACAACTATCGAAGTGAACCTTGCACTCCTCGTAGTGCAGGCAGTCCAATCTTGACGTCCTCGGCCTCATCTGCTGAAGAAGGTTACTACAGAAATTGTTGCGTTCCTCCCCCGGATACCGTATGTAGCTGTCGTGTCTGTGCGTCTAGTGAATCATACCCTACACCAGGGCAGGAGAACGTTTTTGAGGGCTCGTGCCCGAATTGTCTATAAATTTCGAAGAAACTCTTTCGCTTCCACATGGGAATTTTTAATAGCAAAATAAAATGTTAGGATCCTTCCATAATTATTAATAATTATTATTGACGAATATTATAGTTATGTTGCATAATTAATGGGTGGTATAGTTGTTATATAATGTTTATAATAAAGGCCTCCTTGAGGAATGCGATAAGGAAGATAATTTGGAATTAACTGGGGGTGTTACTGCTTCCTGTTTGAAAAGAAAATTGTAAAAGGTGTTTTCGAATGTCACGTATTCGCCCATTCACCGCCAGTCCGGCTCTCCGGTGATAAATATCCAGTGAACACTTCGCACTGCTCCCGATTTGTGTAAAAATGTTTCACTAGCAATATTATTTTGTAGCAAATGTAATTAATATACAATCACCACGCAGTCAGATATGTATGTAAGTATATATATATATGTATATACATAGGTATATACATACAAATATTCATCACAATATAGAGAAGCTGGTCGGACAAAAGAATAAAAAAAAAATTGGGGAAAACAGTGAATGCCGCATGCCATAGATTTGACAGCCTTCCCCCACACATTGCCCCCTACAACAACATTTTCGTATATCATATTTCATGAAGATCTGTCGGAGGAATTAAAATGTTTGGGAACCCCTTAGATTTATTGAGGCTCGAAACGGAAGTGGTCCTTAGTGTAAATTACAGTGAAAGACTTTGGTTAAATGCGAACTTGCTTTTAACGGGAATCCGGTTGTTGTTCGGAAAAAAGAAATGTAGGGTGCACTTGGAAACCTAGAAGTAAATGGGAGGATGATATTAAAATATTATGAAAGCAATAGGATGTAAAGTTGTGAGACGGATTAAACGGTAGAGGTAAGGCAGAGTGACGGAGTGTCGTGGACACAGTTGATGTAACTGTCGGACGGGACTGACATCATGACATTATCTTCAGAAAAAACACGATGAAATAAAGAAAATTATGTAGAGTGCAGTTTGAGAATCGTCTGTAAATAGCATAAGAATTTGTAAATTTGATCGTACAGGGAAGGTGAGCGTTGGGATACAGCATTGTCTAGATATGTCTTGATATGCAACATGCCTGTTGTCGTATCAAAACGTTTAAAAGCAGCTTGTTTGGTGTGATGATAATTGAATAAGAACATGCGATTTACTAGATGCTTGTTCGATAACATCTCGTTTGTATTTTGGCAAGGCTGCCAGGGATAGGACTGAAGTTCTGGTAATTTTTAGGCGCATTCGAAAAATTGTTAAAAGCGACTCTTAGCTTCGCCATGTCTATCCGTCCGTCCGTCCGTCTGTCCGCATGGAAGAAATCTGCTCTCACTAGACGGATATTAATTAAATTTGATATTTGAGTTTTTTCGAAAAACTGTCGAGAAAATTCAATTTTCACTGAAATCGGAGAAGAATAACGGGTGCCTTACATGAAGACCAATACAAATTCTTGACCATATTTCGTTCAGTTCTTCTTAGAATGAGCTATGTTTCGGACAAATGCTGTAGAGAAAATCAAAACACATTTTTATGTTCGATGATTTTTTTTTTTTTTTCGAAAATCGTGCCGTTTATGAGATAATGTGGAAAATACAGTAGAGTGGGGCAGGCCACAGATGACAATATGGCGCATGTGCATTGCATGCTGGATAACTAAAGCTACAAACACAATATGTAATAATTATTGCTATTCCTCTACAACAATGGTTGCAAAAACGCTCCTCAGTTTTCTATGTCTTTGTACGGCAGCCGGGATGGCGTCTTCAAACAGGCGACGGTCGTACCCTTACAAATTTTTACTTACAGCCATCCTTTTTTAATGTTTGCCATCCCGAAGTGTTTAACACACATATAACTATACAATGATGTGTCAGTCAAACACAACAAACTTTATTATGTTTATTATTGTACTAGGGCAACATGTTGCCCTAGTACAATAATAAACACAATAAAATAAAATTGTGTTGTGTTTGACTGACACACCATTGTATATTTATTTACAGCTATCCGTCACATTTACCCATCTCACTCCATATCTCTTGCCTGTGCTGTTGACGGTCTATCGCTAAATGACCTAGACCTATTAACCATCACTGCAATCTATCCATCTCACGACTTTGTCCATCATTTTAATCTTGGATAACAATTTTGGTAGATTTTTTTTATGTCTTGCTGACCGTGCATCTCAGTATAATCTTAGTAATTAACCAACTTGAAGCACACAATTTTGTTTTATAACAGGTTTATTAAATGCCTCTACATGTTTCGAGCACTATGTGCTCATCATCATGAGGTCAAAATTGTATTATACAGCATTTGATATCACACTCATTACGTGGCCGTCCTATGCACAGGTTGAGAGAAGAAGGGTCTTCTCTCAACCAGTGCACCGGACGCCCACCTACAGGTGTGATGATACCAGATGCTGTATAATACAATTTTGACCTCCTGATGATGAGCACATAGTGCTCGAAACATAAAGAGGCATTTAATAAACTTGTTATAAAACAAGATTTTTTGCTTCAAGTTTGTTAATTACTAAGAAGAACTTTGGTAGAAGAACTGTGCAGGTAATACATGGCTACATGAGTTAGCTGTCAGTAGCTGCGTCTGTAATCCAACAGAGGGATGCGGCGTTTAAAGCTGCAGTGCCTGTAGGTTCACGAATGAAAAATGGGAGGAGAGTTGTTCATGAACAGTAATTTCTTAGTATCTTTGTGGAAGAGCGTGTTGATGGCTGGGGAAAACCAGACAGAGATTAATGGTAATTGCATAGGCGCCCGCTTGTTCTAAACCTGTAATTACCGGATCTTAAACTTTATTGATTACTGTACCTTCAACATTTCCCTTCGTATCCGAAACATGTAAAGTCTGCGGGAAAAGTTCTATGCATAAAAGATATGATACAGGAAGCGCTACAAAAAGAAGATAAATTTCAGCAAAAGATTAGGAGGCGGAAATTAAGATTTTAAGAAATAACAAGGAATATATTATAATAGACGTAATTGAAATTGAAAATACACGGAAGGGACGACGTACTTTATTTTCGCGGACTGTAGGTGTAAACGGTAACGTAATATCCTTCAAATTTTTCAGTATCTCTTGTGAAGCTAGGGAGAATTATCAGTGTGCAGTTACGGAATTTTTTCTGTCAAAATTGGCTAGTAATAGAAATTCCAATTACTTTACTGTTGTCAGGCGTATCATCAAAATTTCGCATCTTTTGGCTTGATTACAGGAGTAACAATTGAAACAAAAGCGACATTTCTTTCTAGCTTTGCAAGTGTTTGTGATCTGTCGCCGCTTAGGATTTTACATTCCTGTCACCGAGTATTCATTCCTGAGCGCCACCAAAAGGAGATCTAAGTTAATAATTCTTGCGGCACCGTGTTGCCTTAGTACGTTTTACAAATAATTTCCTCGACAAGAAAGAAATTGGAATTTTTAAATATAGTTCAAACACCACACAGCACTTGATGGCATGGCAGTAGGTACATCTAGTGTCGCTGTCACTACAGGAATTCGCGTGGCCACTCATGTGGTTTCTGGTGATGGAAAATTTGGAAATACAAGTGAGCGAGTAGGCATAATGTTGGTAAAAAAAATCACGAAATTTTCCAGTTAATTCCAAATATATTAGCGGAAAGGCAAATGTATACAGGTATGTTTTCACCATAAGGCTGTATGCATGTAAATGAGATAGGTAAAAGTGAAGGTCAGATTTCCTTGTCCACGCTGTGAAACCATATATAGGGGGAGTAGAGGTATGGCTCCACTCATTCTTAACCTCAGTACTAGGTGGAAGTAAGTGTATAATTTCACGGTCGGCCATTTTACCCCCAGTAACGAACCCCGAAATTGATTGACTAGGGGGCTGAGTGGACCCCAGAGCACTTCTGAACGTTCTGGAGGAAAGAAAAATATCTTGTCTCTACCACGATTTGAACCTCAGACCGTCCAGCTAGTAGTCCAGTCGCTACGCCGGCTACAATACTCCGGCTCCAAACAGAAAGGTAATGGGGAAAAATATGTTATAGAAATTGATGGTTCCTCAGAACGCTGTATTTAGTACAAGTTAAAGGTAGCTGAGGGACACAGTAATAAAAATATATCTATATAGTCATAGGTTACGTAAGTCTAATTTATGGATGTGTCAGAAGAAGAGAGAGAAAAAATTTCACAAAAATCATTTGCGTTTAAAGAAGATGAGTATTTGGCTCATACGCTAGACTGATTATGTTTCGTACGTCGTTAGCGATTTAGTGCCCTTCTGCGGTTTTTCATGAAGCCTTCTCGAAACACTGCGCCAACGGTTGGTGAGATTCACAGACATGGCCACGACATCTAAAACCTTATAATGTGACCAGGGCTGTGGGCTTAAATCATCTCAGTTCTTTATTATTCTCGAAACACTGCGCCAATGGTTGGTGAGGTTCACTGACATGGCCACAACATCTAAAACCTTATAATGTGACCAAGGCTGTGGGCTTAAATAATCTCAGTTCTT
>Ga0123355_10003277_pt1 | contig 23151 bp, 20 predicted proteins | sample TergutEmb28metaG_3_FD_89872 | JGI IMG/M metagenome (GOLD analysis project Ga0123355, IMG submission 89872) | Embiratermes neotenicus P1 segment gut microbial communities from Petit-Saut dam, French Guiana - Emb289 P1 | ecosystem: Host-associated > Arthropoda: Insects > Digestive system > Gut ... | reverse complement strand
GAGGATAACTCCCCTGTGAAAACAACATAGTAATAAAGCCCTTTTTCTTCATGGTCGAAATAAAATCGCATTTCTCGCCCAGATGCATAATCAAAAAGTTGGGCGGCAGAATAAACGCGTGTTGCATTTCCCAAGTTTAAAAGGTCTTCTCGTGAAAAAACAAAACCTGCTTGGGCGTATCCCCACGATATTATTTCTTCGCCATTTCTTATACCATTGATAAATTGCTCTCTCGTAAATACGCCGCTGTAGCGGTCTAAACTATCAGCGTGTATGATTCGGATAGTTGCTTCCTGTTGGGTAGCCGATGAACTTGCGTTCCCAGTGCTAATAACAACTGTAGATGTGGAGTTATTCCAATCTACACTATAACCAACACTTTCAACCACCGCACGAATGGGAAGCATCGTACTTCCACCAATTATTTGCGCGGGAACATCAAGGCTGTGATTTGCGCCATTGGCTGTAAATGTCGCACTGCCCACAGTAATTACAACTGTATGGGTCGCTCTTGTTAATGTAATTTGCTGATTGTTGGGATTCCAGCCAACATCAAAACCTAGCATTTCAAAAACACCACGAACAGGCACAAGTGTTCGTCCATCAACATTAACAGGTGGCTGACCCGCAAAGTTTACCCGACTTCCATCAATAGTAACATTGATGTTGTTGGCATAAACAGGCACACCCGCAATCATAATACTGGCCAACATAATGACCAGTCCAACTACGGTGATACTCTTTAACGCTTTTTTCATTTCAATTTCCCTCTCTCTTCATTAATCTGGTATGAATCGTAGCACAAAAATACGCGCTATTCGGAAAATTGTAGTAACTAACCCGTTTATTGTAGAAATTAATGTGTCGTTCGTGTTCCCACTACGGAAATTGTACGATTTTCGTAGTGGAAACACGCCCTAATTAACGTCCTCGCTATGAAAAAGCACTACACTTGAAATAAATCCCAACGCAGAAACAATAGCAATCGAACCTATCATAATTGGATATGGATAGACAGGGGGATGTAATATTTCATTGCTTAACACAAAATGAGCAGGGATTGTCCATGGATATATCGCATTAAAATTTGTATTCATTAACATCATATTTCCAGTCATAACAACAGCCGCCGCAATTAGCGGAACAACAAACCCTTTTGTCCATACCGCAAGAAAAGCAAACGGGGTCACTACGAAAAACATGAACATTCCACCAAGCATAAAACGTACAAGATAATCAAACGCAACCGCCGCGCCAATTTCTGAAAGCCCAAATACAGCATGGAAAATCACGCTAAAAATAGATGTCCCAACCCATGAAATCAAAGACAAAAAAATAAGCCATACAAAAAGCATTGCAAATTTGCTAATGATAAATGTCGTCTTTTTTATGGGAATGGTTAGGATAGTTTTAAGCGTGTTTTCTGTATACTCCCGACTGAACAGGTATGCTACAACTACAACATACACAATTGGCCCGATTAAAAGCAGAGTAAACATTAAGGTGTCATCATAAAAACTCGCCATATTAAATATAACGTCTGGCCGTCTAAAATGCGCCCCTATATGATTCGCAAGCATAAATATTGGTGCTACCAATGCACCAAAAAAACTAATCAAGAACATTTTTGAACGCTTTAGTTTCAAAAATTCGCAATATAAAAGATTAGCCAATTCCGCCACCTCCAATTAGCCCAGAAAAATAATCTTCTAATTTTTCCTCACTTACATGAACAGTTGTAACCGTTAAATCATGAGACACGAAACATTTGTTAATATCGCCGCGTTTATCAATACAGTCATACACCCGAATTATGCTATCATCACAAACCGTATAATCTGATATGTTAAATTGCCGTTCCAACAGCAAAGCGGCGGTATTAACAGCAGAAACAGCATATTCAACATATTGCCTGCTTCTTTTTCGTAGTTGCGTCATATCAACTTCTTCTACTAATTGCCCCTCGTGCATAACGCCAATAACATCTACTAATAGCTCAATCTCGCTTAAAACGTGACTTGAAATAAAAATCGTCGTCCCTCGCTCCCTACATAAGGACAATAAAAATTTGCGGATTTCATGTATTCCAATCGGGTCAAGTCCATTGATGGGTTCGTCCAAGATTAGCAATTCTGGCTCGTGCATTATGGCGGCGGCTATTCCAAGCCTTTGCTTCATACCTAAAGAATATTTCGAGAAAATCTTTTTTGTTTCGGAATGAAGCCCGACAACTTCAAGGGCGTGGTTAATGCTATCTTTTCGATGCTGTCCACGCAACTGGGCAAGGATTTTCAAGTTTTCATACCCTGTCAAATTACCGTAAAAACCAGAAGTTTCAATTATAGAACCAATTTTTCGATAAATCTTATCTTGCTGTTTTCTGTAATCATCGCCAAACAACAAAATTGTACCACTTGTAGGACGAACAAGATTTAACAACATTCGCATTGTCGTTGTTTTTCCTGCTCCATTTCTGCCCAATAATCCATATATTTTCTCTCTTGGCACATGAAGCCCCAAATTGCTTACTCCAAACTGTCCACCAAATTGCTTTGTTAATCCAATCGTTTCAATTACATAATCGTTCATGCCGTTCGCCTCCTGTTATACGGAATGTCGAAAACATTTACCGACGACGAACTAAGTCTGCGGGCTTTTACGCAGACTTGAGCGACAGAGGAGGTTAGTGTTTTTGCACTTCCGTATAAAATTATTCTATCAAGAAAATCTGACAGAGGGCTTTAATAAATCTTACTTTTTTCTTACTTCGCAATAGGAAATAAAATTGTAAATATCGTATCTTCCCCTTGTATACTTGATACGGAAATGTCGCCGTTTAACACGGTTACAAGTTCTTTTGTGATAGCAAGCCCCAGCCCATTTCCCTTATCCGCACGCGAAGTTTCGCATTTATACATGCGTTCAAAAATGTGCGATAAATGTTGTTTAGGTATGCTGTGTCCATTATTTGCAACATTAACCACCACAGAATCTAAATCGCTTTTGATAGAAATTTTTATTTTTGTACATTCGCCATGCGTCATTGCGTTTTGGATAAGGTTGTTTAGTATCCGTTTGTATGCTGTGTTGTCTATGTCAACTACTAAATCATCATCATCTATCGTTGCTTGCAACACAATTTGCGATTGTTTAAATACATGAAGCCACTCAATAAGGATTTCCCTTGTGGCTTCGTTAATATCCACTGATTCAAAATGGTATTGCTGTTCATTAGAATTCAATTTGAACCATTCAAAAAGCATATCAACAAAGGCTTTTAAATCATTCGCCTTGCGATATGCAATTGAAATATATTCTTTTTCATTGTTAGCATTTGGTAATCCCTTGTCAAGTGCTTCCAAATAACCAAGCAAGGACGCAAGCGGAGTACGGACATCATGGGATAGACTTGTTAATATTTGCTTGTTTGCTTCATCTGATTTTTTTAGCAAGGCAATTTGATTATCTTCCATAACCATGTTTAACTCATAACTAACATCTGTCATTAGCCCTTTATTTTTCGCAAAAATTTTTTCTCGTCGCCCATGCCTAACATCACGCAAAACGTCAAGCCAATTTTTTATTTGCTTCTTCATACGATAAATATAAATAAACTGCCCCAAGCAAAGCAACGCCAAAATAATTACAAGGCTTTCCATCATACATCATCACCGCCAAATTTGTAGCCCACACCCCAAACGGTTAATATGAAGATTGGATTTTCTGGGTCTGGTTCGATTTTCTTACGCAAACGCCTAATATGCACCATGATGTTATTATCATCAAAGGCGTATTCGTCCTCCCATACGGCACGATAAATTTGCTTCTTTGTGAAAACATTACCCTTGTTTTTTGCAAAAAAATAAAGCAAATCAAATTCTTTTGCGGTTAAGTTAAGAGCCACGCCGTTTAAACAGACCTTATGCTTCAACGAATCAATACGTAAATTTCCTATTTCGATAACTTGCGGCTGTTGCTCCTCATTAACGGCAAAAACCGTTGACCGCCTTAGTAGTGAAGCAACTCGCGCCAAAAATTCGTTATTGCTGAATGGTTTTGTAATGTAATCGTCTGCACCCATGCGCAACCCAGATACTTTATCAATTTCGCTGTCTTTTGCTGTTAGCATTAGTATAGGAACATTGCTTCTTTTTCTTATTGCAGTAAGAACATCAAAACCATTTCTTTTTGGAAGCATTATATCCAAAACGATAAGATTGTAGTTACCACTAATCGCTTCAGCTAATCCAGATTCCCCATCAAAAAAAATACCTACGTGGTAGTTTTCAGCTTCCAAATTGTTTTTTAACAATGTACATAAATCTTTGTCGTCGTCAATTATTAGTATTTTATGTTTCACTTTTGCCGCCCTCTTAGTTTTTAATTTATGTCATTTTTATTTTTCTCTTCGTGAAATGCTGCCAAAGTGTCGTGCATGTAAAACGTGAACATATTGAACAGAAACAGCGCGATTAAGCTAAGAATGCCCAACCCTTGAGGGAAGTTACCAAGCAGAAAAATTGAGAGTGCAATTGACGCAACAGGGATTATCAATGACACTCCCCACAACAGAGACGGCAATATTTTGGCTGTGTTTTTTTTAATAAACTTGAGTCTTCGGAATATTAGCGCAAGCAAATATAAAATCAACCCAAGCACGATAAATTGCCATGTAAACCCTGCTTCCAGCAGCCCCACCTCTTCCAGCAAAGAAGGTACATAGATTCCCAAAACTACCATAGATGCAGCCTCAACCACTATAGTTATTGCAAAAATCCCCAAAGTCGCAAAAAACCGTTTGATAAGGAATGATTCGTAGTTAAACGTCATTAAAAAAATCGACACAATAGATATTATCATGCTAACAAGCGGTATTCCCAAAAACAAAAATGCCGCCGCCGATACCAAATAATAACCAACATACGAAAAAACCAATGTATACATAGATGTTCTTCGCTTCTCGAAAAATCCACTAACAAACCGCTCAACAGCAGCAACAAGCATCACATTATACACAAGATACGAAAGTACAGACATACACTTCACCTTTTTTACATGATAGCAACCCCCCATTAGAAAATATGATATTCCAATGGGGGGTTTGTTTTGCTTAAAGTAATAACTTAGGGATTAACTCTTACGCTTGGTAATGCGCGAGAATCATTTGTTGAATGGACTGTAAGAGAGAGGTTGCTATCTATTGGAGCATTGTTGCTTATTGTTACTGCAACATAAAACTCTCTTTCGTTACCAGTGATTTGACCTGGGTGAGCGCGATAGCCAGCGACATGAGTACCAGTAACACTTAGAGTCTGAACATCGGAAGATGTGCGAACGCGGAAGCTAATTTCTTCGCCTTGACGCACCGATGTAAACCCACTTTGCCAGAATGCTGCGGATATAATTCTACCCTGCTGGTGGTTATTTCCGCCACCCCAACCAACATTCCTTGAGTCTTCGGAGTTGAGGTTGTTGATATTGCCATGAGTGCTGGAAACGTGAATCACTATATTGCCAGAGGGAACATTAGAAGCCCATGCTTCCCATTGTCTATTGCCAGAGCCTGTGGAGTTTTCGTTAAGTTGTATGCGTCTGCCATCGCCTAGCACTGCCCATACGGTTGCAGTGTCGCGGTTTGTTGTGGCGGTAATTCTTACATCGTTATTGTTTTGCCAGTTGGCATTTGCATTAACTATCGAAGCCCAGCCCCAGCCGCTACTGCCGCCTTGGCCTACGTTAATATGCTCTTGGCGTGTTACTGCGCCTGTGGTGGTTCTTGTGGTGTTGGCGTAGATGGTTACATTGCCCGTGCGTACTGGATTAAAGCTTATCGTCCAAGTGCGTTGGGTGCCAGAGGTTGAACCACGGTTTGCGGTAAACTCTCTGCCGTCTGCGTCACGTATCCATACATGTTCTACGTCGTTGTTTGTGCGGATTGTGAAGCTTACGTTTTGGTTATGGGCTACGTTTCTGGAACTTGGGTTTATTGTAACGGTTTGAATTTGCGGAACGGCGGGGGCAACAAATGGTTGAGAAAGTGTTAGATTAACCATTTGCCTTGCTGCACCAGGCCAGTTATAGGTGCGGTTCGCGCCTATTTCTACCTGTTGCGTTGCCCAAGAAGTGGGGCGGAAGTCAATTGTAAAAATGCGAGAGTTTGCATCTTGTGAAATCATTCTTCCGCGAGCGAATCTGCCGTCGCCAGCATTTCTGTCAAAGTGAACCCATACTTCATTTACTTCTGCACCTGCAACCACCGTTAATTGAACAAAGTTTGCGGCTGTTGCGGGAGTTTCGGTGACACTTGCAATTGCTATTGGTGCAAGATTAGCGGGCGCAGGTGGAACCATAGCGGGAACAGTTGCGGGTGTCCCTGGCAGATTAGCCCCTGTTACTGTGATTGGAACGGTAACACTTGCCGCGCCAGTTTCATTGTTTACAGAGTTTGCAAAAATTGTAACATTGGTGGTGTGGGTTGGAACAACTGTAACGCTCCAGTCGTTTCCGGCCACACGCGTGCCTTGGACTCGCACGCCGTCAAGCACCGCGAATACAAAGTTAGTTTGTTGTGTGGTGCGTACCGAAAAGGTAATATTCTGCCCTGCTGTAACACTCGTCCTGTCCATGGAGAAGTTTGTCACCGCTGGTGCGGCAGACACAGCAAGCGGAAAGGCCACTACGAACAAAAACGCAACCACCATCGTTGCTAGGGTTTTAAAAATGGTATTGCGCAGTGCTGATTGTGAAATCAAAGTACATCACTCCTTCTTAGATATAGTTTGTTTATTCTCCCACATATAATACCACAAAATAACGGGAAGAATATGTCACTTTTGTTGCAGAAGTAATAAAATTTATGATATTATCACCATAAAATGGAGGTGAAATAAAAAATGGCTTACAAAATTACAGATGCGTGCATTTCATGCAGCGGATGCCTATCTCAATGCCCCACAAGCTGCATCTCCGAGGGCAGCCCATATGTAATAAACGCTCCCGACTGCATTTCCTGCGGAGCATGTGCAAGCGTATGCCCTGTTGGTGCTTGCGTTCAAGAGTAAAGATTAAGAGATTAAAAGATTAAGACCTTGGGGACGCTGTCCCCAATACCCCTGCAAGGGGGCACAGCCCCCTTGACCCCTTCTTTTGCGGCTGTACAGCTTCGTTAGATTTCCACTCATGTGAAGGCGCAAATGATAAAATTTTTTGGAGAGGGGGTTTGGGGGAGAACCTTTTCTTTTAGAAAAGGTTCTCCCCCAAGGTCTTTCTTTTTTTATTCTTTAATCTCGTATATTTTTTGTAGTGCCTCTAGGTCTTGGGTTCTTTCTTCTGGGGTTTTTGGTGTGTTTCGGTAGGTTTGGTCGTTTGTTAGCATGTAGCTGAAATGCATTATTATTCGCTCGTGAATGTAGGGATTTTTTATTTGGGTGTTTGAAATTTGGGTGAAGCCCTTTAGGTAGGCTGGGACGCATTTTTGGTAATGTTCTGCCATGCGGGTTGGGTCGCCTTCGCCTATTAGGTTTACTATGTCTTCGCCTAGGTAGCACCTGCCTGCGCTGTCCCAGTCTATTAGGATTATTTTGTTGGGGGCGTAGAATATGTTTGGTGGGAATAGGTCGCCGTGGCGTAGCACTACTGGGAGTTTTTCTATTTCTGCCCATGTTTTGTCGGATTTTTCGTCCATTTCGATAATCATTTTGCATAGGTGGGGTGGTATTTTGCAGTCGGGTTGGCGAATGTAGTTGTATAGCTCTTTTTTTGAACGGTTGTGGTGGTAGAAGTTTTTCATGGAGTTTTCGGCGCATAAGTTTTCTATTGTTGGGCTGAATTTTTCTGTGTATAACTTGCCGTGAAAACGCCCTAGGGCTTCTGCTGTTTTTTCGTACATATCTGCGGTTAGGTTTTTGCCTGATACTCCTTCTATGTGTTCTAGCCATAGTTTTGTTTCGTTATCGTTTATTTCTGCGTGGTAGCACTTTGGCCAGCGAAAATCTTCTGTGAAAATCTCGGCTAAATTTGAGGTGTAAAGGTCGTATTCTCTTCGCCACGAATTTGGGTCGCCAGGGCGTTCCCATTTTTTTTGTGTCTTTACTACGGCTTTGAAGGGTTTGTTTTCGTAAGTTCCTGTTATTAGTTCCACATGCCCTACAGAACCGCCGTTTAGTTTTGTGACTTTATAGCCTTTGTCAATTTTTGAGATGTCCAAATTTTGTTGCTCCATTCTATTTATTCGTTTCCGCCAATTGTAACAGTAGGGGTGGCATTGATATTTAGTGGGGGACTGTTGTTGGACTGTTGCAATTCATTTAGATTTTCGTAGTCGGTGACGTTTCCTAATTCGGCGTTGGTTTTTCCATAGTTGCCGCCGCGAACTATTTCTGCACGCATTGTACCATCTGCGAAAGTGGTGATTATTAGTCTGCCGCCTTTTACATTAAAAATGCGTTCGCTTACAGCTTCGTTTGTGGCGGCAGGGGTTGGGTTCGCCCCAAGTTTTTGTAGGTTGTTTATGTTGAATAAATTTGACACCTCCATGCTGTCAACGAAGGCGTTATCAAAATCTGAGTTTTGTATGCTTTTGATAAAGATTTCAAAGAAACTGTCAACTTGTTGCAATTTTTCTGGTTGCGTCAAAATACTGTTTAGCAACGCATTTTCAAAGGCGTGGTTTAAATCGCTTAGTTGCTTGTACAATTCATCTTGATTGCTGTATCGTTCTAGTAATTCCTCTTGTAATTCTGCGTATTTTCTTGCAAGGTTTTCGAGCGTTACCGTAAATCCATATGGAGAGTTAAACCCTACACGGAAAAACTCACCAAAAAAACTAAGCTTTTGAGTGGATTCGGGGTGAAGTTTATGGATAAATTCCCCTTCGTCGTTTTTTTCAACAACAATTTCTCGACCTGTTAATTCTTTGAATTTTGCCGCTTTCGCTTGAAACTGACAAAGCACGCTTGCCTGTGATGAATTTATGTGCATTAATTATCATTCCTTTCGTTATACGCTGTTGCAAAATATGTATCGGCAAAATTGTTTTAAAAGATTAAAAGATTAAAACCTTGGGACGCTGTCCCAAACCCTGCAAGGGGACGCGTCCCCTTGACCCCGCTTTTTTGTATGGTTGTATTGAGTGGAATCGCTTTAATCTTGTGTGATTATATATTGCAATGCAAAACAAAGAGGGGAAACTTTTGTGCTATTACAAACAAAAGTTTCCCCTCTTTTAAAAATTTTTGGGTTTTAGTTGGTTGGTATTTTTCCTCGCTTTTTTGGGGGTGGGTCTAGGTAGCGTTTTGGTAGGGTTATTACTCTGCCTGTTATGCATCTTGTGCCGCGCAGTTCTATTTTTTTGTGGGTGCATTTTTTATTGTCGTAGTAGATGCAGTATTTGTAGTCGCATTTCATTGTGTCGCGCCTCCTTTGCTTTTTGAAAATTGAGTTGGTTGGACTTTTGACGGTACAAAAAAGAGCGTGAAGGAGACGACGGTACAAAAACCGTCAACGACCTAACACGCTCGTTAAACATACGGATTGCCGAAAACATTTACTGACGACGAGCTAAGTCTGCGGTCTTTTACGCAGACTTGAGCGACAGAGGAGGATAATGTTTTCGCACTTCCGTATAGCAAAAAAACGCCTTCACGACAGACACTAGCAGAAATACCGCACAACGCCCCAACCCTAACACACCAACACTTGAAGAAAGGGCATAAATTCTATATACTGCAAAGGTGTCGCAATGGGTGGGGATTCCCCACAGGTGTATAGGTAGATGGTTTGGTCTCTCCTATCACTTCCCGTGTTTGTGTCTGGTAAACACAATCACAGGTCTTGCGGCCACTTTCCTTTATATCTCCTTACATAAAATTTTTTAGCTGAATCTTCCAACCAACTCACGCAAATATTATCACATCATGCAAATATGTACAAGTCTTGTCGTAATGTCTCATAACGTCGTAGCTAAGACCTTGGTGGCGTTGCCCCCAATACCCCCACAAGGGGACACAGTCCCCTTGACCCCTTCTTCTGCAGCTGTACAGCTTAGTCAAATTTCCACTCATGTGAAGGCGCAAATGTTAAAATTTTTTGGAGAGGGGGTTTGGGGGAGAACCTTTTGTTTTACAAAAGGTTCTCCCCCAAGGTCTTAAAATCTTTTGACTTTAAATCTCTTGACTTTAAATTCCGAATAACTTTTTTGCGTTATCGCTTGTTTGGGTGTTTATTGTTTCGGGTGTTTCGTTTTTTATTTTTGCTATTGTCTGGGAGACGTATTGGAGGTGGGCGGATTCGTTTCGTTGACCTCGGTGGGGGACGGGGGTTAGGTAGGGGCAGTCGGTTTCTAGTAGTAGGCGGTCTAGGGGGATTGCTGCTACTGCCTGTTTTAGTGTGTCGGTTTTGTCGAAGGTTATTACGCCGCCTATTCCTATGTGGAAGCCTAGTTCTACGTAGGCCTTGGCTAGAGTTGCGTCACCAGAGAAGGCGTGGATTACGCCTTTTCTTACGGGGGAAGATTCTATTGTGGTGAAGACTTCTTCGTTTGCGTCGCGGGAATGGATTACTGCTGGTAGGTTTAGCTTGTGGGTTAGTTTTAGTAGGCGTTTGAACCAGTGGCGTTGTAGGTCTTGTGGGGAATGATTGTGGAAGAAGTCCAGCCCTATTTCGCCGAATGCTACTACTTTTTTGTTTTCGCATAGGGCTTGTAGTTCTTTTATGGTTTCGTCGGTTAGGGACTTTACGTAGTGGGGGTGCGCGCCTACTGTTGCGTATACGTGGGGGTAGGTGTCGGCTAGTTTTACGGACGCTTTTGATGTTTTTAGGTCGCAACCTACGTTTATTATTGTTTCTACGTTGTTGGATTGTAAGGCTTTTATTATTTCGTGGCGGTCTTGCTTGAAGCGTTCGTTGTCGTAGTGGGCGTGGGTGTCTATTATTTTGCTCATCATTTTTTCTCTTTCTCTACTCTTGGGAATGCCGCTGGGCCTTTTGTTACTGTTATGGCACGGGGTAGCAGTCCGAATTTTTTCCCGCTTTCCCATTCGCAAAGGGTGGGGTCGGTTATGTTTAGTTGGGTGTGAATTATTTGGGGCGTGTTGGGCATTACTGGGGCTATTGCTATTGATAGGATTCGTAATGTTTCGGCTAGGTTGTATAGTACTGTGGCTAGTTCAGGGGCTTTTGTTTCGTCTTTGGCTAGTACCCATGGGGCTGTTTCGTCTATATATTTGTTGGCGCGGCGTACTAGATTCCAGATTTCGTTTAGGGCTTCCGAGAACGCTAATTTGTCTAGGCGGTCTTCGGCATTTTGTAGGGTGGTTATGGCTAGGTCGATTAGGTCTTGGTCGAATGCGGTTGGGGTTGAAATGTCGGGGAGCGTGCCGCTGAAATATTTTTCTACCATTCCTACTGTGCGGGATAGTAAGTTGCCTAGGTCGTTGGCGAGGTCGGCGTTATAGCGGTTGATTAGTGCGGTTGGTGTGAAATTGCCGTCTGGGCCGAAGGTGAACTCGCGCATTAGGAAGTAGCGGATTGCGTCTACTCCGTATTCGTCTACTAAAGCGCGTGGGTCTATTGCGTTGCCTAGAGACTTGCCCATTTTTTGCCCGTCGTACTGCAACCAACCATGCGCAAATACTTGCTTGGGCAGTGGCTCGTCCAGCGCAAGCAGAATACACGGCCATATTATCGCGTGGAATCGCACGATTTCTTTTGCCATTAGGTGGAGGTCGGCGGGCCAGTAGCGTTTGTAGTCGCTATCGTCGTCGGAAAGATAACCTAGCGCGGTGATGTAATTCGATAACGCGTCTATCCATACATAGATTACATGCCCTGCGTCGAAGTCCACGGGTATGCCCCATTTGAATGATGTTCGCGATACGCAGAGGTCTTCCAGCCCTGCCTTTATGAAGTTGTTTAGCATTTCGTTGCGGCGGGAAATTGGTAGTAGAAACTCTGGGTTAGCGTCGTAGTGTTTTATTAGCGCGTCTTGATATTTGCTCATGCGCAGAAAGTAGGCTTCCTCGCTGATTTTTCCCACGGGGCGTTTGCAGTCTGGGCAGTTGCCATTTTCCACTTGCGTTTCTGTGAAAAATGATTCGCAGGGTGTGCAGTACAGACCTTCGTAGCTACCCTTGTAGATGTCGCCTTGGTCGAATAACTTCTTGAAGATTTTTTTTATGCTGGCAACATGCGCGGGATTGGTTGTACGCTGATAGTAGTCGTATTCGCAGTTCATTACCTCCCAGATGCCTTTGAATGTTGCCGCCAAACCGTCCACAAATTCTTGAGGACTTACCCCCGCTTCGGCTGCCGCTTTTTCAACCTTCTGCCCGTGTTCGTCCGAACCCGTTAGGAATTTTACGTCGTAGCCGCGTTGTTTCTTGTACCGCGCCATTACGTCTGCCGCCACTGTTGTATAGGTATGCCCTATGTGTGGGTCGCCATTTAAATAGTAAATTGGCGTGGTGATGTAGTAAGTTTTCATTTTTGTTGCCTCCTAGTTTTTTAAGTTTTATCTATAATGGGAATTTCTCGCCATAGTAAATAGTTAAAAAATTCGTCGAAGCCTATATCCGTGTTGTGTACAACAGTCAGATGCTTTCCTTTGTAGTACAGATTAAAAAATATCCCACTTTTGATTGAGTGTTTCAGTATTACCTCTAGCTGATTAAGCTCGTAGGTTTTTTCCTTCTTGAACTTACGCAGAATTACCGTGTTACCATGTACAAGCATCTTCCATCTAAGACCATGCAGAATAGCAGTCAACGCAACCACAAGCATAAAAAACAAAGATATAATTATTCCAGATGGAGAAATCTCCAAAATGCTTATCCACAGTGTAGACATAAAAAGCACAAAGAAAAACACCCCTATCCCCAACAGAATTTTTGAGCCTTTTAATGCAATATTTTCGGTTACGTCGCCGCGTGTTCCACGAGTGTTTCCCATTTTTATATTATTGTTTAGCAAAAAATCTAAAAACTCGTCATAACCTTTGTCGCTGGATTCCACGCATATTATGCATTTATTTTTTGAATATACGCTTGCTATTATATCATTTCGTCTTGTGTGTGTATCTTGCTTCTTTTTAGGCTTCTTTTTAGGCATTGGTGGTTTTATAGTTCGGCTTTGTATTCTTACAAATTTTACTTGATTAATACTGTGTTTTTTGGGTCGTTTCAAAAACTTGCGCACGATGATTTCATTCCTATTTACTTTGACTGCCCAGTAATACTGCGCAAATATGGCACAGAATACCAGCATTCCCCCTGCCACGAAAAAATAAAGATTTACCCAATTTGTATTGTCGCTTGTAAGTTCTCCAACTATCACCACTATTGCTAAAACGAAAAAAAACCACATTATCCAAATATCTGCACCCTTTTTTCGCCGAACTACTATACCCTTTTTTTTCATTATCCCTCACCTGCAATCATGTCGCGACACTCATTAACACTCGTATGTGATAGGAAATTCATGCCACAATAAAAAGTTGAAAATTTCGTCGTAACCATCGTCATGACTAGATATGTTGGTTAGATGATTTCCATTGAGTTGAAGAGTTAAATATAACCCGCCTTTGGCATACCGTCGCATTATTATTTCCAGTTGGTCTAACTCGTATGTTTTCACTTTTTTAAACCCGTGGCGCAAAACTACTTTGTTGCCATGAAAATACATCTTCCATTTAAGACCACGCCGAATAAAACCTAACGCGACGACAAGAAGAAACGAACTCGCAATGATTCCAGATGGAGCAACAGTCAAAATACTTCCCAAAAGCAAAGGTACGGAAATCACCAGCAAAAGCACTCCCACCCTCACCACAAGTCTGGGGCCTTTTAATATAATCTTTTCGGTTACATCTCCTTTTTTCCCACGTTTGTAGCCTGTTTTAATTTTATTGCGTGCCAAAAATTCTAAAAACTGGTCATAACCCTTGCACTTAGAATCCACGCTTAGTATGCATTTATTTTTTGTGTAGACACTTACTACACAGGCTTTTGTACCATCACGCCTTGCGTCTAGCCTTGCATCTATGGGGATTTTGTCGTCTGGGTTGTGCATTCTGCTTTGTATTCTCACAAATTTTAGTTGATTAATGCTGTATTTTTTCGTTCGCTTCAAAATCTCGCGCACCAAGATTTCATTCTCATTTACTTTAATTGCCCAATAATAATGCGCAAATATAACACCAATCGCAAACATGCCTATAACACAATAGAGAACGATAAGCAGCCATATGGAATCGTCGTCTAATAACGTCCCGACTATTACAACTATTGATAAAACGACAAAAAATAACCCTATCAAAATTTGTGAATTTATTTTGTTGCGAACAACAAATCTTTTCTTTTTCATGATTCCGCCCCTAGCTACACAAAACAGATATTTTACCAGCCGACAAACATTCCTAATAATGAGCAATTTCGTCTGCCCACAGATTCCGTGGTGGAAGGAACTGTGGTGTTTCTTCTGTTATTTCAAATTTTATGAACAGAAATTCGCGAGCAGGCGGATAATCTTGAATCCCTGTTCGACTACTTTGACTACGGGAGTGTATTAACATGTAATGCCCTACGGGAAGTTCGCCCTGCTCCCATCTCCAAATTGCGTGTGAATATCCAACCCTTCCGCTGGGAATGTGCGTACTCCCGCTGAATGATGTGGTGAAGATTGAGCGTCTCCTACTGTAAGGGATTGCGCGCAACTCACCATTTACATATCTCGCAACCACCCACGACGAGCCGCCGTAAGAATACTCCGAAAGGTTTTTTGTGTAAAAGCCTATGCCTGTGCGACTTACTTCAATATCGCCGTATAGAATGAGTATTTCACTTTGTTCGTTTAATAATGCGTTGTCAATTCGTTGTTGGATTCGTGTTATTTGGGCAGCGCGGTGTTGTTGTTCTGCCACAACTTCGGCGTAACGCACACCCATATACACAACAAGTCCTATAACCATAAACGCTAACAAATTCACCAACTTTAGTAACTGTCTCATGTCATGGACGTTGACTTTCATTCTATTTCACCCACAATAGAATACCGCCATTTTGCCACAAAAACAAATGCTTGCACGATTCGTGTAAACGGTTTCGCGGATTTATAAATGCTTCTATAATATGTACAAGATTGGGGGCAACCATGGCTTATTGGAATACTCGCGGGCTTCGCGGCAGTGCATTCGAGGATTTAATTGACCTTACAAACCGACTTTACAGTCAAAAAGGCTTGGCGATTATTCAAAAAATTCCAACGCCAATAACGCCAATTGCCGTAGATAACAAGGCGCACACAATAACTTCAGCATACTTTGAAAAAAAAAGCACCGTAGACTTTATAGGCGTAGCGCAGGGAATTGCCCTATGCTTCGACGCAAAAGAAACGCGCCAGTTGAATCTACCCCTTCGCAATATCCACGAGCATCAAATCGAATTTATGGAGAACTTCCGCAAACAGAAGGGCATTAGCTTCCTATTGGTGCATTTTCAAACCAAGGGCGAGATGTTTCTGCTTCCCAGCGAAGATTTAGCAAAACACTATAAATCCGCAAGCAATGGCGGAAGAAAGTCTATCCCCTACGCCGATTTCAACCCTGCGTTGATAGTGCGCAATGAAGGCGGATTTCCTGTGCATTACTTAGCAGCCATTAATGCGTATCTTACGAACTCCCCCCAATAATAGTAACCTGCTTATACCGAATATCCACGCTACCTTCTAGGATAATCGGTTCTGGGCAGGCGGTTGTTACTATTATGCGCATTCGGTTATCAACTGGATAGATTCGGATTTCTGCTATGCCCGACGCAAATTCATTATCGCCAAACCGTAGGCGATTGTGGTTTGCTGTGCCATATGAGGCGTTCACATTGAAGTTAAACCGATACGCTTCTTGATTCGTAGAAGGGTCGGTGTTCTGAATCAACGAGAGTTGAATTAGAATATCATTGCTATCGGTTTGAAGAGTAATTTGTCGCGCCATTTGCATGTTCATGATTAATGCGTCCATGGCAACACGCGCACTTTCAAAGGCATCTTGACGCTCCAGCAAAACAGTTCCAGCGCGTGCAGAATGTTGCCACACCATAAAAACGCCAATCGAAAGTATAATCCACAACGCAAATGCAATAACAACCTCAAGTAGAGTTAAACCACCACACGCTTTTTTTGACTTGGGAAATGGTATCTGGCTTCGAGACGTGTACACAGCTTGCTGATGCATGTTATCGGCGAAATGCGGCTGTGCCGCTTTTTTGGGCTTACTCATTTTCATCCTCCACGCCGTCGTGATTTAAAGCGCGGATTACTTCGTCTGCGGTGGTGAATCCTTTCAGCAGAGAACGGATTGCGTTTGCGCGTAAGCCGCCGCGTTTTCGCAACTCTGCGGCAAACTCGGCAGGATTAGTACTCATGTGGCGACGCATTTTTTCGTTCATAATAATGTACTCGTACACCGCGAAACGCGAACGAAATCCCGTTAAATTGCAATGCGCACAACCCGCGCCTTCGTAAACTTGGGTATCTTGCGGAAGGTTTAGAAGTCGCGCTTGCGTGGGGGTTAGTGTTGTGGGAGCGGAGCATTCCTTGCAAATTCGACGCACCAACCTTTGCGAAATAACGCCATTCAAAGCGGCGGCGGCAAGGTATGGTTCGATTCCCATATCGGAAAGCCGTTCTATTACGCCAGCGGCATCATTTGTGTGCAGGGTACTCAGCACCACATGCCCCGTGATTGCCGCTTGTATTGCGATTCTTGCGGTCTCTTCGTCGCGGATTTCGCCAATCATAATTACATCAGGGTCTTGACGCAAAATATGCCGCAACGCACTTGCGAATGTAAATCCCGCTTGAGGTTCAACATTTACGTGGTTTACACCCAGAATTGGATTTTCCACAGGGTCTTCGACGGTGATGATGTTCAAAGTTTCACTATCCAGCACTTGCAGAAAGCAATTCAACGTGGTAGATTTCCCGCTTCCCGTAGGCCCTGTCATAAAAATCGCGCCATATGGACGAGTGAAAAGTTCTATAAGCACCTGTAAATCGTCTTCAAAGAAGCCCAAGTCTTCCTTTTTTAAACGCGCATTTTGCCCATACAGCAAACGAAGCACCGCCTTTTCTCCAAAAGCGGTAGGCATTGTACTAAGCCGAAAATCAATCTTTTCGCCTTGGTCATCTTTTTTGTCTTTTTCGTCTTTTTCGCCAAGCTTGTCCTCAAACACCATAGAAAAATGCCCATCTTGCGGAATACGCTTTTCAGCGATATTCAAGCCGCCCATTATTTTTAGCCGCGAAATTACATTTGAAAGCAAGGAAATATCAACCTTGCCATATGTCACCAACCGCCCGTCTAAACGATAACGCGCCCGCATTTTTTGCCCAAACGGCTCTACATGTATGTCGCTTGCGCGGTTTAACGTGCCTGCATCAATCAAAGAATCAATAAACCGCACAACAGGCGCGGAAGAAATCTCCGCCAGCACCTCCGCAGAAATTTCCGCGTTTTCCACGCGCTCATTCACCACAAATTGCGACACAATTGTATTCATCTCGTCTTCGCCAAAGACCTTGTTTATGTAAAACCGTAAATCATCTTCATCAGCAGCAAGCGGCAAAATAAACTTCCCAGTAAGCGTAACCAAATGCTGAATAACCACCTCATCAAACGGCGCACGCATTGCAACACGCAAATGCCCACCCTCCAAACCAATAGGCAACACAAGATACTTTGATGCATACTCATTCCCCAAAAGATGCGCCGCCGCAACGTCCAATGAAACCTCCGCAAGCCGAATCATACAACAACTCCTCTGCTTTTCAGTATGTTTAATAATATCCAACAAAAGCAAACTCGTCAATAATAGCGATTCCACTCAATGCAAAACCCAAAAAAGCGGGGTCAAGGGGGCTGCGCTCCCTTGCAGGGTTTGGGACAGCGTCCCAAGGTCTTAAAATCTTTTGACTTTAAAATCTTTTGACCTTAAATCTTTTGACTTTAAAATCTCTTGACCTTGCCTCACATAATTGGCGCGAATAAATGTATTATTACGTCTATGAAGGTGCTTCCGATATGACCACTTCCGTCGTGTTTTACTTCGCCGCCTGCTTCCATTGTTTTTATTGCGTCTTGTTTTAGGGCTTGGATTGTGCTTGTCTGATATAGGAGAGCGGCGCATTCAAAGTGTAGATATAGGCTTCTGTAGTCTAGGTTGATTGTTCCTACTATGCCTATTTCATCGTCGCATACGAAGTTTTTTGCATGTAGGTAGCCTGTTGGGTTTTCGTAGATTTTTATGCCTACGTTTAGAAGATATTTGTAATAGGAACGCGATACGCGCTGCGCAATTGCTCTCATCCAGTCATATTTGCCAGGTAGCACTATTCGCACATCTACCCCACGCCTTGCCGCCATTTGTAATGCGTAAATCATTTTTTCGCTGATAATTAGAAACGGGGTGAAAATGTATACATAGTCCTTTGCGTGATTGAGAATATCAATGTATACGTTCTCGCCAATTCGCTCGCTTAAAAATGGCGAATCGCCATAGGGTTGAACTAGGCCGTCTGTTGCGAAAACTTCGGTATTGTTGTAGGTGGTGTAGTCTTGTATTAACTCGTTAGGCTTGCAGAAGCAATTCCATATCTCAATAAACATCAAGGTGAAACTCCATACACCGTCGCCTTTTAGCCTTATGCCCGTGTCCTTCCATACACCGAATTTTTCGCTTGGTTGAATGGAATCATCTATGATGTTTACCGCACCTGTGAATCCTGTATGCCCGTCAATTAGCAAAAGTTTTCGATGGTCGCGGTGGTTCATGAATGGGCGAAACAGCGGCGATATTGGGTTGAATCGCACTGTTTTAATTTTTTTCGTCCACAACGTAGATTCAAATGTGCTTGTGAATAATCTCTGCGATACGAAGTCATCAAAGATTAGTTTAATTTCCACGCCTTCTTCGGCTTTTTGCAACAGTAGCTCGTATAACCGATTCCACATTTGCCCCTCTTCAATGATAAAATATTCCAGAAATATAAACTTTTTCGCTTTTGCCATTTCGGCAAGCATGTCTTCAAACATTAGCACGCCCAGCGGATAATACTTTGTCTCTGTGTTAGCATACGCGGGGTACAACGATGTTTTGCGAATATACTTTAAACAGCCCTCTTCGCGGCTGTTTTGCAAACTACAATTGGTTGGTAAATGTTTTACGGTTAAAGCGTTTTCTTTCGCTAACCGCTTTTTTATTTTCCGCGATAAATGCTTACTGCCAAACAAAAAATACAAAATCGTTCCCAAAATCGGCATTGCACTTACAACCAAAATCCACGGGATTTTAACCGCCGCCGCCTCGTCTTTGATTACCAACCGCAAAATAATTATTATACTAATCACATAACCAATAAGCGCGATAATCGGTATAAAATACACAAACCTATTTATCAAGGTGACATACACAACCGCCTGCACAGCCATCAAAACAATAGTGATATTAAACCGCGTAAATATCTTCTTCAAAACCTTCACAGGCCAACACCTCCGCTGGGTTCGTTATGATTATAGGATATTACTTAATTAAAATAAAGAGCAATCTGTGCCTTATATCATTGTCAAGGTTTGCAACAAGTGCTATATTTTGAAGTACCAACAACAATGTCTTGGAGGGATAGAAAATGCGTAAATATGGTTTTATGGCAATTTTGTTATTGTTTTTGGTGTCGTGCGGCGGCACGGTTGAGAATGGGTATTCCGACTACGCAGAAAATAATTATGTAGCAGATGTCGAGGAGTTCACGGAAGATATTATAGAAAATATAGAAAATGAAACTTCCGAATACATGCAACAGCAAAACTTAAACGCACGAATCAACCCCCAACCTACTCCCGCACCAATGCACCTGTTAGCGTGGCAAGAAGCCTATTTGGAGTTTCTGGAGGATTATCAACTTCCCTATGCGCCATTTTTTTTGTTTGATATAGATGGCAATGGCATTCCCGAATTAATAATTGCCTTTGCTAATGTGTACACATTTAGGGACGGAAATGTTGTTGCCCTTGATAACCACGATAATGTTTTTGATAAATATGCTGATGCTGATTTAGGGTATAGGCGTTTAACTGGCAGGTTGTGGCAAACATCAGATGGCGCACTTGTTGTTCAATATTATTATGCGGAAGATGTTACTTATCGGCGGTTAAACATTTCTGGCGACGCGGTGGTTATTGAAGCAAGTGGTCGGAATTGTGCAGAGGATGAACTATGTAGTAGCCCTTGTGTTTCCAGCGGGTTATTGTTGGTTTTTGGCGAAGGCGAAGCAGAATATTTGGGGTCTGATATGTTCAGAAACATCATTGCTTGGTCAAATATCCTTGATGTAATTTTAGCGTGGCAACCAGCGGAATCCATCACTGATTATGCGGATTATCCTGCTGTTGATATGTTTGAAGATTCATTTGTGGTGCTTGATATTTCGCAAATACCGTACTTTGGTAATCGTGAAAATTTTAATATAACGGCGCGTCACGCAATGGCTTTTGCGGAAGCGGTTAAAAATGCAGAACTTGATTGGGGTGATAGCCATTTTGGCTTTGAAGTAATTTATCCTGTTTTGATTGATGTAGTTGGTGATGGCGTTCCGTTGTTATTGTTGGCAGAAAGGGGGGTTCTCGAATTTTCTTTTGGTGATATATATGAATATTTCAATATGCTGTATGGGTACAAAGACGGAGAGCCACAAAAAATCGCAGGGCGTAGGGGCATTGGTATTTTCCCAACAGAATACGGAAACATGTTAAGCATTGCAACAACATGGGATTTTGGCGTGAGCCAGCGTTTGTATCGGGTTGACAATGGCGCGGCAGAACTTTTTTCTGTAACGGAGTTAAGGGGTCATTGGCATACCAACGAATACATGATTAACGGCGTGTACGTTAGCCAAGAGGAAGCGTATGAGGCAATGGAGACTGCTGGGGCAGAAATTGAGGCGAACGGTCTTTTGTTGCAAGAGCATCCAATGTGGGTTACAGCTACACCCGTATTTGAAAACTACCCCACACGTCCATTTACCCGCGAGTCACTTACGCAAATTTTTATTAACTATGCGTGGAGTTTACCGCCATGTGAAATTCCGTCGGTATACACGGTAGCGCAAATTCAAGCCGCATTACAGCCAAACCAATTTGCCGCAAGTGGTTTTGGCGAAAACGCGCAAGTTATTTCGGTGCAAAGGGTAGAGAGATTACGAGACTACCTTTGGTTTGAACCTGCGGGAGAATATATGTACTTAACAAACACCGCACGTTACAGAGTTACCATTCGCGACGATGACGATACAATTTCAACAAGCTATCGTTATTTCATCGACGAAAACGGAACGCCAGTGTTAGCGTTTGTAATATGCTAATACTTTTCCAATGTTTGAAATGAAAAAAATATAACTAACGCAAAGATTTTAAACGGATATGAAGTATTTGAACGAAGTGATTTTACTATTACCCACTGGGTCTATGATACGTATTTGATTCAAGAAATCAAAAGCAGTCGCAATTGCTCCCGCCATAACAATTGGACTGCCTACAACAGATGTATGCAAACATGGAATATTATCAGACCAACCCTTGTTTACGCCTTCCATGGTATAAACGGCAATGGTATGCCAGATTTGATTATTACTTTGAAACAGAATACTTCCGTTATATCAACGGCGAAGAAATTCTTATAACAGAAGAATGCTTCCGCGAATTTTTTACCCGTTACGGTGGAAGGCGTGTTGAACTACAATGGAATTATATTTTGCGATAGGGCTTCCGTAACATGAATCACATACTCAACCCTAGTGAACGCACTCGACTGTTTAAGTTGTCAACGCGTGCGCATAGGGTTTTTAGTATGTTGTAAATCATTTCGGGGTTGCTGCGGATTAGGTCGTACACATTGGATTGCTGAATTTCAAGAATAATTGCTTCTTCTGCTGTAATTACGGTGGCTGTGCGTGGTTTTTGCATAAACAGCGACATCTCGCCAAAAAAATCCCCAGAACCTAATACCGACACAACGCTTTGGTCAAATTTGCCGTAATTCTTAACAACGCGAACTTTGCCAGATAGTATGATGTACAAACTATATGGCACGTCCTCACCTTCGGTAATAATGGTTGTATTTGCTGGATACCTTTGCGCAATTGAAACGCCCTTTAACGCATTTATGTCGAACATTTGCTCGCCTGCTTTCATTAGATATTGATTTTTGTAGTTATAATTCTTTTATTCGGTTAAACAGAACTATCCTGTCCCACTCATTAGAAATTGTCAATCTTGCCAATATAGTATAACACTCCTCGCGTGTCGTTCGCAACTACTCTTGAAAATCTTTGGTAGGGCAGGTATGATTAGGAACTGTTCAAAAATAAGATTCTGTCCAGATAGGCGTGGTTATTGTGAAAATTTTTCTTGGCTTGGGGAATTTTAGAGATTTAGGCAATATCAAAACAGCCGACGGCAAACGTGTACGCATGAAACGGCTTTTGCGTGCCGCGCAACCAGTAGGGCTTTCCGAAAAAGATTTGGAAATGTTGCGCGAACATGATTTAAAAATAATCATTGACTTCCGCACAACTCGCGAGGTGACGGTTACGCCTGTAGATAATATCGACGGCGTTACATACAGCCATCTTGATATTATGGGCGAAAACTCTGCACAGGCGGCCAACCCGCATTACTGGTCGCAATTGTTTATGGATAATCCTTCTATCGTTGCGGCGGAATTTACAAAAACATATCAAGAATTTGCAACAAGCCCGTCTTCTATGGCGGGTTATTCGGCGTTTATAAAGGCTTGTGTGGGTTTGGAAAGTGGTTCGGTTCTTTTCCACTGCGCCGCTGGTAAGGATAGAACCGGCTTCGCGGCGGCAATAATTCTGAAAATACTGGGCGTTTCCGACGACGACATTTTTGATGACTACATGGAAACAAAACACTACCAAGCAGAAGCACACGACAAGTACATCGAAGACGCAAAGGCTCAAGGCTGCACAGACCAACAAATACAAGCTATGGAATCCATTTTTGGCGTAAATCCTCATTATATTAAAGCGGCTTTTGCGGCGGCAGAAGCGGGCTTCGGAAGCTTTGACGAGTATGTAAAATACGGG
>Ga0123355_10003276_pt1 | contig 23154 bp, 18 predicted proteins | sample TergutEmb28metaG_3_FD_89872 | JGI IMG/M metagenome (GOLD analysis project Ga0123355, IMG submission 89872) | Embiratermes neotenicus P1 segment gut microbial communities from Petit-Saut dam, French Guiana - Emb289 P1 | ecosystem: Host-associated > Arthropoda: Insects > Digestive system > Gut ... | reverse complement strand
GCCCACCGAGGTCTACAACCTCGCGGCGCAGTCGTTCGTCCAGACCTCCTTTGCCCAACCTGTCCTGACCGGCGAGGTGACGGCCCTCGGGGTGACCCGCCTGCTCGACGCCATCCTCCTCACGGACCCCTCCATCCGCTTCTACCAGGCCAGCTCGAGTGAGATGTTCGGGAAGGTGGTCGAGGTCCCCCAGAGCGAGGCGACGCCGTTTTATCCCCGCAGCCCCTACGGGGTGGCGAAGGTGTACGGCCACTGGATGACCGTCAACTACCGGGAGAGCTACGGCCTGCACGCCAGCTCGGGGATCCTGTTCAACCACGAGAGCCCGCGACGCGGGCTCGAGTTCCTCCCGCGCAAGGTCTCCTTCAACGCGGCCGCGATCAAGCTCGGGATGCAGGAAAAGGTGAAGCTCGGGAACCTCGACGCCCAGCGGGACTGGGGATACGCCGCGGACTACGTGCGGGCGATGTGGATGATGCTGCAGCAGGATTCGCCCGGCGACTACGTGATCTCGACGGGCGAGACACACCCGGTCCGGGAGCTGTGCCAGATTGCCTTCGACCATGTCGGCCTTCGGTGGGAGGACCACGTGGAGATCGACCAGCAGTTCTTCCGGCCGGCCGAGGTCGACCTCCTCATCGGCGACGCCACCAAGGCCGCCCGGACGCTCGGTTGGAAGCCCGAGGTCGGCTTCGCCGACCTCGTCCGGATGATGGTGGACTCCGACCTGAAGGCCCTCGCCGCCACCCGCTGACCGCTCAGACGCGGTGGGCGAAGATCCCGATGGCCCGGCCGGCGTAGGTCGGGTCCACCGAGGGGACCGACCCGTCGAAGGGGGCATCCCCGAAGACGTATACGGCGCCGTTGTCGGCCACGACCAGATAGCCGCGGTTGTCGGCGGTGGTCGTCACCCCGGTGACCGTGGCGGAGATGCCGAGGCCCGGGAGCGACCCGTCGAAGGTGGCGTCGCCGAAGGCGAACACGCCCCCGTCCCGGGCGACCAGCGTGTAGCCCTGGCCGTCGGAGCTCGGGACGATCCCGACGATCGGCTGATTCAGCCGGATGTTGCCGGTCGAGCCGAAGAACCGGGCGTCACCGAAGGTGAACACGCCGCCGTCGGAGGCCACGAGCCAATACCCTCGCCCGTCGGGAGTGGGCGCCATGGCCACGACCGGCGCGTTCAGGCGCATCCCGCCCGTCGAGCCGTAGAAGACGGCGTCCCCGAAGGTGAAGATCCCTCCGTCGGCGGCCACCAGCCAGTAGCCACCGCCGTCGAGGGACGAGGCCATGCCGAGCACCGGCGCGTTCAGCCTCAATCCGCCCGTCGAGCCGTGGAAGACGGCGCTCCCGAAGCTGAAGATCCCACCGTCCCCGGCCACCAGCCAGTACCCGGCCTGGCTCCCGGTCGGCGCCATCCCTACGACGGGCGCGTTGAGCGGCTTCCCCTGCATCGACCCGAGGGCCGGGGCCCGCCCGAAGCTGAACACGCTCCCGTCCGAGCCCACGATCCAGTACCCGTCGTCCCCGCCGGACACCGCCTGCGCCGCCGGCGGCACCGGGACGGGTGGTCCGCCGGGGATCACGCCGAAGGTGAACCAGTTGGATCGGAGCCCGAGCACGCCGGCGAAGTCGATCCCGCTCGTCACCACGCTCCCCGCGGTGCCGCTCAACGTCAGGGTGAGGACGCGGCCCCCCAGGTCGCCGAGCCCGTTGCGGGTGTCCACCACGGCGGAGGTCAGCGTCCCGATCGACGGGTAGACAGCCTCCACCTCGGAGGCGGGCACGGACACCGCCCAGGTGTGGTTCGGGTTCGAGGGGGTGGAGTCCCCTGCGTCGGGCACGGCCGGGAAGGCGCCCCCTGCGCTGTACCCACCGGTGGACGACGAGTACTCGGCGAGCGCCACGGACCCCGACGCCCCACACGACGCAGCCTCGCAGAGCAGCACGCGACCCGAGGTGTCGGTCACCGCCGCGTTCGAGTATCCGATGAAGGCGCTGTGCGTCGGCGAACCGGCCACATTGGGGTCGCCGTCGTAGACCTGGCACTGGGTGGAATCGCAGATCGTGGATTGACTGCGGACGTAGGCCAATGCATACGAACGTGCCGCAATGGCCTGGGCTTGCAGCGCCGCAATGCCGTTGGTCCCCCACGACGCGGGCGACTCGGCCGGGACGACCCCCGCGACGTAGGTATCGAGTGGAACCTGGTCGTAGACGGCCGTCCCCACCACCCTGATCGTTCCTGCGTAGAAGCGGGTAATGCTGCCTTCACGGATCGTCGTGTCGCTGCCGGGCCCGGCGGCGATCCTCGCCGAATTGTTGAACTCGCTGAGGCGGACGGTGATGAGCTCGCGCGGATTGACCGAGGACATCACCGTGTCCTCGTAGAAATGCGACAGGATCTGCGTGTAGTTCCAACCGGCGAGGGCGTAGCCATAGGCACCGTATTGGCCCATTCCCCGTCCGTGGCCGAAACCGTGCCCGGAGATACGGAGCGAGGCGATAGGCGTGGCCGTTGATAGAGGCGTTGCCGATGCAGATGGGGAGGCTAGAGGCAACGCCGTGAGGCTCGAGAGCCCCAGGAGCATCACGATGACAGCCGCCAAGCGTGGGCGCGACCGGAAATAGAGACGCACGAATACCCCTCCATCGCGGCCTCCGCCCGAGACCGCGCGTGATGTTAGCGGGGCGTGATCATGCTGCCAAGTGCCAGGTCACGGAACGTGACCGGGATGGGTCAGGTAGCCATGCCGACGATCGGCGCCGGCTGGGCCGACGAAGCCGCCGATCCGAAGAATCTGGCGTCGCCGAAGGTGAAGATCCCACCATCGGAGGCCACCATCCAGTAGCCCTGCCCGTCGCTCGTGCGAGCCATTCCCACGACGGGTCTGACGAGGGCGAGATTCCCGGTGGATCCGAAGAACCGGGCGTCCCCGAAGCTGAAGATCCCGCCGTCGGAGGCGGCCATCCAATACCCCCGACCATCCGGCGTCGACGCCATCCCAACGACCGGCTTGTTCAACCTGATCGCCCCCGTCGACCCGAAGAACCGCGCGTCCCCGAAGCTGAAGACGCCACCATCGGAGGCCACCAGCCAATACCCCCTACCATCCGGCGTCGACGCCATCCCAACGATCGGCTTGTTCAACCTGATCGCCCCCGTCGACCCGAAGAACCGCGCGTCCCCGAAGGTGAAGATCCCGCCATCGGAGGCCACCAGCCAGTAGCCGCCCCCGTCCGGGGTGTCGCTCATCCCGACGACCGGCCGGTTGAGCGGCGTCGTCACCGAACCGAACTCGGGAGCGAGACCGAAGCTTGTCACCATCCCGGTGGCGCCCACCACGTCGTAGCCCGGGGTGCTCACGGCCCCCGAGCGGGCGGCGTTCAACGCGGCGGCGGCGTCGAGGTCCCCGCCGGAGATGCTCGCGCCCCCGGTGATCGGCTTGGCCGTCGTGATCAGCAGGGACGACACCTGCGAGGCGGTCAGGCTCGGGTGGGCGGCGATCAGGAGCGCAGCCGCCGCGGAGACGGCCGGGGCCGCCATGGACGTCCCGGTCAGGACCGCGTAGCCGCCGTTGTTCCAGGTGGAGAGGACGTCGACGCCGGGGGCCGCGATGTCGGCGGCGGTCCCGGACTCGGAGAAGGGCTCGATTGCGCCGGTGTTGTCCTCGGCGGCGACGGAGATGACCCCCGGATAGGAAGCGGGGAAGGTGGGGCCGTTGCCCATCTGCCCGTCGTTGCCGGCCGCAGCCACGACCACCACGTTGTGGGCGATGGCGAACTCGACTGCCGCCTCCTCGTCGGGGTCGGGGCCGCAGTCGTTCGGGTTGGCCGCGCACGAGTCGTTCGACAGCGAGAGGTTGATGACCCGGTCACCGGCGGCGACGGCGTCGTAGATGCCGGTGGCGACGTCGGTGGTGTTGCCGTTGCCCTGGTTGTCGAGGACCTGGATGGCCTCGACACGCGTGTTCCACCCGAGGCTTGCGATCCCCGTGCCGTTGTTCGTGTGCGCATCCACGATCCCCGCCACGTGGCTGCCGTGCCCGCTTTGGTCACCGGACACCGTCGGGGTGGTGCCGCAGCCCGACTCCCCCGCCTGTTCGCACACGTCGGGGCCGGCGATGACCTGGCCGGCCAGGTCCGGGGTGGTCAGGTCCGCGCCGGTATCGAGGACGGCCACCTTCACCGACGGACTGCCGGTGCTGAGGGCCCAGGCGCCCGGGGCGTCCACGGCGGCGAGGTTGGGTTGGCTGGCGGCCACGGTCGCACCCGACTCGTCGAAGGGCTCGGGATTCAGGGCGGGGCACGGCCCCCGGTAGCAGGGATCGTTGGGCGTCACGGCAGCGGCGTGGACCGCTTGTGGCACATCGGCGTAGGAGACCGCGGTCGACGACCGCAGGCGGTTCAGGACGCCGGGCACCTCGCCTTCGGGAACCGACAGGGTGAACCGGTCCGCCGGCAGCCCTCGGGGGGTCGAGCCGGGAAGGCCGCCGAGCACGGACGAGGCGTGCACCGCCGTGGAGGAGAGGCCCACCACGACCTGCACGTTCGGCACCGCGGCCGTGGCGGGCGCCAGCGAGAAGCCGGATCCGAAGAGGATCGTGAGCCCCCCGATCACCCCGATCAGGCCCGCTTTGCGGACTCGACGCCCCACCCGAACGGCCTGCAGTCCTCCAAACACGAGGGGACACCCTATCCCCCGGGTCGGAGCGGTCCGGGGACAGGGGCCCCGGTGCCGGGGGCCGGAGTGGCCGGCTCTCAGGAGCGGAGGGCGGAAAGTTCCCGCTGGGCCCGCCGCGCAATGCGGATCACCAGCGCTCGCAGTGGTTCGAACCGCCGGCCGAGCACACGGCGCCCGAGGGCGCCCGCGACGACGAGGGGGATGTCCCTCGGGAGGACCTCGGGGGGACCGAGGAGGCTCACCCCGGGGTGGCGCGACGGCCCCTCGGAGGCCTCGACGATCCGGAGCCGGCCCGCCGGCCACCCGGCGGCCGTCGCCAGTTCATCCCTCCCCTCCTCGACCACGACCTCGTCGACATGGCGCCACAGGAATCCCCGCAGCGGACGAGGCAGCCCGAGCGGCCCGGTGACGAGGACGCTCACCCGCTCGAAGCGGTCCAGGGCCACGACCAGTCCGGCGACCGCGAGGAGAGCGACGCAGGGACCGACGGCCCCCCGTACTCCGGCCACGACGCCCGCTCCGGGGGGGCGGGCGGACGCCGGCACGCCCAGTTGCCCGCCTTCCAGTCCGAGCACGAGCCTCGGCGGATGGTCCGCGGCGAGCCGCGCCCGCTCGAGGCGCCACCCGGCCAGCGGCCCGGCGACCCGCGCCACCAGGTCGGCCGCTCCCGGCCGGAGCGACGCGGTGACCACCTCGTCGCCCTCGGCCCAGGCTCTGCGCAGGGCGGCGAGCGAGGCCGCCGAGGCCGGCCCGCCGATGGGGGGGAAGCTGCCGACCAGCAGTACCCGTGAGGGGGCGGGCGTGGGAGCCATGGGCATGGACAACCATAGGGCTCGCCGACGGCATTCCTATACTTCACCAACCATGAACTGGCCGATCCGCAAAGCCCGCTCGGAGCTTCGCCGTCAGGCCGTGCGCGTCGTGCAGCCCTCGTTCGACGAACTTCAGGCACGCCTCGAGGCGGTGACCGAGGCCCAACGCGACAGCCTCGGTCGCGAGCTCACCCAGCTCAGAGCGGAGGTGGCTGCGATCCTCCCGGGCGTGCGGGCCGAGAACGTGGAGCTCACCCGGATGCTCCGCCAGCAGGGCGACGCATCCGACGAGGTGGCAGAGATCCTCGGCCGCACGCTGACCAGGCTCGGTGCCGAAGTGGAGGCGTTGAGCGAAGCGGTCGAGCGACTCGAGGCTCGCCTGGACGACGAGCGGCAGACCCCGGCCGCGTCGGGCGTCGGGGATCCCGCAGAATGAGCCCGGGCCGGGTCGTGGTCGACCTGGTCGCTCCCCAGAGCCCGAGTTACCGCGAGCGGGGGATCGCACGCCACGGCCTCGACTACGCGAACGCTCTCGTCGACCGGCATCCCGATCTGATCGACCGAGTCCTGCTGCATCCCGAGCTGCCGCCGGCGGGCGGCCTCGAGCACCTCATCGAATCGGGGAAGGCGGCGACGGATCTGGAGGGGATCGGCCCCGGTGGCGTGTTCCATGTGACCTCCGCATTCGAACCGGAGGTGCCGGTACGCCGGTTGTGGCCCCGGGTGGTGTCCGCTCAGAAGATGCGTCTGGTGGTCACCGTGTACGACCTCATCCCCGACATCTTCCCTGACCTGTACCTGGTCGATCCGGGCCTGCGACGCCGCTGGCGGTCGTGCCGGGAACTGGCGAGGGTGGCCGATCACGTCCTGGTTCTGTCGGAATCGGGGGCGGACGACGTGGTGCGGCTGCTCGGTGTGCCGCGCCGGAGGGTGTCGGTGATCGGGGCCGGCGTGCACGCCCGCTTCCGGACCCCCTACTCCCTCCCCGCCGCCCTTGCCGCCGCACGTGCGGCAGTGCCCGGCCTCGGCGAGCGGTTCATGGTCTACAACGGCGCCATCGACCCGCGGAAGAACCTCGACCGCCTGGTCGAGGCGTACGCGACGCTGCCCGCCGCGATCCGCGACCGATGGCAGCTGGTCCTCGTGTGCCGGGCCGATCCCCTGCAGGCCAACCACTACCGGGTGATGGCCGAGCGGCTCGGAGCCGGGGGGCAGGTGCTCCTTCCCGGCTACGTGTCCGACGAGGCGCTCGTGTCGCTGTACCAGTCCACCGACCTGTCGGTGTTCCCCTCCCTCTACGAGGGGTACGGGCTTCCCGTGGTCGAGGCACAGGCCTGCGGGGCCCCGGTGATCGCCGCCGACAACTCGTCGCTCGCGGAGCTCGTCGACTCCGACGCCCGCTTCGATGCGACCGACGTCACCGCCATGGCTGACGCCATGGAGCGTGGGCTCACCGACATCGACTTCCGGGCGAAGCTCGAGGCCTCTGCGAAGCGCCCGCCCCCGAACTGGGCTGATGTGGCCGATCGCGCCGCAGCCGTCTATCAGGAGCTCCTCGACCGGGACCGCGGTCGGTCTCTCACCCCGGGCTGGGCGCATCAGCTCCGTGTCGCCGTCGTCGCTCCGATGCGGCCGGTCGCCGGCACCGCGTCGGCGGGCACAGCGTCCGATGGGGGACGCGGAGGCGAGGCGCCCGAAGCGCGCTATCTCGAGGACGTGTCCGGCCTCGGCGAGAACCTGGTCGACGCCTTCGAGGCCGCCGGCGCCAAGGTCGACCGCTTCGTCGACGGAGATGCCGCCCCCGCGAGCGGGACCGGCAAACGAGCCCGCCTGCAGCCCGCAGCGCTCGGGCTGATGGACGGCTGGCGAGCCGGCTACGACCTGGTCGTCTGTTGTGTCGGCGATCACCCGGTCCATCTCGGCGCCCTGGCCGTGCTCCGGCGGCACGACGCGGCCGACCTCCCACTCGTCGTCATCGCCCACCAGGTGCGGCTCCCCCGGCTGTACGAGGCGGCCGCCCGGATGGGAGACCTCGGGACAGACGTGGCGGCGGTCCTGCGCTCCATCTATCCCGGTCTGCCCCCTGAGGTCGGCGCCCATGGGCTCGATGCCGCCACCGCGACGCGACACGGCCTGGTGCTGGCTCGGGAGGTGATCGCCGTCGCCCGCCGCTACCTGGTCGCGAATGAGACGGACGCCCGCCTGGCGGGGATCGACGCCCGACCCGCAGACAGGGTCCGCATCCAGGTCGTTCCCGAGCTCACACTCTCAACCTCCAGTGAAGATAGAGACTTGAAGAAGCTGGTTTCCGTTCTGCTGGCCGAGGAGGTGGTCCGGCCGGCCAGCCTCGGCCCGGTGTCGCGATGACCTCTTCGGTGGTGATCCTTTCCTACCGGCCCGGCGAATGGCTGGCCGAGGCGGTCGGGTCCGTGGTCGACCAGGCCGACGAGGTCGTGGTCGTCGACAACGGGTCGGACGGCGCCGAGGCCTCGCTGATCGCCAGGCGGGCCGGCGCCCGGGTGGTGCGGTCGGAACGCAACCTCGGCTTCGCCGGCGGGGTCAACCTGGGCGTCGACTCGACCACCGGCGACCTCATTGCGCTGCTCAACGACGACGCCGCAGCCGAGGCCGGCTGGCTGGCGCGTGCCGGGGAGGTCCTGGCAGATCCCGACGTTGCAGCCGTCGGTCCGAAGATCCGTCTCGCCACCACCTACCGCGAGGTCGTGCTGGCCGACCATCACGACGCCCCGGGCGACCACCGCCACCTCGGCCGCCGGTTGCGGTCGGTGACCGTCGACGGGGTCGAGGTCATCGGTGAGCTCCTCGGCGGCGTGTACCGCGCGGAGGAGTCGCGAGGCGACCGCTGGCGTTGGACCATCTCCGGCAGGCCCTGGTATGTGCCCCTCAAAGGGGCGGCTGGCGGTGGGGACGGCCGGGGAGCCTGCCCCCACCCCCGGGCGTTCGAGGTCCTGATCGACGGCCAGCCCGCACCGCCGGGGGCGGCGTGCCGCCTGATCAACAGTGCCGGGCTCTACCTCCGTCCCGACGGGTACGCGGGTGACCTGGGCCTCGGCGCCCCCGACGACGGCCGCTTCGACCAGCGACAGGACCGCTTCGCGTTGTCGGGCACGGCGCTGGTGTTGCGGGCCGATACCTGGCACCGTATGGGACCCCTGGCCCCCACGTTCTTCGCCTACTACGAGGACATCGACTGGTGCTGGCGAGCCAACCTCGCCGGCCTCCGCCTCGTCTACGACCCTTCCTCTGCCGTCGATCATCGCCGTTCCGCCACCAGCGGGGGCGAGGCCGCCGTACGGGTGATGGCGGAGCGGAACCGGACGCTCAGCATGGTGCGAAACGGCCCGCTCCCGCAGACGCTCGGCGCGCTCGCGCAGCGCTGGAAAGAGGGGCCCGACGGCGGGGTGCGACAGGCCATCGCCGGAGAGCTCCCGTGGGCCGTCTCGACCCGCGTCAGCACCTGGGCGAGGCGATCCGCGGGAAACCTTCCCCCCTATCACCGGGCCCGGGCACTGTGGACCGGAGGGGTCCGCCCCGCCCCGGGGGCGCCGGTGGCGACCAGGACACGGGCCGAGGTCTGGAGGCAGTGGGCGGGCATCGACAACCGCTGGGACGACTCCCCGGCCCGGCCGGGCTGAATCGATGTCGCTCCTCGGGTCGGGACCCTCTCGTGGCCGGTGGCCGGCGTCGATCCGGACGACCGGCGCCGCGCTGCGGCCGGCGGCGACCTCGGCCGCCCGGCGACTCCGCCTGGACACCGGGGCCTCCGCGCTGCTGAAGCGGGCCGGGTTGCAGAGGGCCCCGGCGCCGGGACCCGACGCGCCGGCCAGCGAGGCCGACGTCTTCGCCGCGTACCGGCTGCTGCTCGGCCGAGAACCCGACGCGGAGGGCCTCGCCGGCTACCGCCGGCGCCTGGGGCGGCTCGGCCGCCAGGAGCTCGCCGCCGAGCTCCTCGGTTCGGTCGAGTTCGCCCGGCGGCATCCGGGAGCGGCCTCCCCTCTCGACCAGCCCGTCGCGGTGGAGGGGTTCACGATCGTCGTCGACCCCGCGGACTGGGCGGTCGGCGCCACCATCACCGCGACCGGCCGCTACGAGCCCGAGGTGACCGCCGTGGTCCGCTCGCTCCTGCGCCCGGGCGCGACCTTCGTGGACATCGGGGCGAACATCGGGTGGTTCAGCCTCCTCGCGGCTTCGATCGTCGGACCGGCCGGGTCGGTGCTGGCCGTCGAGCCGAACCTGCGCAACTGCGAACTGCTGGAGGGGAGCAAGAAGCAGAACGGGTTCTCCCAGATAGACGTACTCCCCGGCGCCGCCTCGGATCGGCAGGGCTGGCTGGCGCTGCAGACCGACGCCAGCAACGGGCGGGTCGTGCCCCTCGGGCCGGTGTCGGGCGCCACCGCAGCCATCCCCTGCTCCTATGTGGTGCCGGCCTTTCCCCTCGACCAGCTCCTCGCCGAGCGGGGTCTGGACCAGGTCGACGCCATCAAGGTGGACGTCGAGGGGGTCGAGACCGCCGTCTTCGCCGGGGCGCAGCGCCTCCTCTCCGACCGGCGCACTTCGGTCGTCTTCGAGTGGTATCCGGATGCCCTCCGCTCCACCGGGGGCGTCGCACCCGAAGCGCCGCTCCGCCGCCTGCGCGACCTCGGCTACGCCATCGAGGTGATCGGTGCCGGTGGGCCGGACCTGAGCGACAGGGACGTGGAGGCCATCCGGATCGCGAGCGGGCGGGAGAACCTCGACCTCCTGGCCCGGCCCCGGTCCTGACCGCGCGTCGAGCTAGCCCTTCGGCAGGGTGACCGAGCTCCTCCCTGGCGGAGCCGACCAGCGCAGCGCCGTGACGCCGTCGGCGTCGAGGACGACCTCGCCCCGGAGCACGTTGCGCACGTAGGAGACCGCGGCGGCGGTTTGGGTGCTCGTCGCCGATTCGATTCCCCAGTCGGTGAAGACGAACACCACATCGCGGACGCGCACCGGGACCGTCTGGCCGTCGGGGAAGCTGTCCAGGAACGGATAGGCGAAGCGGCGCCCGCCGAAGCGGCCGATCACCCCCTGAGAGACGACCACCTGGGCGGTCGCCGGGATCCGGCGCTTCACCTCTGCCAGCGCCGACGCGGCCGCCGGCGGCACCTGGAAGAACGTCCGGACACGGGGCGTCCACACGACGCTCAGGTACAGCGCCTGGGCGACGACCAGGACGCACGCGACCACGACGATGGGCCGGCCGGCCGGGCGCCGCACGAGCCAGGTGCACACCGCGACCAGACCGACCGCAGAGAACATCACCGGGGCGAGGTTCTGGAAGGCGGCGTCGGTGCCGACGAAGTTCGCCGAGGCGTTCAGCGCGTTGGCCCCGAACACCACCACCGCCATCGCGATCCCGACCGTGGAGAGGGTGCCGAGGTACCCGGTCGCCGCAAGGAACCTGGCCAGCTCGTGGCGCCGGGACCACACCGTGTGGGCCGGCAGGGACGGGTGCGTCACCACCCCCCAGACGATCGCGAGGGTCGCCCCGATCCCCGTGCCAACCGGGTGGCGGGCCAGATAGCCGTAGCTGTAGGGCACGGTCGACCCCTTGCCCGACCCGAGGAGCGCGATGAGCGCCAGCCAGGCAAGGGCCACGACCACGACGACAAGTCCGGTCCGCGCCCGCGCCCGGCCGGAGAGGAGCAACGAGAGGCCGAGGGCCACGGCGTACGTGGCGGCCACGTCCCCGCAGGCGAGCACCGCCGCCAGCCACCACCAGCCTCGACGGCGACCCGCCCAGAAGTCCCGGCCGGCGAGCAGGACAGCCAGCACGGCGATGGGCTGGAAGTGAAAGTCGAAGGCCGCGGTCCAATACGTCCACGGATTCACGACCAGGATGACGAGGAGCGCCGGGGCCACCGCCACCGGGGCGCCACGTGCTGGCCAGTATTCCTCGATCAGTTCGAGGCCCCACCGAAGGGCGACCAGGCAGGCGGCTGACAGCGCCAGGTCCTGAACGACGAGCAGGGTGAACCCGCTTTGACCCACCCACCACAGCAGCGCCAGCGGCCACATGAGGAGCTCGAAATGGCTCTGCCAGAATGGGTAGCCGTAATTCGGGTAGTTGTAGGGAAAGATCGTCAGGTGGGGATTGAGATTTCCCGAGGCGATCTGGCTCCACGCCTGATAGAAGGTGGCGAAGTCCGAGGTCAGGTCGAAGCGGTGCCACAGGTGCCAGCTGAGCACGAGGAGACCGGCGAACTGGAGGGCGAAGATCGCCTGCCCCGCCCGCCACACGAGCCGCAGCGACGGGTGCAGCGCTGCGTGGCGACGCTGCCTCAGTGCAGCATGGCTTTCAGATCGGCTTCCATCCGATCGAGCACGACGGGCCAGGTGTAGGTGTCGAGGACATACCGCCGGCCCCGCTCAGCCATCTCGGCGGCCATCGCCGGATGGTCCGTCAGGTGACGCAACCGCCGGGCCAATCCGGCCCCGTCAGCGAACACGACACCACCGCCCGATCGCTCGCAGTGCCAGGCGACGACCTCGCTCCCCTCGCGGGCCAGGACCGGCGTCCCCGCCAACCACGACTCCATCACGGACCGGGAGAAGCTCTCCATGAGGCTGGGCTGGACATACGCGGCGGCGGCGGCAAAGGCGTTGTCGCGCTCGGCGGTATCGAGAAACCCCAGGTCGTGTACCCGCCCGAGGAGCCCTCGGGGCAGGTCTGTTTCCCCGACCCCGACACTGACGAGGTCGAAGCCCGAGTCGTCAAGTTCGAGGGAATCCGCGTAGGCGTCGAGCAACCAATTCCACCCTTTGTCCACCTCCCTCCGCCCGGCAAAGAGCAAAAACGGACGCCGGATCCCATGACGTTGCCGGAAACCCGCCGGGTCATAGGAGGCTGGAATATCGACGCCGGCTCCGGTGACGCTGTGACGTTCAGTGACGGGACCGAGCCGGTGCGCAAGCTCGTGCTCGGGCTCGGAGAGGAACCAGGCGCGGGCCGGATCGGCGAGGACCGGGCGGATCGCCTCCAGCTTGGCGTACACCTCGTCGTGCAGACAGGGGATGACGACCGCCCGATCGGCCACGATCGGCATGCACACCGTGGTGGTCCAGAACAGGTACGGCGAGAAGAAGACGGCGTCGTAGCCGCTGCCGTGGCGGAGGAGGTGCCGGAAGAGCCCTGGGACTCGGAACGGAAAGCTGAGCCAGCCGACCTGCTCGTCCGGGGTGGTCGGGCGGCCGTAGTAGATGCTGAGGTGTGTCCGGTGCCCGAGCCGGGTCCGCGACTCCACCGTCTCGAAGCGCCGGACGGTGACCCCGTCCTCCTCGGTCGTGTCGGGGGCGAGCTCGTTCGCCCAGGTGTAGTGGTCGACGGCGCAGGTGGTCAGCACCTCGACCTCCCACCCGCGTCCGGCGAGTCCGACGGCGATCTCGCGGGAGACGGCCTCCGACCCACCGACGACGCCCGGGCCGAACCGCGGGGTGACGAACGCGAGCGACCCGGTCACCGGTGGCCCGCCTCTGCGAGCCATCCGGTGAGGATCCGCAGGAAGGCAGCCGAGGTGACCGGCAGGGATAGCTCCCGGGCGCGTTCCCTGGCGGCCGCGACCAGCTGCATCCGCCGGTCGGCGTCGGCCAGCAGGCCGGCCACGGCGTTCGCCACGACCCAGGGATCCTTGTTCGGAAGCAGCACGCCGGAACCGGCGAGCGTCTCGGGTACGGCGGCGGCGTCGAACGCCACCACCGGAATCCCGAGCTCCATCGCCTCGAGCACCGGCACGCAGAATCCTTCGTGCTCGGAGAGGCAGACGAAGACGTCGGCTGCGGAGAAGTGGGCGAGCAGGTCGGGGAACGGCACGGCGTCGGCGATGGTCACGCTGTCGCCGAGCTCCAGGCTCTCGGCCAGCTGCTCGAGCGCCCGCAGGTAGCGCACCGCGGTGGCGCCGCCGACGAGCGTGAGCCGGGCCAGGGGATCGAAGAACCGCCGGTAGGCGGCGAAGGCGCCGATGATGTCGTGCTGGCACTTGTTGGGGGCGATCCGGCCGACGAACAGCCAGTTGGCGCCACCGCGCTCCTTCTGCCGGCGGAGGCGGTCGAGCGTCCGGCCGTCGGGCGCCCGGTGATACTCCTCGAGGTCGACCAGGAGATGGGCGGTAGCGGTCCGGGCGTAGCCGGCGGCGACGAGGTCCTTCTCATTGAACTGTGAATCGGCCATCGCCAGCCCCACGATGGGGGCCATCGCTTCGAACTCCGAACGGGCCAGGTCCATGCTCTCGGCCGCCGCCGGCTCCCAGCGCCGGAAATACGACGAGGGGGTGATGTTGTGGTAGTCGGAGACGACGGTGACGCCGCGCGCCGCATGCTCGGTCAGCCACTCGGCGATCCCCGAATGGGTTGAGGAGTGGTAGATCACGACGTCGCCCGGCTGGGGGCGGGCCTCGTGGTACGACCGGGCCTCCGAGGCGACACGTGGATCGATCGACTCGGAGTAGATGTCCGACTCGATGCCGCGTCCCCGCAGCAGCGAGCGGATCTGGAGGCTGTGGTTGCCGATGGCGTCGTGCTTCATGAAGCCCGGGACGTACTGGTCGATCCTCACGCCTGGCGCTCCAGCTCCGTGCCCGGCGGGGACGGGTCCTCCGATCGCGCAGCCGGCGTGTCGCCGGGCTCCGCCAGCCGGTGCTCGAGCCGCTCCACCCGCTCCCTCAGGCGGCCGAGTTCGTCGGTCAACCCGCTCGCGGTGTCCTCTAACCGGTCGGTCCGCTCGGCCATCGCCGTCCCGAACCGGGTGGCCGCCTGGCCGAGCACGGTCGTCTGGTGAGCCAGGTAGCGCAGGTACCAACGGGTGAGCCTCTTGATCACCTGCTTGGCGACGCGGCCGGCTCGGACGTTGGAGGCGGTAGGGACCTCGATATCGATCGTCGCGGCGTCCGCCAGATCCGCCAGGGCCGAGGCCACATCGGACTCGTCGGGCCCGCTCCGTCGCCCGATGCGCGCCATGGCGCCGCGGATCTGTGCCAGGTACCGGGCGTCGGCCACGCTCAACGACGATTCCGCCTCGGGCGGGCTGGAATCGGGGGCATGGCGGGTGTCCGGGACCTGGCTGGTGTCCGAACCTGGGGGGAGGGCGTCGGCCATCGGCGTCCAGGAGCGTACCAACCCGGCCCCGGGATCCTGCTCCATATGCCGGTCCGGGGCGGGGTGCGGGTCGCGGCAGAAGGCCAGCAGCGGGGCGGCGACGTCGGCCCAGTGGAACCGCCGGGCGAGCGTCGAAACCGCCTCGGCTGCGACGGGCTCCTCGAGCAGGCGGACGAGGCCGGCGGCGATGGCATCGACGTCGCCGGCCGGGACCGTGACGCCGGCACCTGCAGCGGCCACCTCTTCCGCCAGCGAGTCACCCCCGGTGAGCACCATCGGCAATCCGGCCCAGATGTAGTCGAGCACCCGGGTCCGGAACGAGAAGCGGGTCTCGAGATGGTCGAGATGCGTGCTCACCCCCAGGTCGGCGTCGAGGAGGAAGTCGGCGCGCTCGTCGTAGGGCACCCAGCCCTCGTTGAACAGGATGTGCGTGCCGGTCAGGCCCAGGCGCTCGGCCAGGATGCGCGTCTCGCTCGCCATGCGCATCTCGGGGATGTGCGGGTTGGGGTTCCGCATGCCGAGGAAGACCAGCTTGAACTCCGGGTTCGACCGGCGGACCCGGTCGACGGCCCGGACGAGCGAGAGCGGGTCGAACCAGTTGTAGACACCGCCTCCCCACACCGCCACCCGGTCGCCCGGACCGAGGTGCAGCCGCTCACGCAGCCCGGCGCCCCGGCGGGCCGGGGGGATCGCCGGCAGGCCGAAGGGCACGACGTCGATCAGGCGGTGCAGGCGGGGGTCGTCTGCATACGTCGAGGGGTTGATGCGCCCGACGGCGTCGAGCGAGCCGAGCCAGAAGTCCCGCTGGCGGGGGCTGGCGCAGACGAAGAAGTCGCCCCGCATCAGGTCTTCGCGGACCACACCACCGAGATGCGCAAGGTTCGCCGCATGGGCCGCCGCGTCGGCGCCTGGATCGGGCTCGAGGTTCTCGAGCTGGTAGGGGTCGTAGATGTCGACGACCAGCGGGACGTCTGACCGGGCGATCTCGGGGTAGCGGCGGACCACGCTCCCCGGCCCGACCACCACATCGGACCCCCGGGCGAGACGGGCGACCTCGTCGGGCTCCGCGAATCGGACCTCCATCGCGGGGTGACGGCGCTCGCAGGCGACCGAGCTGACCAGGGTGACCTGATGCTCAGCCGCGACGACCTCGGCCAGATGCCAGGCCCGGATCGCCGGGCCGGGCATACGGTCCCCCAGGGGGTCCGTGGTGATCACGAGCACTCGTGACGACGTCATGCCTCCGAGGTGAGATCACCGATCTGCCACACCTCGCCGAGGGAGACCCAACCGGCTTCCCCACTTCGCGTGTGCCCGCGCACGACGTCGAAGCGGAGGACGTTCTGGCGGTAGTCGTATTGGTGCAGGAGGCTGTAGTCGACGAGGGCGACGTGAATGTCGTAGGTCGCCGGCAGCAGGCGGAAGGGATTGAACCGGATGTCGACGTGGCCTCGTCCGGTGAGCTTCTCCGGCACGCAATGCGCCTCGCGGCTATTCGTCCCGTTCAGGAGAAACCCCTCCAGGGTATGGAACGCTATTCCGAAGACCGGGCGCTCGATCGGCTCGTCTATGTCGTAATGAATCCTGAGTGTGACCGGATCACCGGAGTGGACCTGGGTCGTGCGCTGACCCCGGTGGTCGAGCAGTTCGACCCGGCTCACGCGGGCCTCTCCGCTCCCCCATCGATGGTGCCCTTCGGAATCGAGAGACCGGTCGACGTGCACGTTGCCGACGTAGGCCTCGATCACCTCGCGTGGCTCGCCGATCTTCTTCAGGCGACCGTGCTCGAACCACGCCACCCGGTCGCAGAGATTCTGGACGCCGCCCATGCCGTGACTGACCAGCACAATGGTCTTCCCCTGGCTCCGCAGGTCGGCGAACTTCTCGTTGCACTTGCGCTGAAAGGCCTCGTCGCCGACGGCCAGCACCTCGTCGACCAGCAGCACGTCAGGATCGACGTTGATGGCGACCGAGAAGCCGAGCCGGATGTACATGCCCGAGGAGTAGTTCTTCACGGGCTCGTCGATGAAGGCCCCGATCCCCGCGAAGTCGACGATGTCGTCGAAACGACGCCTGAGCTCCTTCTGGCCGAGACCGAGGATCGCGCCGTTCAGGAACACGTTCTCCCGGCCGGTCAGTTCGGGATGGAAGCCCGCCCCGAGCTCGAGCAGCGCCGAGATCTTCCCCTCGACCGCGACGCGGCCCTCGTCCGGCCGGAGGATCTTGGTCAGGCACTTGAGCATCGTGCTCTTGCCGGAGCCGTTCTCGCCGATGAGCCCGAAGGTCTCGCCTTCGTGCACGTCGAACGAGACGTCGCGCAGCGCCCAGAAGTCGTCGGCGACGAGGCGGTGTCCGCGCAGCACCGCAGCCTTCAGCGTCTGATTGCGCTCCTTGAACAGGCGGAACTTCTTGGAGACGCCCTCCGCCGAAACGACGACCCGTCCGCTCTCGGAAGGCTCGTCCGGCTCGCCGTCGCCGTCGGGCGGGATCGCCGCGTCGAGGCTCACAGCTCCTCCACGAGGCGAGCCTCGTGCCTGGCGAAGACGGTCCACCCGATCGCGAAGGTGATCGCCGCGGCGGCGATGACCGCCCCGAGCCCGTACAGGCCCGGGAGCGTCCCGTAGTACAGGCCGTCGCGAAACGCGATGGTGGCATCGGTCATCGGGTTCAACTTAGAGACGAACAGCGCGGTCCCGTGGAGCACCGTCGGGGGGTACACGATCGGGGTCAGGTACAGCCAGGCCAGGAAAAAGATCGTCATGAAATACTGCACGTCACGGAAATAGACGTTCGCGACCGCGAGCAGCAGGCCGAGTCCCGTCGCGAAGACGACCATGAGCATGATCAAGAGGAACGTCATCGGGAGGAAGATGAACGCCTGGTAATCCCCGAAGGCCGCGAGGGCGAGGACGAGGAGTGCCATCTCGATGAAATGCGACACGAGGGCGGCGGACACCGAGGAGATCGGCAAGAGCTGACGGGGGAAGTAGCTCTTCTTGATCAGGTTGTCGTTGGCGGGAAGGCTGCCGATCGCCGCATTGACCGCGGTCTGGAAGAAGTTCCACGGCAGCATGGCGCAGAGCAGCCACAGCGCGAAGACGCTGAGGCCGTTCACCCCGGGCGTGGGCTTCGCACGGAGGACGAAGTGGAAGACGATGGTGTAGATCGCCGTATAGGCGAGGGGGTTGACCATCGACCAACCCCACCCGAGCCACGACCGCTTGTACTTCGAACGCAGCTCGCGCAGCGTCAGATTGGCGAACAACTCCCGCGAGTTGCGGACTTCCCTCCAGGCGCTCCGCCGCGGCGGTGAGGGCTTTGCCGGGTGCTCCTCGCCGGCGACCGCGGTCATCCGGGCGCTCTGGTCCAGATATCGTGCGCCATTCCGAAAATGCTACTGGACCTCCTCGCTTGAACCCCGTCATGAGGCCCGATCGGCGCTCCGTCGAGACTTGGAGCATATCATGGCTCTGCGTGGATTTATAGGTTATGTCACACCGACCCGATGACCTGCCGGGAACCGAGGCTTCCGTCGAGGACCTCACGGCACTCGATCGGATCCTCACGCTGACCGATCAGGTGATCGGCCTGCAGGCCGAGCTGGCCGAGGCACGCTACCGGTACGACCTGGCAGAGACGGCCTTGAGCTCGGCACCAGCCGCCGGCTCCCGGCACGAAGCGGCCAGCGGGGACGGCGATCTCACCCTGCAGGCACGCCTCGCGACCGAGATCGAGCTCCGGCAGGGCCTCGCGCGCCAACTCGCCCGGGAGCGGGCCAGGGCGGACGAGGCCGAACGCCAGCTGGCGCAGCTTCGCGCCTCGTGGCTGTCGCGGGCCGAGCGTGCCGCCCGCTCGACGGGCCAGGTCGTCCGGAAGCGATGGCACTGAGCGCTTCGTCGACCCCTGACGAGACCGCGGGTGCCCGGCCGGGCCCCCGCTTCTCGATCGTGGTGCCGGTCCACCGGACGCCTGCGGAGCTTCTCGAAGCGGCGATCGCGTCGGTCACCGATCAGACGCTCGCCAGCTGGGAGCTGCTCGTGGTGGACGACGGGCCCACGGCATCGGGGGTACAGGCGGTGGTCGACTCCCTGGACGACCCCCGTATCCGGGTCGCTCGGCCAACCCCGGGCGACCCCCTTGGAGGGGCCGGCGGCGAGTGGATCACCTTCCTCGACCAGGACGACCTCCTGGCACCCGAGGCCCTGGAGATCTGCTCTGACCGGCTCTCGGGCAATCCGGAGTGTGACGTCCTCTACACCGACGAAGACTGGATCGACCCCGACGGCGAGCCACTGGGCCGTTTCCTCAAGCCGGACTGGTCGCCCGAACGGCTCCGGTGTCAGCACTACGTGAGCCACCTGTCGGTGTTCCGCAGCGAGCTCATCGAGCGAGTCGGCGGGATGCGCCCCGGCTTCGACGAGTCGCAGGACCACGACCTGGCCCTCCGGACCACCGAGTCGGCGCGGAGCATCGTCCACGTGCCCCTGGTCCTCTACCACCGTCGCATGCGTCCCGGGCAGGTCGGCACCATCGGAGGCCGGGCGGCCTCCGAAGCGGCCCGCCGGGCCATCGAGGAGCACTGCAACCGGATCGGGGTGGAGGCGACGGTCGAACAGATCGATCGACCTGGGGTGTACCGGCTGCGCCGGCGCCTGCGCGCCGAGCCCCTCGTCTCGCTCGTGATTCCCACCCGTGGCTCCACCGGCCTGGTGAACGGGAGCGTCCGGACCTTCGTCACCTCGGCGATTCGAAGCGTGCTCGAGCGCTGCACCTACCCGGATCTCGAGTTCGTCGTCGTCCCGGACGCCGAGACTCCTCCGGCGGTGATCGCCGAGCTTGCGGAGCTCCTGGGGGATCGGCTGACCATCCTGCCCTACGAGGGGCCGTTCAACTTTTCCCACAAGATCAACCTCGGGGTGGCCGCGGCGAGCGGAGCCTATGTCGTGCTTCTGAACGACGACATCGAGGTCATCACGCCGGACTGGATCGAGACCATGCTGGGAATCGGCCAGCAACCCGACGTCGGCATGGTGGGCGCCACGCTGCTCTTCGAGGACGGGACCCTGCAGCACGCCGGTCACCTCTACCTCAGCGAAACGGCGATGGGACACGTCGCCTACGGCGAGGACTCCGCAGCTCCCGGACCCGGGATGGGGCTGCTCACCGAGCGGGAATGCTCGGGCGTGACCGCCGCCTGCGCCCTCATGGCGCGGCGCACGTTCTTCGAGGTCGGCGGCCTCTCGAGACAGCTCCCGGTGAACTACAACGACGTCGACCTGTGCCTGAAGGTTCGGAGCCTCGGCTACCGCATTGTCGTGACGCCGCACGCCCGGCTCCACCACTACGAGTCCAGAACCCGCCGCACCGGGATCGGTTCCTCGGAGTTGGCGCTGATCCGCCGGCGGTGGGGCAGGATCCTGCTCGAAGGCGATCCCTACTGGCGGCACCCCTGACGAGCGGGGATCCGGGTCACGAGGCGCGCGACCGGAGTGCAACCAGCGAACGCCGGAGCCGGCTCAGCACGCGGCGGACCGGAGGGGGGAGGCCGCCGGCCAGGCGTCCCGGCAACGAGCCGCTGGGTGCCGCCGAGGTGCTCGCCGCCGGGGAGTCGGGTGGGAGCCGATCGGCCGCCCATTGCGGATGCCGGCAGAACGCCACCAGCGGGGCGAGGATCGTCGCCCACCGATAGGCCTCGCGTACCCGCTTCACGTTGGCGATGGCGGCGGCCCGGGCGTCGGGGTCGGAGAGGAGCCGGTCCAGGGCCTCCGCCAGGAGTTCCGGGTCGCCGGCGGGGACGACGGCACCGAGCCCCTCCCGCTCCGCAAGCTCGGCGAAGCCGTCGCCCTCCGTCATCACCGTCGGGAGCCCGGCCCAAAGGTAATCGAGGATGCGGGTGCGGAAGGAGAACGTCGTCTCGGCGTTGGCGGGGTGCGTGCTGACCCCGAGATCCGCCTCCAGCAACACGTTCTGGCGTTCGGAGTAGTCGACCCAGCCGTCATTGAAGAACACATGCCGGCCGAGCACGCCGAGCTCACCCGCAAGGGAGCGGGCCGCAGAAGCCATGGCCATCTCGGGTACCTCCGGGTTCGGATGCCGGAGGCCGAGGAAGTACAGGCGAACCTGCGGCCGGCGGGCTGCGAGCAGGGCGACGGCGCGGACGAGGGTCAGCGGATCGAGCCAGTTGTAGACCCCGCCGGCCCATACGAGGAGCTCATCGTCACGCCCTATACCTTCCACCACCCCCCGCGCTCCGGGCTGTGAGTGCACCGGATCTGCGTCGTCGATCCCGAATGGGACGACGTCCACCAGCGCTCGAAGAGTGGGGTCGACATCCCAGGTGCGAGGGTTGATGCGGCCGAGAGCCGAGAGCTGTCCGAGCCACAGGGCGCGCTGACGTTCGTTGGCGCAGATGAAGAAGTCACCCCTCACCAACTGCCGGTTCAACTCGGCGAGGATAAAACCGTTCTGGCCCTCCCGGGCGGTCCGCTCCCCCGCCTGGGACAAGGCGAGCGTCTCGAGGTGCAGGGGCGTGTAGAGGTCGACCACCATGACCTTCTCGGACTCCCGCAGGCTCGGCACGTGGTGGAGGACATAGCCCTGGACGATCAGCACCTCGCACCACGCCTCGAGGGGCTCGAAGCCGCCTTCTCGAGGGGCCTCGAGGCGTACCGTCTCGCTCCGACGGGTGCAGATCCCGGACGTGGTAGCGAGCACGACGTCGTGCTCGGCCGCCAGGCGGTGAGCGACGTGCCAGGCCCGGATGGCGGTCCCCGCCATCTGCTCGGTGAGGACGTCCCCGGTGACGACGAGGATGCGGCGCCTCTCGCCGCCGGGATCGGTCATGCTCGGGCCGCGGCGATGCCCACGACCGGCGCCGGCAAGGCGTCGGGGTCGATCTGCTCGAGGTCCGGCGCCCCACCGAAGGCAGCCACCCGACCATCCGCCTGCACGATCCAGTATCCGTCTCCGTGTCCGGTAGCGGCGATGCCGACCACCGGCGCGCTGACCGCCGCAGCGGCCAGGGAGCCGAAGAAGCGCGACGTCCCGAAGGTGAACACCCCGCCGTCCGCGCCGACCAACCAATACCCGTCGCCGTCGGGCGAGGCACAGATCCCGGCGATCGGGGCGTTCAACGGATAGCCCGCCGCCGAGCCGTGATCGGTCGCGCGGCCGAGGCTGTGGACCTTGCCGCCGGCCTCGGCGACCCACAGCCCGGCGCGCCCAGGGACGCCGGCAAGCCCGACGACCGGGGCCTCGCGGCCGAGGCGGTCCGACTCGTACGCCGGGGCCTCGCCGAAGGCCTGCAAGCTACCCCGGGCCGACGCCAGCCAGTAGCCGGCGCCACCCGTGAGCGACGCGATGGCGACAATCGGGCCGGGCTCGGGCGGCACGCCACCGGTCGAGCCGTAGAACCTGGCCCCGCCGAAGGCGACGACGGCCCCGTGCTCGGTGGTGACCGCGTAGGCCGCGTCGTCGACCGTGGCGATTCCCGACACCCGCTCCTTCAAGTGGAGCCCCCCGAGAGAACCGTGGAATGGCACGGAGCCGAAGGGGTAGATGTGCCCGTCGGCGCTCAGCAGCCAGTAGCCGAGGGGCATCTTCGACTCCCACCGCCGACGGCTCCCGCGGCGATCCGACCGTGATTCGAAACGTCCTGCTCAGGCGCGAGCGTCGAGGTCACGCACCGGCCGGCGTCGGTTCGGTCACGTTGGAGGCCTTGGTGATCACCCGGTCGATGAATCCGTACTCCATCGCCTCGTCGGCCGTGAACCAGCGGTCCCGGTCGGAGTCGGCTTCGATCCGCTCCACGGGCTGGCCGGTGTGGAAGGCGATCCGCTCGGCCATCATCCGCTTCAGGTACACGATCTGCTCGGCCTGGATGGCGATGTCGGTCGCCTGCCCCTGAGCCTGCCCGGAGGGCTGGTGCATCAGGATCCGTGAATGAGGGAGGGAGAACCGCTTGCCCCTCTCGCCGGCGCACAGCAGAAACTGGCCCATGGAGGCCGCAAGGCCCATGCACACCGTCGAGACGTCGCAGGGGACGAACTGCATGGTGTCGTAGATGGCGAGTCCAGCCGTGACCGAACCACCGGGGCTGTTGATGTAGAGGCTGATGTCCCGGTCGGGGTCCTCGGCGGCAAGCAGCAGCAACTGGGCGCAGATCTGGTTCGCCGAGGCGTCGTCCACCTGGGTCCCGAGGAAGACGATCCGCGCCCGCATCAGCTGCTGGTAAACGTCTGACGAACGGTCGGGGGCGGCAATCTGCGCCAGGACGGGGGGGAGGGACAACTCGGACATGGCGAGCAGCGTACCGGAGTGCATACCGCCATCGAGCGGTAGCATCGGAGGCCGCCAGCGGGCGTGGCGAAATTGGCAGACGCGCCAGGTTTAGGTCCTGAGCAGGGCCGTTTTTTCGGGTATCGACTGATGTCGATCAGTACCTCCTAGCTGGACTTTTGTCCTCATTCTGTCCCCTCTGATCACCCCGAGTCCCGACCTGTTGCGAGCTTTTGGTTTGCAAATGGTTTGCAG
>Ga0123355_10003275_pt1 | contig 23154 bp, 17 predicted proteins | sample TergutEmb28metaG_3_FD_89872 | JGI IMG/M metagenome (GOLD analysis project Ga0123355, IMG submission 89872) | Embiratermes neotenicus P1 segment gut microbial communities from Petit-Saut dam, French Guiana - Emb289 P1 | ecosystem: Host-associated > Arthropoda: Insects > Digestive system > Gut ... | reverse complement strand
TTCGTCGACTACAACCAGAACGCCCGCGACCACACGATCGCCAGCGCCTACTCGGTCCGGGGGGTCGCGTCGGCGCGGGTGTCGACGCCGTTCGCCTGGGACGAGCTCGAGGCCGTGGAGCCGGCGGAGCTGACGATCGCGACGGTGCCGGGGCGATTTGCGCGCCTCGGAGACCTCCACGCCAGGATCGACGAGGCCGTGTTCGACGTGGCGCCGCTGGTCGAGTGGGCGGACCGCGACGGCCTCGACGACTGAAGGGTGCTGGCCGAAAAATGCCCAGGGGGTGGGCATTTTTCGGCCAGCTGCATCTTTACCAGCGGCCGCGGTGTACGACGTCGTCGAATGGCCGGCGACGCGGATTTCGGATCGGCTTGAGCGGCCGGTCGGCCGGGTAGCCGAGGTCGATGATGAATCCGACGATCCGGTCGCTCGGAACGCCGAGTACTTCGCGCGCGAGGTCCTGGTCGCCGACCGACGAGTGTCCCGAGCCGATGCCGAGATCGGCCGCAGTGACCATCATCTGCAGCGCCGCCTGACCGAGGTCGAATCGGTGCGTCTCCCGCCTGCGCTGATCCTGCTCGTCGGGGATCACGAACGCGACGGCGGCGGCCGCTCCCGCGATGTGTCCCCCGCCCTGCCAGACCTTGGAGAGCTCCTGCAGCTGCCCGCGATTCGTCACGACGACGAAATCCGTCGCCTGCCGGTTGCCCGCCGACGGCGCCCGCCGCCCGGCCTCGAGGATCCGGTCGAGGTTCTCGTTCGAAATCGGCCGGTCCTCGAAACGGCGGATGTTGCGGCGGGCGGTGATCGCGTCCCAGGTCTCCATCTGAGTCTCCCTTGCGGTGGTGGGCCTCCCATCGTCTCAGGCGACCTAGCCGAGAGGAATCACCTGGACGGAGGCCGGCAACCCCGCCGTGTTGACCACAACGTTTGTGCCGGGAGGGCCATTGCTGGAGCCGCCGCCTCCGCCGCCGCCCCCGCCAACCGTGTTGCCGAGGGACACGCAGCCCCCGCCGCCGCCACCGCCGCCGTAGTAGCCGCCGCCTCCGCCGCCACCGGCGAAGCCCTGTGCCCAGGCGCCGTCGTAGTAGGACTCGGGGTCGAGGCCGCCGGCCCCGCCGAGGGCGAGCTTGCCGTCGGCGCCTTCGTAGCACGCCGCCTGGTAGCCGGCGGCGCCGCCGGCGCCGGGCCCGTTGTTGATCGCGCCGCCTCCACCGAGCCCGAGGATCCCGTCGTTTCCGGAGATCGTGGCGTCATTGCCGCCCTCACCGTTCCAGCCGGCGAAGCCGCCGTCGCCGCCCCTGGTCTCGCCGCCGCCGTGGCCGGCGCCGCCGCCGCTGGCGCCACCACCGCCGCCACCGGCGATCAGGACCCGTGAGGCGAGGGCGAAGAAGGCGCCAAAGCCGAGCCCCTGGTCGCAGATCTGCGCGCAGGAGACCGTTTGCACGTCGCTGGCGCCGCCGCCGCCGCCGCTGCCCACCCCGCTCCCGGGCAAACCGCCACTGCCGCCGCCGTTCCATCCGCCCGCGCCGGCGTGGCCGCCGCCGAGCACCTGCCCGCTGTAGCTGACGTCGCCGCCGTTGCCGCCCACCTCGATGTACAGCGGCTCACCGGGGTGGACCGCCACCTCCGGGTCGACTGCCAGCGCGCCTTCGCCGCCGGCCCCGCCGGCGTTGGCATACGGGCAGGAGAGGGACGACGGGCAGGGCTCCGATACGCTGCCGCCGCGGCCGCCGACGGCAATCATCTTGACCGCAAAGACGCCGGGGGGTACCACGCACGACTGCTCGGCGCCCGTGTAGGTGAAGGTCACCTTGGCGCTGCAGGAGTTGAGGTTGAAGACGATCGGGATCCAGCGGACGATGCTGGGACCGACCAGCGGCTTGAACGTCAGGCGCGTCGTCAGGCGGACGCTGTGAACGCGCAGCAGCAGGCGGCGCTCGGCAGCTGTCGGCGCCAGCGACAGCGCCAGCGGACCAGCCTCGGCGACCCGGATGCGCCGGCCTGCGATCAGCAGCCTGTGGTGCCGAACCACCGGTCCGATCACGACCGAGCCGGGACGCGGGAAGTTCATGCCGAGCACGGCCGTCCCGTCGCCGACGTGCGTGATCGCATGGACGCTCAGTCGCGGCGAGCGCGGCTGTGGGCCCGTGGTGGGGCTGATCGTCAGGGGCGGTCCCGGCCGTAGCGTCTCTGCCGGGCTGGAAGTCGCCGGCACGACCGCGTCGACGGACCCGTCGGCGGACACAGTCTGGCCGTGGTCGGTGACGCTGACCCTGACCGCGTAGTGGTTCGCGGCCGCGTACGTGTGCGTCGCGCTGACGGCGAAGCCGTTGGCGGCGGCAACGACCGTGCCCGCCGACGAGGTGCCATCGCCCCACTGGACCTGGGCGGTGTAGTCGCCCGCGGTCTGGGCCGGGTCGGCATCGGTGAAGCTCGCGATCGTGGTCGTGAAGCTCTGGCCGACGGTCACGGACGCCGGCAGGCTCGGGCCAGCAGTGATCGTCAGCGGCGCGTCGGCGACGGACGCGACGAACCCCGTCTCAAAGGTGTGGGTGCCGCCGGCATCGCAGAAAAAGGACCCGGTGACCGTGCCGGCGAAGCTGCCCTCCTCCGGGTAGGTGGTCGAGCCGCTGACCGTCAACTCGGCGCCGGCCTGTGTGATCTGTGCAGTCGAGTTCGGGCCCCCGTCGCCCCAGGTGATCGTCGCCTGCGCCCTGCTTGGGTTGACGCAGTTGGCCGTCACGGCGGCGAGGGCTCCGGAGAACGGCGCGCCCTCGGTCGCCGAGATCGTTCGCTCGACGGTCGCGGCCGACGCCGCGCTCGACCCGGCCGCGGCGAGCGCCAGCACGGCAGCCGTCCCCAACATGACCTTCCTCATCGCGGGTCCTCCTCAGCTGACATGGCCCCGCCGTTCGGGGCGCGTATCCCCTCAACGGGCCGGCGAGCGATTCCTTACGCTCGGGCGGTGCTGAGTCAGCCCTTGACCGACCCTTCCCCTGTCCGGACTATGTATTTCTGGAACGTGAAGAAGACGATCGCGACCGGGAGGGTCATCACCAGCGCGGCAGCCATCTTGATCGGGTACTGATTCCCGGCGCCAAGCTCACCGGTGACGAGCTTCGCGATGCCCGTCGTCAGGGTGTCCAGCGACGGGTTCTGCTGGGCGACGAGGATGTCGGAGAGGTCGTTCCACGAGCCCTGGAAGGACAGGATCGTGAGCGTCATCAGGGCGGGGCGGGCCATCGGAAGAACGATCGAGCGGTAGATGCGGAACGTGCTGGCCCCATCGACGCGAGCCGCCTCCTCGATGCTCTCGGGAATCGCCTCGAAGAAGCTCTTCATGATGAAGACGCCGGTGGCGTCGGTCATCAGGGGGACGATCATGCCGGTGTAGGTGTTGAAGATCCCGAGTTCGCGGAAGACCAGAAACTTGGGGATCAAGAGCACCACGCCCGGGACCGCGAGTACCGCCACGAAGGCGGCGAGAACGCCCTTGCGGCCGCGGAACCGGATCCGGGCTAGGGCATAGCCGGCCATCGAGTCGAACAGCAGCCGCCCCAGCGTCACGGACACCGCCAGGAACACGGAGTTCTTGAACCAGGTGGGAAAGCCCTGCCCGCTCAGTTCGTGAAAGGCGCTGGTGGTCCACGTCTGGGGGATCGGATTGGCGGCGCGGGCGGTGGCGTCGGGCTGGGTCTTGAACGCCGTGCCCAACTGGATCAGGAACGGGTAGATGTAGATGATCGCCGCCGTCACGAGCAGCAGGTAGACCCCGGCCCGCAGCCACGGGCTGCGCTGCTGCCAGTTCAACCCGGGAAGCGCCGGGACGGGACCGCGCCGAGGCCGGCGGCCGTCCCCGCCGCGATCGCGGCCCGCGGCCGGTGACGAGCTTCGGGATACGGCGCTCATCGGTTGACCGCCCCGGCGCCATCCGTCGTCGCCCGCTGAGCGGCGGCGACCCGCTGCCTGTGCCGGCGGGCGCGCTGGCGCCGGCGCCGGCGCTCTGCCGCAGCGAGCAGCCAGCGTTGAAGGAGTACGAGGATGATGATCAGCGCGAACAGCAGGAATGCGATGGCGGCGCCCTGGGCGTACTGCTGGTCGGTAAAGGTCGTCTGATACGCAAGAAACGCGGGAGTCAGGGTGGTCCCCTCCGGGTTGCCCTGGCTGAGCAGGAACACCGAGTCGAACACCTGCCAGGTGCTGATCAGCCCGAGCGTGAGGACCACGAACAGGGTCGGGCGGACCAGCGGCACGGTGACGTGCCAGAACTTCTGCCAGGCCGAGGCACCGTCGACGTCGGCTGCCTCCTCGACCTCCCCCGAGATGTTGTAGAGGGCCGGAAGGAAGATCAGCATGAACGTGCCTGAGGTGGTCCAGATGGCGAGGATGATCAGCACGCACATGGCGACGCTCGGTCCCGAGATCCAGTCCCACCACGACACCCCCAGGACGCCGTGATTGGTCATGAACCCGGGGCCGTTGTGCACACCGAGCAGGCCGAGCAGACCGGTGATGATGCCGTTGGGGTCGGTGAACCAGTTGGGGCCGCTGATCCCGACCAGGCCGAGGACGGCGTTGATCGTCCCGGTACCGCTGAACAGGAACTGGAACACGATCGCAATGGCCACAGAACTGGTGACCGACGGGAAGTAGTAGGCGGTCCTGAAGAAGCTGCGGGCGAACAGGCGCTTGCGACTCACCGCCACAGCCAACACCAGCGCCAGCAGCGTCTGGATCGGGACGACGAACAGCACGTAATACAGGTTGTTTCGCAGGCTCATGCCGAAGTACGTCTGGGGCAGCCCCGGCTCGGTGACCAGCGCCTTGTAGTTCGACAGGCCGACCGAATGCACGGTCGAGGCCAGAGGGCTCCCGATCCCGTCCCAGTCGCTGATGCTCACCCACGCCGCCAGCAGGATCGGGATGACGAGGAACAGGATCAGCAGGATGATCGCCGGCGAGCAGAACAGCCATCCGGTCAGCTGTTCGCGCCAACCCTCGCCGGGACGCGACCGCAGGCCCGTGACCTTCGGGCTACTCGGCGTGATGGTCGACACTGGTGGGTCCTACCCGAGGGCGAGCGGTGCTTCGCCGGGGGCCGCGCTGGCGGCCCCCGGCGGAAGCGGTCAGTGGTGGTTGTTCTGGTTGACGACGGCCTGCAGGTTCGTCTGCGCCGCCGAGAGGATGCTCTGAGGGCTCTGCGAGGCCAGGTTGGCGAGCGAGGAGTTGAACGCGTTCAGTGCCTCGGAGGAGCCGGCGATCGAGATGTCCGGGTGCCCGGAGAAGAGCGCACTCGCCTGCAAGCGGTCCCCCGGCAACAGCGTCTCGTACTTATGGGCTGCGCTTTCCAGCGACGGGATCGGCCCGAACGCCGCGGTGAAGCGCAGCTGCTGCGCTTCAGTCGTCAGGAACTTGACGAATTCGATCGTGCCGCCGAGGTTGTCGTTCCTTTTGGCGACGCCCCAGCAGTTCGTGAAGGTCAAGGTGCCCTTGACTCCGGTCGGACCAGCCGGGAGCGGCAGGATGTTGTAGGCGACCGAGGGATACTGGGCCTTCATCTCACCCTGCATCCAGGGGCCGCTGATGATCATCGCCGCCTTGTTGTCGCCGAGGGCTGGGATCTCGTCGTTCTCATTGAGCGTCGAGGGGAAGGCCATGCTGCCGTTCTTCAGCATGCTCTGGACGAACGACAGTGCCCTGATGTTGGCGGCGCTGTCGAGCACCACCTTCGTACCGGTCTTGTTCAGCACGCTTCCGCCGGACTGGTAGAGGAAGGCATCGAGCCGCGATTCATTCGGGTCGGTGGTGAAACCGACGCGGCCGCTGGTGGTGAGCTTCTTGGCGTCTGACGCCAGCTGGCTCCAGGTCGTCGGGAAGTCAGCCTTCGTCAGTCCCGCCTCCGCCCAGTCGGCGTTGTTGATGTACAGCGACAGGGCCGAGGCGTCCTTGGGAGCGCAATACATCTGGCCCTTGTAGGTGAACGCCGACGTGAGCGAGGGGAAGAAGTCGCTGGCGTTGGGCAGGTACTTCCCGTAGTCCGCGAGCACCCCCTTGGTCACGTACTCCTGGAACGACGTCGGGTCCAGATAGAACAGGTTCGGCGGCGTATTGGCCGCAAAGTCCTCCGCCAGCTGCTGTGACAGGTTGGCGGCCGGCTCGACCTTGACCGGGATCCCTGTCTTCTTTGTGAACGCCCTGGCGGCGGCGTTTTCGGCTGCGGTCTCGGCCGGGCCGCTGGAGCCGAACAGCAGCGTGATCGGCTTCTTGTTCGCGACGGGAGCCGTCGGCGTCGTCGGCGACTTCGACTTCGCGACAGCCGGCGAGGATGCGCCGGCGAAAGCGGCGATGAGTGCTGCAACTGTGGCCACGGCTGAGGCCGCAAGCAGACGTCTGCTGCGACGGCGGCCGGCGTGGACCGGGTGAGTTGGGTGGGGCCTCATAAGTACCTCCCTCAGAGGTGATATGTGGTTGGGCTTCGTGGTTTGCGATTTAGGAAGACGACTTGCGTACGACGAGGTGGGGGGGCAGCAGGATCTGGCGGGGCAGCGGGCCGGCGCTCGCGTCGCCGTCGTCGAGCATCGCCTGCAGACAGTCGAGGCAGGCGCGGGCGACCGCCGCCAGCGGCTGCATCAGGCTCGAGAGTCCGACCACGGCGGCGGTCGCCGAGTTGTCAAAGCCGACGATGGCGACGTCACGCCCGGGTTCACAGCCGCGCGCGGTTACCTCGATCCAGGCTCCGAGCGCGACCACGTCCGAGACGCACACGATCGCGGTGGGCGGGTCGTCGCTGTCGAGCAGGCTCGCGGCGGCGACACGCCCCTGTTCCATGCTCTCCTCGGCCTGGCGCAGCAGACCGTCCGTCGCGAGCCCGGTGGTCCGGCAGGCCTGTTCCCATCCAGACCGCCGATCCTCGCCCACCCCGGAGCCGTCAGGCCAGCCGATGAAGGCAATCCGGCGGTGACCGCGCTCGATCAGGTGGAAGGTCCCGTCCCGGACACCGCTGGCACCGTCGACATCGACCCATGCGTGCCTGGCCCCGGCGCGCCACGGGCGGCCGAAGCTGACGAACGGGACCTGGCGCTCGGTCAGCCACGCGAAGCGGGGATCGTTGACATGGGTGCCGGTGAGGATCAGAGCGTCGATGTCATAGCGACCGAGGAGGTCCTCATAGGCATCGATCTCCGAGGTGTCGTCGTCGCCGGTGGCGAGTACGACCCTGTAGCCGCGCGCCTGCGTTTCCGCCGTCAGCGCGTGAAAGAAGGCGTCGAGGATCACGCTGCGCTCAGCGGCTGCAGTCCGGAACCCGAGGGCGATGAGATTGCTGCGGCCGGTGCGGAGTCCCTGGGCGAACTTGAGCGGTCGGTAGCCAAGGTCCTCGATCACCTGCTCGACACGACGGCGGGTGTCCCGGCGCACCCGCTCGGGTGCGTTGATGACGTTGGAAACCGTCTGACGCGAGACCGAAGCCTCCGTCGCAACCTGAGCGATGGTCGGCCGCTGCGCCGAGCGCTCGCCACGCGCGTCCTGAGCGCCGTTGGACGCCTCGTCAAGGCCTTGCTCCGCCACTCTCTCCCTCTCCCCAGCCTCTCTCCGCGGCTACTGCTACCGCGAATATGAACGATCAAATAATTCTGCTCTCTTGGACACCCAGCGTCAAGTCACAAGCTGATCACGTCCGTCGGACCTCATTCTGGGGCATCCTGCAAGAGGGCTTCAGCGAGGCGCCTGCTCCGTCGGCTCTCTACCTGCGGATCGATCCAAGAAAAGGTCTAAGCTTGTCGTATGTACGGCGCAACATCGGACTCGAGAGAACGCCGGAAGGGGATCCCGCAGTGACCGCGAGCGCACCATCAACGGCGGTGTCGGTCGCGGCCGGACTGCAGCCGTTCCTGCACGACCGGATCATCACCGTCGGTGCGCCGACCATCGCGATCTCGGGTCCCGACGGTCAGGTCGCCGACCACCTGGCCGACGGTCTCTTTCATGACGACCGGCGAGTCCTGTCCCGGCTCGTCGTGTCAGTCCCCGGCGTCGTGTTGGCGCCCATCCACGCGGAACTCGACCAAGCCGGCGGAGCGCGCTTCGTCGCGGTCGTCCGAGGAGTCGGAGAGCACGGGCCCGACCCGGCGGTCACGCTCGCTCGCCATCGAAGCGTGCGCGACGGCCTCCTCGAGGAACGGATCGTCGTTGACAACGCGGGCGGCCAGAGTGTCCGGCTCGTACTCGAGGCGGAGGTGGGCGTGGACCTGGCGACGCTCGCCGAGGTCAAGAGCGGCGCCCGGCGGGACGCGGTACCCGCCGAGCTGAGTGGAGACGAGGTGGTGTGGCGCGCGCCCGAACTGTCGGTCACCGCCGCCCTGGACGGTGGCACGGCGCGGCTGTGTTCCGACGGCGGGCTGCTGTCCGCAGAAATCGCCCTTGCGGGCGGGGAGCGTTGGGAAGGGCAGCTCCGCGTGGCCGTCGACGGCCGGCCGGCACTGTTCCCCGCTGCTCCCTCCTCCACCAGCGTCTGGCAGGAGCCAAAGGTGGCGTCCCCGGACCCGCGGCTCGGCGCTCTCGTCGGCCGCGCCGTCTCCGACCTTCGCTCGCTGTTGCTGCAGGACCCGGAGTCCCCCGGCACCAACGCCGACGTCTTCCTGGCGGCGGGGGCGCCATGGTTCCTGACGTTGTTCGGACGCGACTCGCTGTGGGCAGCGAGCATGCTGCTGCCGCTGTCCACGGACCTTGCGCACGGGACGCTGCGTACGCTGGCGCGCCGCCAGGGGCGCGTGGTCGACGAGGTCACCGGAGAGACGCCCGGAAAGATCATCCATGAGGTTCGCCGGGATCAGCGAGACCACAACGGGTTGCCGCCGCTCTACTACGGCACGATCGACGCCACCCCGCTGTGGGTCAGCCTGCTCCACGACTCGTGGCGCTGGGGTCTCGACCCGGCCGACGTCGAAGAGCTGCTGGACCCGGCCGAAGCCGCGCTGCGTTGGCTGCGCGACGACGGTGACGCTGACGGCGACGGCCTCCTGGAGTACGTCGACGTCGGCGGCCGCGGCCTGGCCAACCAGGGGTGGCGGGACTCGTCGGACTCGATCCGCTGGCACAGCGGTCAGCTGGCGGCCGCACCGATCGCGCTCGCCGAAGTGCAGGCATACGCCTACCGAGCCGCGTGCGTCGGCGCGGACCTGTTCGACGCGTTCGGCCGACCCGGCGCCGACGAATGGCGGCATTGGGCACAGCGGCTGAAAGCGAGGTTTGACGCGAGCTTCTGGTTGGAGGGTGAGCTCGGTCCCTATCCGGCGGTCGCCCTCGACGCCGACAAGCGCCCCGCCGATTCGGTGACCTCCGCGCTTGGGCATCTGCTCGGCACCGGCCTGCTCGACGCCGAGCATGAGCGCAGCGTGGCGCGTTACCTGACCGCCCCCGATCTCGACTGTGGCCTTGGACTTCGCACGCTCAGCGCCGACTCGGCCGGATTCAACCCGCTCGGGTATCACACCGGGTCGGTGTGGCCGCATGACACCGCGATCGCGGTGGCCGGCCTCGCCGCGGCGGGCTACCTCGACGAGGCCTGGTCACTGGCGGATGGGCTGCTCGACGCGGGAGCAGCCTTCGATTTCCGCCTGCCGGAATTGTTCGCCGGACATGGCCGCGGGGCCGGCAAGCCCGTCCCGTATCCGGCCGCCTGCCGTCCGCAGGCATGGTCCGCCGCCGCCGCCGTCGCGCTGCTCCGGACGATTCTCGGGCTCGAAGCCGATATGCCCGGCGGCTGGTTGCGAGCGAACCCGCTGCCCGGGCCCGTGTGGCCGCTTGCGGTTGAGGGACTGCAGATCGGCGGACATCCACTCGCCGTCCGCGTCGATGGGTCAGGCACTGCGCACGTTCAGACGACGGACCGGCTGCGAATCGTCGCTTGAACGTCTGCCGAGCGGAGAGGGAACGGAATGACGACGGTGACGTTGGAACAGGTAACGAAGGTGTATCCCAACGGCGTCAAGGCGGTGGATGCCGTCGACCTCGACGTCGCCGACGGCGAGTTGATGGTGCTCGTCGGGCCGTCCGGGTGCGGCAAGACGACCCTCCTGCGAATGATCGCGGGGCTCGAGGAGATCACCTCCGGCGTCTGCCGCTTCGGTGAAAAGGTCGTCAACGCTCTGGGGCCAAAGGACCGCGACATCGCGATGGTCTTCCAGAACTACGCCCTGTATCCGCACATGACAGTCGCGGAGAACATCGGGTTTGCGCTCAAGGTGGCGAAGCTGCCCAAGCGCGAACTCGAGCGCCGGGTGAACGATGCGGCGATGATTCTCGGCCTGTTCGACGAACTCGAGTCCAAACCGTCCGAGCTGTCGGGAGGCCAGCGCCAACGGGTCGCGATGGGCCGCGCGATCGTGCGCGAGCCGTCCGTCTTCCTGATGGACGAGCCGCTGTCCAACCTCGATGCCAAGCTCCGCGTCCAGATGCGCTCCGAGGTGAGCAGGATCCAGCGCCAGGTCGGCGTCGCCACCGTCTATGTCACCCATGACCAGATGGAAGCGATGACGATGGGAGACCGGGTCACGGTCCTGCGCGACGGCGTGGTTCAGCAGTGCGCGGACCCGCAGACGGTCTACGACCACCCACGCAACATGTTCGTCGGCTCGTTCATCGGCTCTCCGGCGATGAACCTGTTCGAGGCCGAACTCGACGACGACGGCCGCCGGCTGCGGCTCGGTTCACAGACGATCGAGTTGCCGTCGGAGTTTGTGCAGTCGCGCCCCAGCCTGCGTGCCTACGCCGGCCGCCGGCTCGTCCTGGGGCTGCGCCCCGAGCACCTGAGCACGGCCGTCGACGATCAACGCCCGGTGCTTCAAGGAGACGTGGAGCTCGTCGAGGCGCTGGGCAGCGACCTGCTCGTGCACTTCTCGATCGACGCGCCTCGCGTCTCCGGACACAATGCCGACGAGGCCGAGGACGGCCTGCCGGCCAGCAGCCGTGGAATCGCGCGGATCGACCCGCACGCCGGCGTGAAGGCGGGAGACCGCTGCTCCTTCAGCGTCGCGATCGAGGGAGCTCACTTCTTCGACGCAGACACTGGCGACGTGATCCCGTAGCGCGGTCCGGCTACAGCGCCTGAACGGTGATCGCGAAGGCGGCGGTGAACTCGGTCCCCGGCTGCGCGAGCCGGAGCCCGCGGCCGCTGACGAGCGCGTTGACCGGCGCCGTCATCGGCTCGAAGCAGATGAAGTCCGATCCGGGCGGCGCGAATACCTGCGCCACCGGATAGCCGCAGTCGAAGGAGATCTCGACGCGCCGGCGCGGGTCGGCGACGCTGAACGCCGGACGGTCGTCCAGCAGCCGCTCGAAGCTGTCGTCGAAGGCCCTGTCTCCGAGCGGGCCGTCGAGCGCTCCCGGCGCGACCGGCTCGCCGGCGCCCGTCGGCAGGTAGCGGTCGTCGAGAACCGCCCGCTCGGCGACCGGCAGCCGCAGCATCCAGTCGCGCCGGTCCGAGCCCGGCAGGGTCAGGTAGGGATGGAAGCCAAAGGCAATCGGCACGGACAAATCGGAGCTAGGTATAATCCTCAACTTGACCGTTAGCTTCAGGGTCTCGGCGTCGGCGGAGTACGTGACCCGGTGGGGAAACGGAAACGCATCCAGGTACTCGGGGTGGGCGCCGAAATCGAGCTCGGCGCTGATCCTGTCGGATCGGGTGTCGAGCACCTGCCAGTACGGGCTGGCCGCGAGCACGCCGTGGATCGGGAGTCCGGTGGCGGCGTCGCGGTGGGCGTACGCCGGGTCGATCACGACGTCGTGGCCGAGCAGGTCATAGCTCCATCCGGCCAGGCGATTCGCCCACGGGTGCAGTAGCGGCACCGCGAAGGTGGAGCCGCGCTCCGCGTAGGCTTCAGGTCCTCCGCGCTGGGACAGCAGCTCGTCGCCGCGGTGGCGCAGCGAGCTGAGGACCATCCCGAGCGCCGGGAGGAACGTCGCCTCGAGCTCGCCGCTCGAGTCGGTCAGCGTCGCCGCGGCGGTCATCCGGTGTTCCGCAGGCCGCTGGCGATTCCGTTGATCGCGAGCAGGCTGACGCGCTCGAGCTCGGCGGAGGCGGCGTCGGTCGTCGCCGCCGCAGCCGCGGCGCGGCGGCGACGCAGCAACTCGATCTGGATGAACGACAGGGGGTCGACGAACGGGTTGCGGCGGTCGATCGACGTCTGCAGGATCGGCTCGGGATCGAGCAGGCGGGTGCCGCCGCGGACGGCGATCAGCTCGGCGCAGGCGAGCTCGAACTCGCGCTCGAGCTGGCCCCAGATCCGCTCGCGCGCGGGCACGTCGTCCCACAGCTGCACGTAGCGGCGGGCGATCCCCAGATCGGCCTTGGAACAGCCCATCGCCGCGTTGGAGATCAGCGCGCTGAAGAACGGCCAGTCGCCGACCATCGTCTGCAGCGTCTCCAGGCCATGGCGCTCGCGCGCCTCGTGCAGTGCGGTTCCGAGCCCGAGCCACGCGGGCAGCACGATCCGGGATTGGGTCCAGGAGAAGACCCAGGGGATCGCGCGCAGGTCGTCGATCCCGCCCGCCTCGTGGCGGCGCGCCGGGCGCGACCCGAGCCGCAGCTGCGAGACCGCCTCGACGGGCGTGACCGACAGGAAGAACTCGACGAAGTCCGGGTCCTCGTGGACCAGCCGCCGGTAGATCTCGGCCGACGAGCCGGCCATCTCCTCGACGATCTGCTCGTAGCGCTGCAGCCGCTGGGCCTCGGCCTCCGGATCCCGCAGGCCGCCGGCCGCGAGCGTCGCGCTGGTCGTGAGCTCGAGTTCGCGGTGGGCGATCTCGCCGACCGTGTACTTGGCGTTGAGCACCTCGCCCTGCTCGGTCATCTTCAGGCGGCCCTCGACGGTCCCCGGCGGCAGCGCCAGGATCGCGCGGTTCGTCGGCCCGCCGCCGCGGCCGACGGTGCCGCCACGACCGTGGAAGAAGACCCAGCCGACGCCGTGTCCGCGGAGCACCTCGGCGATCCGGCTCTGGGCCCGGTAGGCCTGCCAACCGGACGCGACGTAGCCGACGTCCTTGTTGGAATCGGAGTAGCCGATCATCACCTCCTGCTCGTCGCCGACCGCCATCAGAGCCTTCCTGTAGACGGGCGTGCCGAGCAGCTGCTCGATCGTCTCGGGAGCCGCCTCGAGGGTCGAACCGGCCTCGAACAGGGGCACGATCCGCAGCGCCGCGTCCTCCCCCCCGGCCCGTGCCAGGCTCGACTCCTTCATCAACAGCAGCACCTCGAGGACGTCGCCCGCGTCCTCGGTGCCGGAGATGATGTAGGAGTCGATCGCGCCGACGTGCGGCCCGGACAGCGCCCGCGCGACCATCCGGAAGGTCTCGATCGCCTCGCAGGTGGCCGCCGAGAAGCCCGAGATGTCGGCGGGAATCAGCGGTCGGCGATCGGCGATGTGGCGGGCGAGCAGGTCGGCGCGCTCGGCCGCCGCCATCGCCGCGTAGTCGTCGGCGATCCCGAGGGTTCCAAACACCTCGTGCAGGGCGGCGCGGTGGACCTTGGCGTGCTGGCGGATGTCGAGCGTCGCGAAGTGAAACCCAAAGACCTCGACCTGGCGGATCAGGTCGTGGAGGTCGCCGGCCGCCGCGTAGACATCGCCTGTGCGCTTCAGCGACAGGTCGATCTCGCGCAGGTCGGCGAGCAACTCCTGCGGTCCCTCATACCCCGCCTCGCGGTCGTCGGCGGCGGTCGCCCGGAGGCGCTCGCGGATGAACGTCAGCGTCCGCCGATAGGGCTCCTCGGTGTTGACGTGCTGCAGCTGCTCGGCCAGGGCCGGGAACAGTTCGGCGCCGCGGTCGAGGATCGGCTCGATCCCGGTCGCGGGGCCGTTGACGCGCTCTGACAGCGACAGGCGCCCCGCCACCAGCTCGACCCGCGCGTCCAGGAAGCGGATGCAGTGATCGCGCAACAGCTCCAGCGCCTCGACCGTCGTCTCGGGCTTCACGTAGGGATTGCCGTCGCGATCGCCCCCGATCCATGAGCCGAACCGCAGGAGTGGCGGAACGGCGATCGGGGCGTCCGGGAACCGACGGGCGAGCGCGATCTCGAGGTCGCGATACAGCAGCGGGACCGTGTCCGCGAGGGTGCTGGTGAAGTGCACGAGGCCGCCCCTGACCTCGTCGAGGACCGTCAGCGACGTCGCGCGAAGCTCGTCGGACCCCCATAGCTCCTGGACGGTCGCGAGGATCCGCTCCCGGGCGGTGGCCTCGTCGCGCCCGAGCTCATCGTCGAGCGCGCGCAGTTCCCGGAAGATCCGCGACTGCTTGTCGATCGTCGTTCGCCGGCGGGCCTCGGTCGGGTGGGCGGTCATCACCAGCCGGATCTCGGCGCGGCCGACGAGGCTTGCGATCTCCGCCGCGGAGGCGCCGCGGTCGGCCAGCTGTGAGACCGCATCCTCGATCGAGCCCCGGCGCGGGCGCGGCTGCTCGCGCGCGTTCCGTGCCCGGAGCCTTCGGATCCGCTCGTTGTCCTCGGCCAGGTTGTGGAGCTGGAACCAGCGGGTCAGCGACCTGACGAGCAGCTCGATCTCGTCGAGGTCGAGCCCGGCGATCAGCTCGACGAGCTCGTCGCCGGCGGCCTCGTCTCCACGCCTCGCGCGGCGTGAGAGCTCGACCGCCCGGGTGCGCAATTCCAGGGTGCCCTCGGCGCCGCTCGCTCGGGCGACGTCGTCCAGGATCCCTTCGAGGAACTCCTCGTCGGCGGCGAAATCGCGGAGTCCGGTGAGCGTCGCCGGCACACCGTCGGACGCATGGCGGGCGGCGGTGGTCGTCACTCAGGTTGTGGCTGCGCTGAGCGCGTCGAACTGCTGGTCGGTCAGTTCGAGCCCGGCGGCGGCGAGGTTCTCCTCCAGGTGCGCCACCGACGAGGTTCCGGGGATTGGCAGCATCACCGCCGACCGCTTCAGCAGCCAGGCGATCGCCAGCTGCGCGGGGGTGGCGTCGAGCTCGTGCGCGATCCGGTCGAGCGGGCCGCCGGAGTTGGCGAGCCCGCCGGTGGCGAGCGGGAACCACGGGATGAAGCCGATCGACTCCTCCTCGCAGGCGTCGAGCACGTCCTCCGCCGAGCGGTCGGACAGGTTGTAGAGGTTCTGGACGGTGGCGATGGCAGCGTGCTGCCGCGCTTCGCGCAGCTGCTCGACGGTCACATTGGACAGGCCGATGTGGCCGATCTTGCCCTCCTGCTGGAGCGCGACCAGCTCGCCGAGCTGCTCCTCGAGCAGGACCTTTCTGTCGATCCGGTGCAGCTGGTAGAGCTCGATCCGTTCGAGGCCCAGGTGTCGCAGGCTCAGCTCGCACTGCTGGCGCAGGTACTCCGGGCGCCCGAGCGGGCGCCAGATGCCGGGACCGTGCCGGGTCAGGCCGGCCTTGGTCGCGATCACCAGGCCCTCCGGGTACGGGTGCAGCGCCCGCCTGATCAGCATCTCGGAGACGAACGGGCCGTAGGAGTCGGCCGTGTCGATGAAGTCGACGCCGAGCTCGACGGCTCGGCGCAGGACCCTGACCGCCTCCTCGGGATCCTTCGGATCACCCCAGACCCCCGGCCCGGTCAGCTGCATCGCGCCGAAGCCGAGGCGGGTGACCTCGGTGTCGCCGCCAAGCCTGAACGTCCCCGAGGCCGAGACGAGCGTCGTCACTCGGAGTGCTCCGCGTGCTCCTCGTGGCCGCCGTCGTCGTGAGCCTCGCCCTCCGCGGCCTCGGCGGACCCCTCGGCCTCACCCTCCGTCGAGTCGGCCATTCCCTCGGCCTCGTTCGCGTCGGCGCCGGCGTCGCCTTCGGCGTCGGCCGCCTCCGTGTCCGTGGGCGTCCCGCCGAATTTGTCGACCGCACCGTGCGCCTTCTCCCCGGCCTTGGCGATGTGGTCCGAGTATCTCCCCTTGGTCGTCTTGTCCGCGACGTTCCCGACCGAGTCCACGGCGCCGTGGATCCTGTCCCTGTTACCGAAGACCAGCTGCTGCGCCTGCTGGAGCAGGTCCTTGAGCCTCTCACCGAGTGTCATCGCACATCCCTTCTGCGCTTGCGGTTTGACGCGGTGAGGTGGAGATTACGGTGCGATAGCTCAGTTGGCTATAAACGCCGCTGCGAGGTCAGGCGAGTTCGAGCGCGAACGTCACCTGGATCGAGGCGGCGGCCTCGTGCTCGCCGGCCTCGACCGGCATCGAGTCCCCGGGCGGCGGCGCGGCCATGGCCGCGTATGCGGCTCGTGCGACCCTGATCGGCGCGGTGCCGGGCTCGGTCAGCTCGAGCAGCCGCCCGAGCCTGGCGCCGACACCGTCGGCGTAGGCCTCTGCCTTGCGCCGTCCGTTGGCGGCGGCCTGTCTGGCGGCTTCGAGCCAAACGCGATTGTCGGGCGCGATCCGCCAGTCCGGTCCGTCGATCTGGGCCGCGAGCTTGTCTGTGGCCTGGGTGATAAGTCTTCCGACCACCTCCGGATCGGTCAGGCGGACAGCCACGCTCGACCGCGCACGATGTCCGAGGAACCGGCGTCCGGTCTGGGTGTGATCGAACTCTTCGCCCACCGTGACCCCGGTCGTGACCCGGTCGGCCTGGGCGACGCCGAGCGCGTCCAGCAGGTCGGTGAGGCCGTTGCTCCGAGCGGCCACGTCCGAAAGCGCCGCGCCTGAGGTGTTCTTGAGCGCGGTGAGGTTGACCCACAGCAGCGCTTCGTCGGGCTCGGCTCGAACGGCTGCGTAGCCCCTGACGGTCACCGTCGGGGTCGTGCTGCCCGATTCTGCAGGTGCCATGCCGAGCATCGTCGCAGACCTGTGTAGCCCAGATCGCGTAGGCTGCACACCGGCCGTGACTTTGATCCTCAATGTGATCTGGTTGGTTCTGGCCGGAATCTGGTTGGCGATCCTGTATGTGGTGTTCGGGATCGTGGCCTGCATCCTGATCATCACGATCCCGTTCGGGTTGGCCTGCTTCAGGATCGCCAACTTCGCGCTGTGGCCGTTCGGCCGCCGGATCGTGCGCCGGCCGACCGCGGGCGCGCCCTCCCTGATCGGCAACATCATCTGGATCATCCTGTTCGGGTGGGAACTGGCGCTCGTGCATCTGGTCACGGGCGTCGCCCAGTGTCTGACGATCATCGGGATCCCGCTCGGGCTCGCGAACTTCAAGCTGATCCCCGTCTCGCTGTTCCCGCTGGGAACCGAGATCGTCAGCAGCGACGATCCCCGCGTGTTCATCTAACCGTTCTGGACTGACCCCTGACCCTGTTGTCGAGGGCCAGGGGTCAGAGCTGTCGCGGGTGCGCCTACGGAGCCGGCTCCGGCACCGGCCTTCCGGTGACCGGCGGCGCCGGGAGTGGATGATGGGCCGGCGAGTCGCCCTCGATGTTGATCCGCGGCAGCTTCCTGTCGAGCCACGACGGCAGCCGCCAGGTGGTCGGACCGAGGATCTCGAGGACGGCCGGGAGCATCACGCACCGGACAACCAGCGCGTCGAGCAGCACCGCGACGGCGAGCCCGAAGCCGAACTCCTTGATCGAGCGCTCGTTGCCGAGCATGAACGACAGGAACACGCAGACCATGATCGCCGCTGCCGCCGTGATCACCCGGCCGGTGAACGCGATCCCGTCGGCCACCGCCGCCGACGCGTCGCCCTTGTGCACCCATTCCTCGCGAATGCGGGATATCAGGAACACCTCGTAGTCCATCGACAGGCCGAAGACGACCGCGAAGATGATCACCGGGATCCACGGTTCGATCGGCCCGGGCTGGATCCCGAGGACCCCCGACAGCAAGCCCTTCTGGAACACGGCGACGGTGGCACCGAGCGCGGCGCCGATGCTCAGCAGGTTCATCACCGCTGCCTGGATCGGGATCACCAGCGAGCGGAAGATCACGAACAGGAGCAGCGCCGACAGCACGACTACGAGCGCGATGAAGATCGGGAGCTTCTGCGACAGGACGTGCGAGAAGTCAATCGACCCGGCCGTGAAGCCGCCGACCAACACGCTGACGCCAAGCGCGTGCTTGAGCGGCGGGAAGACCGTTCCGCGCAGGTGGTTGACGAGGTTGGTGGTCGTGTCCGCCTGCGGAGCCGACTTCGGATACGCCTCCATCACGGCGACCCGTCCGGACGGCGAGATCCTCGGCTCCGAGACGGTGGCGACGTCGTGAGTTCCCTCAACCGCGCTGCGCACGGCCGGCAACGCCGTGTGGGGGTTCGCGCCGTGCAGCTCGACTGCGACCAGCAGCGGTCCGTTGAAGCCCGCGCCGAAGCCCGCCGCGAGCATGTTGAACGCGTGGTAGGTGGTCGTGTTCGACGGGTCGTTGCCGGCGTCGCTGCTGTCGAGGCGCATCGTGAAGAACGGGATCAGGAAGACGCACATCACCGCGATCGATGCCACCGCGAGGCTTCTGGGGCGGGCCTGGACGGTGTGGCTCCAGCGCCGCCATGCGGTTTCGTGCGCACCGGTCGCCAGGGGCGCCGCGGCGGAGCCGTTCGCACCCGCGCCGTTCGCGGCAACGCGCGCCGGCGCCGCGGGAGCCGTCCGCCGGCGCCTGCGGCTGCGCGGGGTGGCGATCCGGGTGCCGTACTTGGACAGGATCGCCGGCAGGACCGTGAGCGAGGCGAGCATCACCAGCAGCACCGCCAGGATCGAGGCGACCGACAGGCCGTACATGAACGACACGCCGGTGGCGAACATGCCGAGCAGCGCGATCACGACCGTCGTCCCGGCGAGCAGGATCGCGCGCCCGGAGGTGTCCATCGCCTGGATCACCGATTCCTCGACGTCGTGGGTGCGGGCGTAGTTCTCCCGGAACCGAGTGACGATGAACAGCGCGTAGTCGATGCCGACTCCAAGTCCGATCATCAGCGCGAGTTCGGGCGAGACGTTGGACATGCTCATCACCCGGGTCGCCAGACCGACGAGCGCGAGCCCGGTGATCAGGCCGATGCCGGCGGTGACAAGCGGCAGCCCAGCGGCGAGGAAGGAGCCGAAGGTCAGCAGCAGGATGATCAGCGCTGCGATCACGCCGACCGTCGTGGCGGGGCCGATGTTGAAGCCCTCCGCCTGCTCGATCACCTGTCCGCCGGCCGCCAGCTTCAGGCCCGGCAGGCGGATCGCGTTGACCGCGTTGATCAGCGGCTTTCCGGTCGCGTCGGGCAGGAGGTTCGCGCGCTTGGTGTAGTTGATCGTCGCGAACGCCGTGTGGCCGTCCTTCGAGACCTGGAAGGCGCCCTCGTGCGTGTACGGGCTCAGCACGCTGACGACGTGGGGCATCTTCGCGACGTCCGCCAGCAGCGGCTCGATCTTCGCCTTCACCTGGGGCGAGTCGAACCTGCCGTTCGCGTAGTGGAAGACGATCTGGTCGACATCGCCGCTCTGGGACTTGTATTCGCTGGTCAGCAGGTCAAGGACCCGCTGCGACTCGGTTCCGGGCAGGCTGAAGTCGCTCGCGTACTGGCGGCCGACGCCACTCGCGGCCACGTTTGCGACGATGGCGATCAGGATCCAGCCGACGATTACCCACCTGCGGTGGCGCATGCACCACCGGGTCATTGCGATCATAGGCGCGCCTCCTCGAGGAGAGAGAAAGGGGGTGCGGGAAGTTGTGCAAATCCCAGACTACACGAGCCCAAGCTATTTCTGAGTGCGGGCTTAGAATTTCTTATGCAGGTCGCCTGAACGAGTGGGTACCCGTTCAGGTGGCCTTCAGCGCGCTGAGCAGACGGGCGCCGTTCGGCACCCCCCAGCCGCTGACGGCGTCGAAACCGGGGCCGGCTTCATAGCCTCTGCCGGGCGTCGGTGAGGTGTTGTTGCCCGAGGTGACGTCGACGCAGCCGGCGGCGCCGAGCGGCTCGCCGCCCCGCCCGGGCCGGTAGAGCAGCGGCGACAGGAAGCCCGCCTTCCATCCGTCGGCGGCGAGCAGCGCGATCAGCGCCGCCCACGTCGGGGTCGCGGCGCTGGTGCCACCGTTGGCCGAGCTCTGGCCCATGAAGACCAGGTCGTACAGCGGCGCTCCGGCGAGGGCAGCGACGTCGGGCACGACGCGTCCGTCGATGCTGCCGCGGTTGAGCGAGGTGATGTGGACGTCCTGCCAGCTCGGACGGGCGAACTCGACGCTGACGCCGCCGCCGGTCGAGCCGCCGCCGGAGCCGGTCCGCTGGCCCGGGGACTCCCACCAGACGACGTCGGTCGTCCCCTCGAGCATCGTCCCGCCGACGCCGAGGGCGTACGGGCTCGAGGCCGGAAAGTCGACGTGGGCGCGGCCGTCGGTCTCCTGGTCGCCGGAGCCGTCGTCGCCCGCGGCGGCGCAGACGGTGATCCCGAGGCTCGAGAGCGCCTGCAGACGTTCATTGACCGCGCGCAGGGCGGCCTTCGACCAGTCGGGGTCGTCCTCGGCGAGACCCCAGCTGATCGAGACGGCGACCGGGCTGGCGGGCCTGCCGTCGATCACCTGGTCGAGCAGGTCGACCCAGCCCTTCTGGTCGAAGGTCGAGAAGTAGACGACGATCGCCGCGCCCGGGGCGAGTCCGGCGACGATCTCGATGTCCATGTTGACCTCGATGCTGTCCTCGAGCTGTTCGGTCTGCTGTGGCTGGGGCAGCCGCTGGATCTGCTTGAGGGTCAGGATCGGCGCGCCATTGACGCCGGCGGTGGTGACCGTCGGCATCGGGGTCCCCTGCTTAGCGCAGAACGCCGCCAGGTCATCCGCGAAGTAGCCGCCGCCGAACTCGGCAATCGCGACGGTCTGGCCAGCGCCGGTTCCGCCCGGGAAGTTGTAGTGCTCGGCGAGCTCGGCCGGGGACACCGGCGAGGTCAGCGCCGACGCGCTCGAGTGCTGCTTGCGGTACGCGACCCGCCGCTGGTCCAGTCCGAACACGCCGGTGACGAGCCCCTCGAGCTCGGCCGGGATCTGCAGGTCCCCCTCGCGACCGCGGAACAGCTTCCCGTCGGGATCCCGGTAGGTCCCGAGCCCGGCGCGGAACGCCTCCTCCATCTGCGCGGCGGTCCCGCTGACCCGGAGGCTGCGGGTCAGCTCCGAGTGCTCGTCGATCTGCAGGCCGAAGCCCCGCAGCGCCTCGGTCACTCGCCCGATCACGTCTGGGTCGGCGCCGTAGCGGCGCCGCAGGGTCTCGCGTGAGAAGGGGTCGTCTGGCTGCGGCTCGGGGAGATCGGGGCCGGCCAGCGTCACCGTGACCTCGATCGGGTCGCCGGGGTCGAGATCCGCGACCCGGACCGCATCGCGTTGCCTGGGCCGGTCGCTCCCTTCGAGACGTACGTGGGTCGGCATTGCTCTTCCTAGAGTGTCACGACGACCTGATCCGCCACCGACGGCAACGCCGGCGCGGTGAACGCGATCGTCAGCGTGCGGGCCTTCGGGTCGCGCATGTCGACCGTGATCGTCAGGTAGCCGTACGCGGCCACCGGGCCGACCAGCAGCTGATATTCCCCCCAGGTGCGAGGCGCCTCGCCGACCCGCTCGCCCTGCGGGGCGCGCGCATCGTGGCCGCCGCTGCCGGCGACGATGTACGGAAGCTCCTTCCCGGCGATCGAACGGGCGAACCGCTGATAGATGTGTGCGTGGCCGGAGACGATCGCGTCGGGCCAGAGCCCGGCCGCGGTGAAGGCGCGGTCGAGATCGTCGGCAAGCCCGGTGGTGCCGCCATGGGTCAGGTCCGCCGAGGCGGGCGGGTGGTGGCAGGCGACCAGCACCGCCCGCTCGCCGGCGGCACGCTCGGGCGCCAGTCGCTTGAGCTCGCCGACCAGCCAATCGAACTGACCGTCGCCCTTCAGCGCCGGATAGTGGCCGTTCTCGTCGGTGATCACGCCCGGGCCCTCGAGCACGTTCGTGTACAGGCCGATGATCGATACGAACGGAGCGTCGAGCGTGAAGTAGACGCCCGGCTGGGTCATCGTCGTCCGCGCCAGGCCGCCGGAGTCCTGGGGCTTGGCCGGCGCGCTGGTGCAGAAGTTCGCGATGAACGCCTGCAGGGTCGGGACATCCGGTTGCGTGCCGCCATGGACGTAGGTGACGGCGCCGTCGTGGTTGCCGGGGATCGCGATGATCGGCCGGTCGTACTCGCGGAACGGTTCGTAGAACTGGTCGTAGTAGTACTGGGCCTCGCCGAAGTTGTAGATCAGGTCGCCGAGGTGGAACAGGAACGCCGGCGCATCGGCGGCGGAGCCGGTCAGGTCCCCCACCATCGCGTCGGCGACCTCAGCCTCGTTGGGGATCTCGCCCGTCGACGAGGCGCCGGTGTCGCCCACCGAGTGGAAGCTGATCTTGTTGCCGGCGATGATCGGCGCGAGGAAGTCGGCGCCGACGATGTCCTGGAGGTTCAGTGGCGCCGCCGGCGGGCCCATCGGGATCGCCAGCACCTGCTTCGCGTGCTGGGCGTAGTACGGCGAGTTGTAGTACGTATCGTCGGTGTTGTTGACCTGGAAGGACTGCTCGTCGGGGGTCGGCGACGGGTCGCCGAACAGCTGGCCGGTCGGGCCGCGGAGGTTGCGGGTCCAGGGCGCGCTGCTTCCCCGCGTGTTCGGGGTGGTGGAGTTCGTGGGTGGTGGCTGTTCGGGCATCGCTTCGTTTTATACGAGGTGGGCCCGACGGTCTCGACAGACGCTGTGCGGGCGGCCGGCTACGCGGGGTCGCCCACCGGTAGACACCCCCTGGGGGCCCGACTTTTGCGGCCACGTGGCCGCAAAAGTCACCCCTGGAGACCGGTGGGCGAAGGACCCTCGATCTCAGGCGGATCCAGGAGCGGGGCGCTCGAGGTGTCGAGGAAGTCCATCACCGTGGCGGCGTTGGCGTCGCGCCGGGTCAGCGCCGGGAGGTTCCACTTCGCCTCGATCGTCGCCAGCACCGAGGTGTGGTCGTGGATGACGTCGGTCACCCCGCCGGGCTTCGAGTAAGGCGAGGCGACGACGGCCGGGACTCGGGGCCCGTAGATGTCATAGCCGCCCGGGGTGTCGTTCGGCTGCAACTGCGGCGGGATGTCGTCTGGCGCGATCGCGGCGGCTGGCGGCACGTGGTCGTAGTAGCCGCCGTGCTCGTCGTAGGTGTAGATCAGCAGCGTGCGGGGCCAGGCCGGGGACCGCAGGACGGCCTCGATCACCCTGTGGGCCCAGGCCTCGCCGTAGTACATGTCCTGCGGGCTCTCCTCGGTGCCGGCCGG
>Ga0123355_10003274_pt1 | contig 23155 bp, 22 predicted proteins | sample TergutEmb28metaG_3_FD_89872 | JGI IMG/M metagenome (GOLD analysis project Ga0123355, IMG submission 89872) | Embiratermes neotenicus P1 segment gut microbial communities from Petit-Saut dam, French Guiana - Emb289 P1 | ecosystem: Host-associated > Arthropoda: Insects > Digestive system > Gut ... | reverse complement strand
TTGGGGCGCCAGGGGAACACTAAAAGGTAATATTTGATATCACCTTCTATAACGCTATAACAAAGCAGCTGCTTCCCCCATACATAAGGGAACAAGCTGCTTTGTGTGATATTCCCCGATTCGCTAAATCCGCCGGGCTGCGCATGCGCTTATCATTTATAATTTTTACTTTTTATTGACAATAACATGACAACAAGTATAAACGCCAAAAGCAAATAGAAATGATAGATGTTAATAGTTGTCATTTGGGAAGCCTATATCTATGCTCATTTTATAGTAGCTCAATTTGGGACTCAAGTCGTTTAACCAACATTTCGAGCTCGTTTTTCAGCTCAGGAGGAAGCGAAGAAGAAAAAGTCTCGTAAAATTTAGATATGGAGGCAGCATCTTCTATAAAGTTTTTGCAATCGATTGAGAGCAAATTGCTGATAGTGTCGATGGTAATGCCATCCATATCCTTGATGTTAATATCTTCGGGGCGGGGGAGGTATCCGATCGGGCTTTCAACATAGCATACATCGTTCTCACAGCGGGATAATATCCAGTCAAGAACGCGCATATTGTCGCCGAATCCCGGCCAGATGAAACGTCCTTTGTCGTCTGTGCGAAACCAGTTGACATTGAAAATCTTGGGCGCATTTTTGAGCCTTTTACCCACGGAGAGCCAGTGCGCAAAATAGTCGCCCATGTTGTAGCCGCAAAACGGAAGCATTGCCATAGGGTCGCGCCTTACAATGCCGACTTCACCGCTCGCTGCGACCGTAGTTTCCGAAGCCATCGCAGAGCCGACAAAAACACCGTGATTCCAATCCCTCGCTTCATATACTAGCGGCGCGGTTTTTGCGCGGCGGCCGCCAAATACAATCGCGGATAGGATAACGCCTTCGGGGTTTTCAAATTCAGGTGAAATGCAAGGGCAGTTATTGGCTGGTGCAGTAAAGCGCGAATTTGGATGCGCACCTTTTTCACCCAAGCTCGCATCCCACTTTTCGCCTTTCCAGTTGATGGCGTTTTGTGGCGGGTTTTTGTCAAGACCTTCCCACCATACGGTATTATCGTCTAGATTTTGCACAACGTTTGTAAAAATTGTGTCGCGCTTTGTTGACTCAAGGGCGTTGGGGTTCGATGTTGCGCATGTGCCCGGAGCAACGCCGAAGAAGCCGTATTCCGGATTGATCGCGCGAAGGTTACCCTGCTCGTCTACCCTGATCCACGCGATATCGTCGCCAACGCAGAAGATTTTATAACCTTTTTTTGTATAATACTCAGGCGGGATAAGCATAGCGAGGTTTGTCTTTCCGCACGCCGACGGGAACGCCGCGGCTATGTATTTGGTTTCGCCACCCGGCTTCTGAATGCCGAGTATAAGCATATGCTCGGCCAGCCACCCCTCTTTTTTACCGAGAAAAGAGGCAATCCGAAGGGCGAAGCACTTCTTGCCGAGAAGAACATTGCCGCCGTAGCCGGAGTTGACCGACCAGATTGTATAGTCTTCCGGGAAATGCGCGATATAACGATTTTCTTCATCCAAGTCGGCTTTGGCGTGAACGCCCTTTACGAATTTGCCACCCGGGCCGAGGGCCTTAAGTACTTCGGCGCCGATTCTTGTCATAATGTTCATGCTCAAAACAACGTAGATAGAATCAGTGATTTCTATTCCAATCCGGGAAAAGGGCGAACCGACCGGCCCCATTGAATAGGGGATAATGTACATCGTTTTCCCCTTCATCGAGTCCTTTAAGATGGCTCTAAGTTTGTTGTACATTTCATCGGGCGCCATCCAGTTATTTGTTGGGCCGGCGCCCTCCTGGGTTTTTGTGCAGATAAAAGTTCTGTGCTCAACTCGTGCAACATCATTGTGCGCGGTTCGGTGGAGGTAGCACCCCGGCATCAGGTCTTGATTAAGAGCCTCAATCTCGCCGGTCGCGATCGCTTCATCCCTCAATTTGCAGAGCTGCTCCTGGCTTCCGTCAATCAGCAAAGTTGCCGAAGGATTCACCAGGGCTTTTATTTCATCGATCCACGCATTTAGATACTCGTTGCAAACCACGGTTATTCTCCCTTCAAAAAGTACAGGGCGCGACTTTTAAAAATCTCACCCTGTATACCTTCCATTTCACGACCCAAAAGCAAACCTTGGCGTAGGCTGTTCTTTACTCCTCGCCCGCAAGTTTTGGGGCCATTGCGATTATGCCGCCGGCCTTTAGCATATCCATCAAAAACGGATCGACCTTTTTCGCCTGGAGTGTGGCAGAGGTCGTTTCGTTGCGGACAACGCCGCTTTCAACATCCACCGACAGCGTATCCCCGTCGCTTACCACGTCGGTTATTCCGGGGCGTTCAAGCAGCGGCAACCCAATTTCAAAGGCATTGCGGTAAAACAGCCTCGCGGCATATTCAACCACAACCGCGCCAACCCCGGTGGCTTTTATCGCCTTTGGGGCAACCGCACGGCCGGAAGACTGGCCAAAATGCTTGCCCGCCACAAGGATATCTCCCGGTTTTACACTGCGGGCAAAATCCGGGTTGTAGTTTTCCATCACGTACTTTGCCATTTCCTCAATAGAACCTAAAACCCTGTCAGAGCGTACAATCTGATCGGTTGGGATGTTATCGCCGAACTTCCAGCAACGTCCGGTGTACTTCATTGCCGGGGCCCCCTTATAAGTATTTGCGCGGATTTGTATTTTTACTGAGACTGAGCACCGGCAAGCCGCTGCTTCAAAAGCGCATACATACCGCCGGCTTCCAATATGTTAGCCATAGTCTCCGGCAGGGGAGGGGCCGACATTTCTTTGCCCTTGCTGGTATTTTTAATAACAACGCTACCTTCGTCTATGGTAATTTCTAAGGCGTCTCCCTCTTCTACCATCTCAGTTATACCCGAAGCGCTAAAAATGGGTATCCCCAGCGCAATGCAGTTGCGGAAGTAAATTCTGCCTACAGATTCGGCTACAATGGCGGACACCCCTAAAAGTTTCATGATAGACGTTGCCGCCCCGCGGTGCGAGCCGCAGCCAAAATCTCTGCCCGCGATAATGATATCGCCGGGCTGGACGTCCTTGTAAAAATCAGGCCGTATCGCTTCCATCGTGTGCAGGCGCAGTACTTCCATACCTTCACGCATCCATCGCCCGGGAGCGATGACGTCCGTATTAACGCTGTCTCCGAATTTTAGCGCCTTTCCTTTGAGGACTCTCTTTTCCATCTTACAATACCTCCCTTGGATCTACGATATGCCCGGCAAGAGCCGCGGCGGCCACAGTTGCCGGAGAAGCCAGATATATATCGGCTTCCGGGCTTCCCATACGGCCTTTGAAGTTTCTGCTGGTAGCCGTAATTGCCACTTCTCCGGGGGCGAGGGCGCCCATACCGCCGATGCAGGGCCCGCAGTGAGGATGGCAGATGATAGCCCCGGCGTCGATCAGGGTTTCAAAATACCCCAGACGCATAGCGTCTTTGTAAACTTCCCAGGAGGCCGCGCCAATAATACAGCGGACGTCCGGGTGAATCGTTTTGCCTTTAAAAATCTGGGCGGCTATTTCGAGGTCTTCCAAACGGCCGTTAGAGCAGCCTCCGATAATGGCCTGATGAATTTTCACATTATTGTAGTGGGAAGCGGGGTTTACCACTTCCATACCGTGCGGCTGGGCCACCAAAGGCGGCAGTTTTGCGGCGTCAACTACTATTTCCGATTCATATTCGGCGTCCGCATCGGGCGAAACCGGATTAAAATCGCGAACTGCGCGGCCGTTAATAAAGTCCATCGTTTTTTCGTCGGCTTCAAACAAGCTGAACTTGGCGCCAAGCTCCACCGACTGGTTGGCCAGACATATGCGCGCGTCCAAACTCATGCTGTCAACGCCTGGGCCTGTCCACTCCAAAGATTTGTACTGGGCAAAGTCAGTTCCATAATTGCCGGAGAGATACAAAAAGATATCCTTGGACATTATCCCTTTGGGCATGTCGCCGTTAACCACAATTTTTATGGTTGGGGGAACCATAAACCAAAGGTCGCCGAAGTGGAGCACCCAGGCCATTTCGGTTACGCCTATTCCTGTTCCACCACAGTTTAAAGCGCCGTAAATGGTGGAGTGGGAATCGGTCGCCAGAACGAGCGAGCCAGGAAGCACAAAGCCTTTGTCCATCATAACCTGATGGCAGACACCGGCCTTGACATCGTAAAAGTTCGTAATGCCGGCCTTTTTTATAAGCTTCCTGTACTGCACATGTTTTTCAGCGGTAGAAACGTTTTTATCCATAGCGGGCGAAGCATGGTCGATCAAGGCAACCACACGCTCTTTGTCCCACACCATGGTTAAGCCTTCTTTTATACCTTCCGCCTGCATTTCGGCGTCAATCTCAGGGAAAGTATCATGAACACAGACCTGATCGATTGTTGCGGTAACGTAATCGCCTGCCTTAACCTCAGCTTTGCAGCTGTGGCTGGCAAGAATTTTTTCTGCCATTGTCATTCCCAATGCCGTTCTCTCCCTTTATCGTAGCGTTATTTATACCCTAAAAATATATCTGCCTGCCGCACTACATCTCCGCGATTTCAGGCGCGAGCGGGATCAGCCCGCCTGCTTCCAGCATTCTCATCAGAAAAGGGTCAATCTTGCGGGCTTGAAAAGTCGCTCCGGTGGTTTTATTGACAATCGTACCGGCCTTAACGTCCACCTCAAGCTGGTCGCCGTCAGAGACGCCGTCGGTTATGCCGGGACACTCGAGCAGCGGCAGCCCCACTTCAAAGGCGTTGCGGTAAAACAGCCGGGATGCATATTCAACAACAACTGCGCCAACCCCAGTCGCCTTTATTGCCTTTGGGGCGACCGCACGGCCGGAGGACTGGCCAAAGTGTTTGCCTGCCACCAGAATATCACCCGGTTTTACGTCCTTTGCAAATGCCGGATTATAATTTTCCAATACATGTTTTGCCATTTCCTCGATAGAGCCCAAAGCCCTGTCAACGCGAACAATCTGGTCGGTTGGGATATTGTCGCCGAATTTCCAGCAGCGTCCGGTATACTTCATGCCGGTGGCCCCCTTACAAGTATTTGCGCGGATCGGTTATGCAGCCGTTAAGCGCCGAAGCCGCCACCGTTGACGCGGAGGAAAGATACATAATCGCTTCCGGGCTGCCGTTGCGTCCTGGGAAATTGCGTGAATGCGTGGAAACCATAGCTTCCGTTTTGGTCATGGCGCCCATGTTTATCGCCTGGTTGGAGCCCGCGCTCGGCGGGAACCAAGTGCATCCCGCATCGAACATTACCTCCACAAGTCCCTCTTTTGCCGCCTGTGAGAAGACTTCGCGGCTGGATGGAACAACATTGAACTTAACGCCGGGTGCGATGTGCCGCCCTTTTAGTATAGCCGCCGCCTGACGGATATCCTCAAGTCGCCCACCGCCGTGCCCGCCAAGCTCGGCCCACTGGACAGGCTTGCCGGCAAACTCGCCTACCGGCTTTACGTTGCCCAGCGTTGGCGATGCGGCTACCTGTGGCTCAAGATCGCTTATGTCGTAGCTCCAAACATCCTCATACACGCAGTCAGGGTCGGAGGTAACAACTTCAAACTCGGTATCGGTTATGGCTTTTACAAAGTCGACGGCTTTTTGGTCGGGGTCTATAAAAGCGCACTTGCCGCCCACATCAATAGTAATCAGCGGGAACAGCCAGCGGTCCCATACCTCCATCTCATCAATATACTGGCCGCAAAAATGCAGCGCCTTATAGACAGCACCGCCTTCGCCGATCTGGCCTGTAAGCCAGAGTGCCGCATCGCGGGGGAGCACCCCGTGCTTATGTGTACCGGTGAGCTCGACCTTAATGGTTTCGGGAACCATAAACCATGCCTTGCCGAAAGGCATTACGGTGGCCGCGTGGGAATTATTGCCCAAACCGACGGCAAAGCAGCCAAGGGTACCGTGAACCGGCGTGTGGCTGTCCGAGCCGACAACTACTGTTCCGGGTCGAACCATACCCTTGTGTACACCCACATGGTGGATGTTGCCTGAACCGCAATCGTACAGCTTGACGCCGTGACGTCGGGCAAAAGCGCGATTTTCCTCCAGCACCCGTGCGCGGTCCTCGGTGGGCGGTGAAAAGTGGTGGTCAAATACCATTGCCACCCTGTCGGGGTAGCGCATTGGGCGCTTGACTTCATTTTCAAATACTTTTGCGGTTATATAACCGGACAGGTCGTGCAGTAGCAGGGAATCAACGTTGGCAACCACAACTTCGCCCGGCGACACCCCTTCGCGCCCACCTGCCTTGGCCAGAATTTTTTCCATCAAATTCATCGGCATGGCCTATTCCTCTTTTCTGTATATTTACGGTACTAAAATGCGATTTTTAGCAAGCCCCGGTCAGAATCCGGGCTGCTGTGTCGGTAATCAGCGCCACATCTTCGATCATAACGCCGGATTTGCGATCACACAGCCTGATTCCTATCACCTGGCCGGACAGCAACTGTACGCTGCCTTCCCCCACCCGGCTGAGCTGATCCGAGCGCGTTTGCCGCATCAGGGATACTTCCCACCCGTCCGCTTCAAAGGAGAGCTGTGCCGGGCCGGGTTTCAGCCCAGCTATGACCTTATCTCTTGCCGCAAAGGCCTTTTGATTGAGCGAGGGGTCAGTGTTTCTAGCTATTATCATCCAGTCGCCCAGATACTGAAGCTGCATCAGCAACGTCCACGCACCGTCCGCCTTGACATCCTCCGCCTTGCCGAACACAAGGTTCTTGTCCCCGGCCAGAAATAGCGCGTCCATCGCACCCGCGGTGCGGCAGGCGTACTCGACGTCAGCAGCTACACACTGCATGGTGCGGCCATCCTCCATCGCGCCCTTCAGCGCTCCGGGGATTGCGGCGCTCATCAGCTCTATGCCCTTGAGCAGGTTTGTGCGGTAAGCGTAGTCGCGGCTATCCAGCAGCGACTCGGCTATGTCTTCCATCCAGACGGTTTTCAGTCCGGCGCCTTCGATAGCCGCCCTCATATCGTCCGGGAAGTATTCCCCAACCATGCCTACCACCGAACCGGCGGGGTAGTTCTCGGTGAGGTATTTCGCAAGGGCTGAGTTCACTTTTGGCCCAACCCCAAGAATGTCGTCTTGCGGCACCCGGCTCATCATCGAAACCCAAAAGTTTACGCGGGCAGTCATGCCTGTCACCATTTTGCGGCTTCCGTCCTTGGCAAGCACGCAGGTGGCGCTGCCCCAGTATGGTCCAAGGTTGGCGAAGTACTGCAGCTCGTCCGCGCTGGCCACATCCCCGTAGATTACCGCGACGTCTGCGCCGACGGCCTCAAACTGCTCGGTCAGCGCGGTGCGGCGCTCGGCAAGCAAGCTGTCGGGCAGAAGCTCCAAATTTGGATCCATATATCCGCGTTTCATATTTTCGCCTCCCCCTAATTTGCTACGAACAGCTTGCGTTCGGTTGTGGACAGCATCCTGTTGCCGTCAGCTGTAACGACCACTGGATCGCCGACCACAACGTAGCCGGTTTCCGGGTTGTAAGTGTTGGGATGGATCACGATGACCATGCCCTCTTCGACGATGAAATCAACGCCTTCGTTAACCGTTGGCGCCTCGTCGAGATGCATTCCGTGGCCGTGGCCGCGTACACGGGTATAGTTTGAGGCTGTGTACTCGCCGTAGCCGTACTTGCGGAACACATCGTTTTCCGCTTTCGCGACGTCGTGAATGTTCACACCCGGCTTTAAAAGATCCAACCCAGCCTGTTCCGCCTCCAGGAAGATATCGAAAATGCGCTTTTGCACGTCACTTGGCGGACCCTTCACAACTGTGCGGCAAATCTGGCACCACCAGCCATCAAGCTGGGGGGTGAGCTCGGTGAGGATGAGGTCTCCCGGCTTTGCTGTGCGGTTTTGGGGTGGCGTCATCCCGTAAACTTCGGTTTGGCCGGTGGAGATTAGCATGAAGTTGTCCTCGGCGCCCATTTTCTTGAGCGCGTATTCAACCTCGGATACAATCTGGAATTCATTCAGCCCGCGCGAAATCGCGTCCACAAATGTGGGGAAGGCGCGGTCGGCGAGTTCGACAGCCGCACGCAGACACTCGACTTCCTCGGGCGTTTTGCGGTATCGCCGCTTTTCGATAAAGCCCTCGGCGGACTTTAACTCAGCGCCGCTGTCCCTTACAGCCTTGGCCAGCACGGCGGGCATCAGCCCGCCGCTGGACAGTCCCACCGTGCGCACTGCGTTTTTTTCCAGCAGGTGCTTAAGCGCCGCGCCGCGGTCGTTGGCGGGCAAAAAGCCGGCAACCTCATCACCGAGGTTGGCTTTGGCCCTGTCGGCGTCCAGTGTGGAGGACAACAGAAGGTATATCTGCTGGGTATCCCTGAGATACAGCACCAGGGCATTTGGTCCATAAAAATTCACCCCGGTGAGATAACGGAAGTTTTCCTTGCGCCAGGCGCAGCTATAAACCAGCACCGCCTGTACATCGAAATCCTGCGCCATCTGCCGCAAAATATCTGTTTTCATTTTTTTTATTTGCATTGTTTCCTTCTTTCCTTGCTCATTATTTTCCTTTAATGCTGATGATATCCTTTGGACACACGCACAAGCAGAGCCCGCAGCCGACGCAGATATCGGGATTCACCGAGCATATCTTACCGTTTTGGTAGATAGCGTCACATGTCGGCATCTTGAGGCAATTGCCGCAGCCTATGCACTTATCGGGATCTATCCACGCGGTGACTTCGGGGTAATCCATCTCTCCTGGGCCGGTGATATTTTTGAGGGCAATCCTGTTGAAATCCTCAACAGATTTGTAGCCCATCTGATCCATATACTTCTCAAGCCCCGAAAGAATGTTGGTGACTATATCGTAGCCTTCCAGCATTATGCTGGTGCAGATCTGTACGCCCAGCACACCGTACATGATGGCTTCGACAGTGTGCTCCCATGTGACGATTCCGCCGCCGCCCATGAGGGGAGCCTTAGCGGCGCGGGCCACGTCAGCGATAAAACGGTTGCTGAGCAGACGGCTCCAAACGCCTGAATGCCCGCCGAGAGGCCCAAGCCCGGTGCCGGGGTAGCGCATGGTTCCGCCTTCGTAGATATTGAGACCTGGCGCCGCACGGCCACCCGCGTGGATGTTTAAGATATCCACGCCGGCCTCGTCGCAGCTCCTTGAAACATCAAGCAGCCGTCCGCCTTCAGTGGGGAGTTTCGCGATTACGGGGATTTTAACTTTTGACTTGATCTCTCTGATTACTGCGGCGCAAGAGTCAGGATCCTGCCCGAGATTCGCGCCGAGAGCTGTTTTGCCCTTTTCCTGAGCGGTATGCAGGTTGGGGCAGTTCAGGTTAAGCTCAATCGCGTCCGCGCCCGCGTCTTCAAATTCCTTGGCGATCAGGCTCCACGAGCTTACGTCTTCCGCAAGCGCGGACATATTTATCAAAACCACCAAATCGGTTTTCTCTTTCGCATCGCGTATAAGCTCCTGGGCTTTGGGAACGGAAAGACGGGGGTCGCCACTGATAATAATGCCGACCCCTTTTTCGGCGTACCAACGGGGTTTGGCATAAAATTTCTGTTTGAGCATTGTGTGCTTGATACTCACAGATGCAGCGCCGCTTTCGGCGGCTCGCTGGATGCGGTCAATATTTGCGGTAAGCGGCCCGGATGCAACAATAATCGGGTTTTTAAAACTAAGCCCACCAAAATTTACAGATAAATCCGCCACGTTATGCCTCCTTAAAACAATGCGGTTACTGAAATTTCGCAGTGGCGAAATTCATCCGACTGCGAAATTTCAGTAACGACTTATTTGTTAACGATACTTAGCTATCAGAGCGTGAATATCATCGATATTGGCCTCAATCAAAGCATATACTTCATCGGCCCATGCCTGTACTTCATGCGGGGAAACGAAATTCGTACCCATGAAATTGCTGTCGAATTCTGCAATCAGCGCTTCGTTTGCGAAGATTTCCGCAAACATATTTCTCAAGAACTCCAAGCGATACTCAGGAACTTCGGGAGGGGTGTTCAGCAACAGGTTAAAGCTGCCTGCTTCCAGAACGGTTTCAAACAAACTCTCGATTTCCGGGGTAATAGTTAATCCCATTTCAAAAATCGTCGGAACATCGGGCAGCCTGTCTATTCTTTCTCTGTCGGCGACGAACAGCGGCACTAAATTGCCTTCTTCGAATTCATTGTAAGCCGCAAGAAGCTGCCATGTTAAGTCTGTCTCTTGTTGCATAACAGCGAGCCTTCTGCCTGCCAAACCTACATAGCCGGTAATCAGCCTTCCCGAGCCGCCATTGGCTTCAAGAATCTCGGCGAGAATCATATCCATCAGGCTACCGGCCGAAAAACCGGGTACCGAAGCGGCTATTGTAACGTTTTCTCCGACAATGTCTGCCGCTACTTCGAATGTATTACCCGGGAAAGTAACATAAATACGGGGGTCGTTACCGGCGTCGCCAACCCAGTTGAAATTACGCACGTCGAAAGCTACACCCTCTGAGCCCCCCAGCTGAGCCATAAACATGGCGGAAGCCTGCTGAAGCGAAAGGGTCAAACCGTCTCTTGAAGCGCGGTTGTACATATAGTTTGCAGCGACAACGCCGCCTGCGCCTTCGTGGTATTCAATCATTACGGTAGCGCCTGTATACTCTTCGATAAACGGAATAAGCATCCTTGCCGCGAGATCAACAACGCCACCGGCGGGCTGGCCCAAAATAATGGTCATCCTTTGGCCTCTGAAAAATTCAGCTGCCGGGTCTACTTCAGGCTCATCGCCGTTCTCATCACCGTTCTCCGGCGGGTCTTCCTGTTGGGTGGGGGGGGCCTGCTGGGCTGCTGGCTGGCAAGCGGTAGCTACTAATGCGAATACCATTAACAGACATAAAACTATAAATAAACTTTTCTTCATTGATAAATTCTCCTCTCGTTTTTTGGCATACACCATTGAACCCGGATAAAACAGCTTTGTCGCATCATATATTTATTAAATCACCACCCCACATTACGAAGAAGCAATGATGTTCCAAAGAAATCGACGCCTACAAACATTCCAAAAACAACATACAAGAAACTGGCTGTTCCCAGCGGAATCAAAATGGAAGTAAGCCATCTTTCTTTGCCAATGAACTTCTGATAAAGAAAAATGAAGATAAAACCGGCCAGCGGAATACTTATTAAATAGCAGCTAATCATAAATATCCCAAGCCATAAAAAAACCTTGTAAGGAGCATCGAGGCGAACTAAATCCTTGAGTTTAAATGGCTTTTTTTCTTCTGAGCTCTCTTTGGGTTCCTGAGAGGCCTCCAGTGCTTTTTTCTTTCTTATCTTAACTATGTCTTTAAAAACCTGAACAAACAATAATATAATGAGCGGTATTAACAGTACGATAGGCGCCAGCAATGTATCGAAGTGGAACCTTCGCAGATCTGATGCGAACAATATAGAGACTGCTAAAAAAACCAATGAAACTATTAATGACATAACTTTTCCCCCCTTTTATTTACGCGGCCTCAGCGGCACGGTTTTTCCTTCTTTTTCTTATATAACTTAAGGCTATGTAAATGACAACAATGCACAGGAGAGTTACAACTATTGGCCGGGTAAGAAAGCTCCAGCCGTGCGCCCTCATCGTAACAAACAGGTATCTTTCGGTTAGAGAGCCTAATATAAAACCAAGAATAAACGGAGACCGGTTATAATCATACCTTTTCATCGCATAACCCAAGAGACCGAATCCGAAAAACAGGATGACGTCAAACCAGTTTCCTCTGATAAGAAAAGCTCCTGCCGTACAGGTAACTGCGAGAATTGAAGGAAGGATGCCTTTTTTAAGGTTGATAAGCCTTATGAGGGCAGGGGACGAAGCGATAAGCATAGCCGATGCAACAAAGTTGGCTAATATCAAAATTGTAGGCAGCAGCACAACAACATTCAAATGATCTCTGAACATTGTAGGGCCGGGGGTAATGCCTATAACCATAAACGCTCCGATGTAAAGGGCCATCAGAAGGCTTCCGGGAATACCAAATGCAAGGGTAGGGACAAGAGCGCCTGCATCTTTGGCGTTGTTGCCGCTTTCGGGGCCGACGATTCCTTCAATAGAGCCCTTGCCGAACATTTCCGGATTTTTGGAAGTCGATTTGGCCATGCCGTACAAAAGGAATGAGGCCGCGGCGCCCCCGATTGCCGGGATTATTCCGATAAGAATACCAAACAATGAGGAGCGGATAAACATAAGAGGATGCTTAAGCACTGAAGCAATACCGGCTTTTAACACAGCCATCGGCGATATATTCATCTGCACAGGGGTGGCGTCTTTTGTTTTATCTTCAAGGAAAAACATATTAACGATCTCAGGTATGGCAAACAACCCAAGTGCTACCGGCACAAGCCTTATTCCGTCCAGAAGATTTATGTTACCAAACGCAAAACGCACTTCTCCCGTAATGGCCGACATTCCCACCAAAGAAACCAAAAGCCCCAGAAGCCCCGCGATTGCTCCCTTAATCTTGTCGGTTGACAAAAGGGCTATAAACATTACGCCTATAAGGATCAGCATTAGCTGCTCGGGAGAAGTAAAATAAAGTAGAACAGGGGCCAGAAAAGGTATGAGGAGGAGCAGGAATAAGCCCCCGACAAGTCCGCCAAGCGCGCTGCTTACCAAGGCTGTTCCCAATGCTTTATGAGCTTGCCCTTGTTTGGTAAGAGAGTAACAATCGTCCAAAGACGCAATGTTTTGCTCGCACCCGGGTATACCCACTAAAACAGAGGTTACCGCCCCTGCTGTTTGCGTTACGCTGCCCATCGACAAGAGCAATGCAACTCCGACAAACGGATTCATGCCAAAGAGGAAGGGTAGGAAGAGGGGGACGGCAATCAGCGCGTTCAGGCCAGGGATCATGCCAAAAACTATACCAGCCAACGATCCCCCCAGTATGCTCAATATCATAGGTAATGTAGTTAATGTTGATAAAACTTCTAACAAAGCCTCTAACAAAATTTTCGCCTCTCTTTCTATTGAAGAATTAAAATATCAGCTTTCGAAAACATTATTACTCCAAGGTTAAACAGCGTCTGATATAACTTGCGTTTTTGTGCTGAAAGAAAGAACAAACAAACACTCTGTTTGTTGAATACCCCCTTACATCCAGACTTTTCAGGTTTTATAATTTAAAGGCCACTTTGAAAATAAGTTAGCCATATCCGGATCATTTTGCTTTGTTTTACTTCTGTTAACCCATATGTTTCTGTGCGGCTTTTCTCAAGTTTGATATCGCGATAAAACAGCTAAGATATTCTGTGTGCTACAAAGTAAGTTTCCTGAATTTGGCGCGATGCGTCCAAAAGCAGGTTGAGAAACTCTTCAAAGTTGTCCGGGGTGAGCCTGTCATCCAAAGTGGAAATCGAAAGTGAGGCGACTACATTATTCATGATATCCTTTACAGAAACCGCTACTGAGGCTCCCCCCTTCACAAGTTCTCCATTACTCACGGCATAGCCTTGTTGCGCGACGGCATTAACGTCGCCAAGTAGTTTTGGAAGTTCATCTTCGCGGAATATGCCGTCCGCTACATATCGCTCCAGCATGTATTCCTGTTCGTGCTTAGTCAAACCTGAAGCGATCACCTTTCCGGTGGCGCCGCGAAACAATGGTGCTCTCGAGCCAACGCGTATGTTGCGCGTGATCGGATGGGTGCCCTCAATCACGTATACACAAATACGCTCTAAACCGCTGATTACGCTGAATGATATCGTTTCCTGGGTGACAGTGCTGATATGGCGCATAAACGGAATGGCAACATCCAGCACATCGCGTTCCGCAATGCCTTCGAGCCCAATCGAAAGCAGCCTCGGCGTAAGCACATAGCCGAGGTTTGGTTTATGCGCGACAATACCTTCGCTGCGCAACATTTGAAGCAATCGATGCACGGTGCTGCGTGGGATGCCGGCAGCCGCGCTTATTGCATCGATCGTGTTGGTTTTTTTATAAGCGATTAGCTCTAAAATGGTGAAGACTTTATGTAACATCCCGTTCACCTTAACTCTCAATATCCCACCTGACAGGATTGATGTCCTTTTAGGCAAGAAGTTCTAATTATTATACTGACATGCCGCGGCGATTTCAATATGCAAATTAGCCAACAATGTCCCCGTAGATTTAGCGACTATTTTGGAAAGTGCCGCATAAATAAGACATTGTCTGATGCCAGCTGATATTCAGTTATGGGGCAAGCCCAAAATGGCAATAGTTGCTGCGAAAGGAAACGAAAACCTGCGTGCCGGTAAAGGAATGGTTAGTTCCTTTACCGGCACGCAGGTTTTCGTTCTATTTGCCGGGTTTGTGCAATTGCGCATCTTTTTTGTGATCCGCCGCGCTATGAACCGATGGATGCCTGTGCGATTAAGGCGCCACTACAACTGTCCAGGTAAGCGCTGCCTGAAGCGTGGTGGTCGGCGGGGCGTCGCCGGACACTGTGCGCACTTCAACGCCGGTAAAGCTGGCGCTGGCCCAATTGAAGTTGTTTATCAAAGTGTTGGCGCTATACGAGAAAACCGTGGCGGGCGCTCCCATGATTGTATTGACGCCGCCCTCTAAAAACATCCTGCGGGCAAGTTCGTCGTTGCCGCCGGTAGGTATACCGGATGATACCTGCAAAGTCCAACCGGCAGCGCCTGTGCCGTTGAAAACCTCAAATACAACGTCTGCAGGCTGAGTCGGGCCGGAGCCAAGCGGAATGTTCTGGTTGTTTATGGAAATGTTGTGGGCGCCATAGTCGAGGTGGGTGGTACTTATGGTAATGCCCATAGTGTCGATTGGTGTGATATTAACCGTGACGGTTACATCGCTGCCGGCCGGCATGGTCAGCGTTGCCGACGGAGGAGTTCCCGTCAAAGTAAGAGTGGTGGGTGTTTCCGCGCTTACCTGCATCGTGGCCGTCACTGTGAACCACTCCGAACTTAAGCCGGTTACGGTCAGGTTCGCTGTTACGGCGGTGCCGCCGGTAAGATTGAAGCTACTGCTGCCAACGGTAGTGCGATTGACATATTGACTTTGGGCCGGCGCCGCAAGCGTTACGGTCGCGTTGCCTATGTGCATTGGGGTTGCACCCTGCCCGTTTACCACTAGAGTCACTGTGCGGGGCATCTGCCCGGCTATGTAGATGTCCCAGTTGGTGTGGTGAACAGATGCGGGTGGGCGGTGGCCGCCGCATTGTCGCGGGCAACCACACGGGGCGGATTGGCTCCCGTTCCGTGGAGATTATCCAAGTTGACGGCGTTGCTTTGGCCGCCGGTGGCTGTGTTGCCGCCAAGGATCGGCCTGTTCGCGTTTATATTGCCGGTGTTGAAGTTCCAGGCGCTCGGGACGTTCGTACCCGCGATACCGCCGCCGTTGCCATCGGCCTCGTTGCCTTCAATGGACGCGCCGGTAATGGTCAAAACTCGTGCGGTGTGTATCCCACCGCCATTGCCTGTGGCTTCATTGTTGCGGATAACCGCTGTGCCGCCGATGGTGAACGCGCCTGTACCTGTCAGGGCAGTATCCCGCCGCCGTCGCCGGTTGTGGCGTTGCTGTGTATCTCGCCGCCTGTCATATTTAAGGCGCTGCCTGGTCCAAGATGCACACCGCTTGAGGTGCTGGCCGCCGCATTGGTTGCTGTGTTGCCGTAGATATGGCCGTCGTTCATGGTGAAGGTGCCCACGTTGGCAGCTGTGCCGATAACAAACACTCCGGTGCCGCCGGGGTTTCCAATGCGGTTATTCCTGATTGCGCCGCCCGTTTCCATAATCAAATGCCACCGTCATTTACCATAACCCCGCCGTGATTAACGAGGATATTTTGCTGGTTGCCGCTCAGTACAACATTTTCAAGGCGCAGGGTGCTGCCGTTATCTACCACAAAATGCCGCTGATTTGTAGCCCCCTGTGTAAGCGTAAATGGTCCGCCTGCACCGCTGGCCAGGGTAATATTGCGTCCGGTGGGTATGGTAATTTGGCTGTGATTTTCATTGGGGATATGAGCGTCCAGCACAATGGTAGAGTCTCCCGCAGGCGCCGCCTGAACAGCCGCATTCAGCGCGGCCCAGCTGGTTATCGACGTTGGAACAATCGGCATAAAGTTCACAAATAAGTCCCGGTATTCGCTCACAGCTACCAGATCTTGATCCTGTGGGTGGACTACCGAGTATGTAACTTGGGCTTCGAACGCGAATTCGAGTTGCCCCTCTGTGTGGAAACCTTCAGCCGCTTCGTATGTATAGTCGGCGTCAAGGCTTAAGGCAATGTCCGCGAGCATGGATAAAAGCCCCGGGAATGAACCGAACACATCACCCTCAGGCAGGGGATCGGGGCCGACACCGGTTACAGGCCCGGCTATGTGAGCGAAGTTTTCTCTTATGTAGTCCGCAAAACCGCCGTCATCCCCAACCATGATAAGATGTGTGACGTACTCGCCGGTTTCATCCACGGCAGCCACACCGCGCAACAACAGCGCCATGACGTCAACGCCGGTGTAAAGCTCATACATTTCCAGTACAAGGTCGTCAAATGTAAAAGCAATTCCAAGCCCTACTTCGTCTTCGGGTGGGTAAGGCTCATATTCTTCTTTATATTCATAATCTTCGCATTCGTATTTATCTTCAGGTGGTATACTGCCATTTTCTCCCTCGTTGAGCTCATCGCTCGGCTCTTCGTCGCTTTCCTTGCCGGGTTCTTCGGGGAACTCGGGTTCATTTTCTTGTTCGGGATAGCTAGGTTCGCCCTCTTCACAGAGAGGCTCGATACCCTCGTCCGGGATGCTTGCGTATTCTTCATGCCCGCTGTTTTCCTGCCCGGCTTCGCCGTAAGCAAGTGCAGGATATTCATACCCGGCCGGCAACGGTATTAAACCCAAAGTCAACCAGCCCATGGGACGCTGCGCCCACCACAATGGCAAGCGTAAGAATTGCCACGCAAGCTCGCTTGAGATTAATCGGCGTATTTTTCACTAGCCTCACTTACTCCTCGGTATCATACGGTGAGTGTATTGCATAATTGGTCGGCAGTTTGGTGTGTCACAATCAAGAACCTCAGCAACTGGTCCTATATCCTATAATATAAGATGCCAGACGCTGTAAATTGGCAGAATCATTTCAGAAGAATCTTAAGGTGTTTTCCGGGATATTTTGGTAACATTTGTCTATTCCGGGGTTCATGCGGCAAACTACTTGCCTTAAAAGCATATTATAGAGGTTGGGCACAAGATGGCTTGCTCTTAGGGATTCAAACACCGTAAACTTACACGGGTGCCTGTTACATTATGAAGTGCATTAAATTTTCAAGTTTGATGCACTTTGCAAAGTTGAACACAGATGTCAATAACCGCAGCGATTTGTTGTTGGCCAGCATAACAAACTGATACAATCTTGTCTTTTATGTGGTAGAAAAAGCGAGAGCTCTTCCAAAATATTATTACTTGCGAAAACAGCGGAAATATGGTAAAATGCCCACAGAAAGATGTGGGCATTTTACTTTATGCGCAGCGCCTCGCCCCTAAAGGGGCAACCGGCTTTTGATGTGTAATTTTGATTTTTCAAAAAGCATATAACTCTATTTTAAATTAGCGGCAGCAGAAAATTGCAAAGGGGATTATTATGGCGATTGTTAAGGTGGTTAAATACGACGGCAGACCTGACGTCTTTGCGTGGAGGTTCCCGCACGACGAGCTGGGAACCTGGACGCAGCTGATTGTAAATGAATCTCAGGAGGCGATTTTGTTCAAAGGAGGGCAGGCGCTGGATGTGTTCGGCCCCGGGCGCCATACGCTGGAAACCGCGAACATCCCGCTTCTGAACAGAATAGTTAATCTGCCGTTCGGAGGCAATTCTCCTTTCAAGGCAGAGGTCTGGTACATAAATAAGCTGCACTCTCTGGATATCAAATGGGGAACCCCAACGCCGGTTCAGCTGCAGGATCCCAAATATAAGGTATTTCTGCCGCTGCGCTCTTTTGGGCAATTCGGCATCCAGATTGCGGAGTCTAAGAAGTTTCTGACAAAACTTGTCGGAACGCTGCCGTCTTTCGATCAGGACAGCGTAACGAATCTTTTCAAGGGTCTGTACCTTACCAAGGTTAAAGATTCGCTCTCGTCTTATCTTGTAAAAAGAGATGTAAGCGTGCTGGAAATAAATGCGTATCTGGTAGAGCTTTCCGAACATTTACTGGAAAGAATTGCCCCTACGTTTGAAGAGTACGGCATTAGCCTACTTAACTTTTTCGTAAAAAATGTAAATGTGCCGGAAGACGATACCGCTGTAATCCAGCTAAAAGCTGCGCTGGCCAAGCGCGCGGAAATGGATATCATCGGCTTTAACTATGCGCAAGAACGCTCTTTTGACACTCTTGAAGGAGCCGCTACAAATCCCGGTTCTGCGCAAGCGGGGATTATGGGCGCAGGGCTCGGTATGGGAATGGGTTTTGGCATGGGCGGCGCAATGGGCGGCCAGATGAGCGGTCTGGCACAGGAACTCAATATTGGAAACAACGCCGCTGCCCCACAGGCAGAAAAAGAAGAGTCCACCGTTAAATGCCCCGGATGTGGAATTGCTTGCCAGACGAACAGGCGGTTCTGCACCGAGTGTGGCACGTCACTGTTCCGGTCATGCTCAAAGTGTAGTGCGCCCATAGAAAGAGCGAGCGCGAAATTCTGCCCGGAGTGTGGGGATTCACTTCTTAAGAAGTGCGGGGAATGCGGCGCGCAAATAGAAGGCGAACCCAAATTCTGTCCGGAATGCGGGAATAAATTTTAGGAGGAGTGCGAGAGATGCGTAATATAATGGGATTTGTAGGCGCGATTGTTATCGGCTTTACATTGGTGGCATTTTTTCTACTGGACTTTGAACGGCTTGCCATCCACTGGTGGGCGCTCTTCTTTCTTCTTTTGTCGGAACTAGTGTTCTTTGGCGGGCTGATTTCGATACCGTCGATGAGGGGAGAGCGCAACAAGGTATTTTTAAGGGCAGGGCTTGGCACAGCTTTATTTTTATATTTCGCCGCCACCGCAATCACTGTAATTTCATTCACTTGGTTTTTTAGTATAAACTTGAATCACTTTATTTTGATTCAGCTTGCGATTGTTGCGTTTTTCGGCGTCGTTTCAGTTTTGATGCTGTCGTTTTCCCGCAGGATTGCCGCAGTTGACCAAAAAAGCCGGGATGCGGTTAGCGAAACCGAAGCCAAACGTGGCGGATTTTAATGGAGGGTATTTCTGATGACAGGTTATGAGAAAAGGTCCATTCCCTGGGTCGTGGTTGTGCTGGGTCTGATAATATTTTGGCCGGTAGGATTAATTTTGCTGTTCAAAAAACTGGACAGCGACCGAAGCGCTACGGTAAATAGTGGTAAACTGGTTGCCTTTATCTCCTATGTGCTCATACTCATTGGCGTCTTTACTCTGTTTGGCTTTATCGCTTACGGGGGCGGCTTCATTGTTCCCATCCTCTTTATAATTGGCGGTATTTGGGTTAACCGCATTTCGAGAAGGACGAAGGCCACCGGGGAGCGATATAAAAAATACATTGCGTTGGTGGTCAACCAGTCGCAAACATCTATTGACAACATAGCCTCTGCGGTGGGGGTATCATACGAAGTCGCGATAGCTGATTTGCAGAAAATGATAGCTATGGGCTATTTCCGCGGTGCACAAATTGATTTTGCAAGAAGGTCGATTGGCTTGCCGGTGATGCAGGTGCATGGAGCCCCTCAGGGGCCTGCCGCATTTGTGGAAGATAGGGTTGTGGTTTGCCCAGGTTGCGGCGCAAACAATAAAGTGACCGCGAGAGTCAGCGAATGTGAGTACTGCGGCTCGCCTATCTCCTGAGAGCCTGTAGAGAGAGGACGACTAAAATTCTATGGCGATCAGTCAGCAGCAAAGGGGTCAAATCCTTGAAATCTACAGACAGGAAATTAAGATTTCAAAGTTTTTTCTGTTTGAAGAAATCCCGCCCGAAAAACTCAAAAACGCGCGCCGCAGTTACGCTTCCTTAATGGGCGATGACGAAGCGGTTATATTCCTTTTTGACGACACATTATTTGGCTCTTCAAAGGAAGGTTTTTTGCTTACCACCAATTGTTTATACAGCAAAAACTTCGCCGAGAAGGGCTCTTCTGTAAAAATTGAAAACATCAGCAATATAACATTAGATCACGGGAAGTTGTCATCAAACATTGTAGTGCAAACAACGGTTGGGTTAAAGATGGAATTTCAAGTCACACAGGCGCCCGGCAGGGATGAGAAAACCGCGCTGATCCGTGTGTTAAATAAAACCGCAGAACTATTGAAAGGCCAAACGTCAACCTCTTCGACGGGAAGCGGCCCTTTGCAGTGTAGAGGATGTGGTTCAGCTGTGAATGTGCGGGCCGTTTCATGTGAATACTGCGGAACTGCTAATTAGCTACACCCCAAAAATCCAAACTCAAAATCACATGTGGCGGCGACGATTGAATTATAATCTATCGTTGCCGCCATATTTTAGTTAATGGTAATTTTATAAAATACTTTTAGGAGAGTGTAGCCATGTCTTGTCAGCACAACAAATCAATGGAGTGTCCCTGCACATACAGATGCGATAAAAACGGAAAGTGCTGCGCCTGCGTGGCCTATCATGTCAAAAGCGGCGAGTTTCCCGCTTGCTTCTTCACCAAAGAAGCGGAAAAATCATACGACCGCGGCTTCAAGGCCTTAAAGAATGACAGAGACAAGCGTTAGACGCTTGGTCAGAAACTTTACATCGGGGATGCGTTTTGATATTATATTATCGAGATTATCAAGGCCAGTGAACAGAAAAGGGTATATAACATGAATACGTCGCGCCTTGTGGACAGATTTATCCGGTACATATCCTGTGACAGCGAATCGAAAAACGAGCGGGGATTTTGCGAACTCATCGAATCTGAGCTGGCCGGCCTTGGCTTGAGCGTAAGGCGGGATGAAGTCGGCGAAAAGTGCGGCTCAAACGGCTGGAACGTGTATGCTTTCTTGCCAGGAGAAGGCGAGCCGATACTCTTTTCCGCGCATATGGATACCGTTTCTCCAGGGGTTGGCATCCGCGCTGTTATCCAAGATGGCGTAATACGCACATCGGGTGATACTATCCTAGCCGCCGACGACAAGGCGGGAATTGCCGCTGTTATGGAGGCTCTTGAGGTCATAAAGGAAGAAAATCTCAACCACCGGCCGATAGAAGTGCTCTTTTCGGTTTGCGAAGAGCTTGGTCTTCTCGGCGCCAAACACGCCGACTACTCAAACATCAAAAGCAAGCAGGCCGTGGTTCTGGATTCGGGGCTGGTGGGGGAGCTTATCAATCAGTCTCCCGCAAAACTTGAATTGCATGTGGAAATTACCGGCAAAGCAGCCCACGCGGCTGTAGACCCCAGCAAGGGGATTAACGCGGTTAAAGCCGCCGCCGCCGCGATAGCCAATATCCCTTGTGGATTTGTGGACGAGTGCAGCGTGATGAATGTCGCCAACTTTCTCTCTCCCGGCAAAAGCAATGTAGTACCCGAAAAGGCCAGTTTTGATATAGACATGCGCTCGTTTGACAATGGGCGTTTGGATATGCATGTAGCCGCTGTTGAAGCGGAAGTCAAAACCGCCTGCGCCGCTGTGGGCGCATCGTATAAAATAGAGGTTGACAGACAGGCTGATATTCTGTTCGTTCCGCCGGACAGCGCGCTTGCCAAGCGTCTGCAAGAAGTGTATGCCGGGTTTGGAATTGATACCAGAATTCAGAAGACATATGGCGGCTCTGATGCAACATGGTTGTTCTATAACGGAATCGACGCCATAAATATCGGCACCGGCATGACCGACGCCCACTCAACCGATGAGCACATTTCGCTGGCAGACCTCGAAACTACAGCCAAGGTTACGCTGGCTATGATGCGTTAGGACGGCAATGCCCACCCGCTAGGTAGTTCGAAAAAGCGCTTGATTAGATTCGCACAATTATGTGAATCTAATCAAGCGCTTTTTCGAATTGCTTCATGTGGAAGGGGGGGACGGCGCGGTTGCGGAGTTTATCGCAATCGTTCTTTATCTTTTGCGGCTTTGTTTGCCTTCCAGACATACAAGCCCAGAGAGACGCCGATTACGCCGTAGACCATAAACGTGCGCATGTACTCGCCTGCGTTACCATCGTTGAATATAAACAACCCTACAGCCGGAGACACAATAAACATGGCGTGGAACAAAACCAGCCCCAGCATAGCGTTTTTTACACTTGCTTTGGCTGCGGTTGCGCCGCCCACGAGAATAGCCGCAACCGAGAAGAACCCAATATTTCTGGCCACAGTATAGGTGCTGACATGGCCCATGTCCTGAAGGAATATTATCATCCCCCATGCAGCAAGTACGGTAGAGAGTATAGTAGCGATGATTCTTGTGCGGTCAACATTGATGCCCGACACAGTTGCGATTTGCTGGCTCTGGCCGACGCTGCGGCAGTCCTGCCCGAGCTTTGTTTTGGAAAAGTATACTATAAACAGCCCGACAGCCCCAATTACAAGAGCGGTCGCTACAGGCACGGGATCAATTCTGCTGATCTCAACTACAAAGTTTGAAATACCGGGCAAATGATCAAGCCTTGTTACCCCGGGAGTGTTCTGCAAAACATTGTACCAGTAGTATATTTGCCCAGAACCGTAAATGGCAAAAATCAATACCGCGCCGAATATTGTGCACTTCACGCAGAATGCCCAAAGCGGCTCTTTTATGGAAGTGCCGGGATGCCTTTTCATGTATATCCGACGAATAATGAGAAAGGCAAGCACCGCAAGAGCGACCGCCAAAAGCGCATAGACGAACTCTACACGCCAGATGTTATTTAGGGCTCGTGCCATGCCTGGAACATCATCTCCGGCACCCCTTCCGGTCATTTCCGCTGCGGGCAGCCCCATCTCAAACGAGCTTCTCACGCCTATCGCGCGCTGACCTTCAGGCGCCGGAATTATCATCCTGTGGCCCCATCTTACTGGTATAATACCACCGATTACAAACAGGCCAATTATCAGAAGCACACCTTCAGCAAAAAAGCTGACGATAAGCCCTGAGATCATTTCCTGTCCTCTTGTTTTGTTGTAGAGTTTTCCGGTGAGATACCCGAAAAGTATTGCTAACGGGGTTGC
>Ga0123355_10003273_pt1 | contig 23155 bp, 21 predicted proteins | sample TergutEmb28metaG_3_FD_89872 | JGI IMG/M metagenome (GOLD analysis project Ga0123355, IMG submission 89872) | Embiratermes neotenicus P1 segment gut microbial communities from Petit-Saut dam, French Guiana - Emb289 P1 | ecosystem: Host-associated > Arthropoda: Insects > Digestive system > Gut ... | reverse complement strand
CCTTAACTGTTTCAACTATTCCCAGCATCTGCCCAAATGGGCTTATTTCACATGTTAAAAGGAGATTTCATGCCAAAAAGTAAAAGTATCATTCACCAAGTTAAAGAAACACTTAATCAAAAGCTGCGTATTGGAGAGCAAAAGCATCTCGCCAAACAACAAGGGGTAGCTTCTGATGGTATTTATTCATGGGGTTAGAAAAATATTAGAAAACACCATTTTTACACCAAACCGATAAAATGCAAAAACCCAGCAAGCGTGATGTTTGCTGGGTTTCAAGGAGCTGAGCTGGAAGGATTCGAACCTTCGAGTGCAGGAGTCAAAGTCCTGTGCCTTACCGCTTGGCGACAGCCCATTATAGTACATCTGTTTGTCACAAATGTACCTATATTAATCAAGAGCTAATGGCGGGATTCAAACCCGCGACCTACTGATTACGAATCAGTTGCTCTATCAACTGAGCTACATCAGCGACAAAGAAAAATTTATCATATATATTAAATGATGTCAAGGAATTTTGTAAAAACTCTTGCGCCATTTTCTCCTGTGTGCTATATTAATTTTTGTGGGATATTGGTATGTAGCTGGGAGCGCGAGTTAGCCTAGCATGATACCATGACAACTAAATTCCAAATTTTGGGGAATTAGCGCAGCGGGAGCGCACTTGACTGGCAGTCAAGGGGTCACGGGTTCAAATCCCGTATTCTCCACTATACTAATAATATGCAGACAGCCTAAAACCTTCATTTTAGGCTGTTTCTTTTTGTTCATACGAACATCAAGCTGAGTATTGAAATGTCTTCAATACGATATACTTGCACTCGTCAAGTTCCTGTTGCAAAGCTTTTAAGCCGGAAGTAACCACTTCGCTTTTAGATATGCATGAAATTCAGATAAAAAAGGACAGGAGACATTCCCCTGTCCTTTAGTCGCCAATTAAAATGCGTGAAAATTACTCAACAATGTACGGTTTCAAAAGTGGCAAAACTCTTTCTTCGTTGCTATGAATTTGCAAAGTTAGAGGCTTGCTAAGGTCTAGGCTAAAAATGCCCATGATGGATTTTGCATCCACTACATAGCGGTCAGACACCAGGTCGAAATCGCCGTCTAGTGGCGATACGGTGTTTACAAAACCCTTTACTTTTTCTACGGTGTTGAGTGAAATAGTTACTGTTTTCATGATAAAAACCTCCTTTTAGGTAGCCATATTGTATCTATTTGTTGGTTTGGTGTCAAACTCAAATTCATTTGAAATATTTTTTAACCCTATCAAACCAGCGCTTCTCGTGGTTTTTATATTCGTCGCCCATTCCTTCGTTAAAATTACGAAGTAATTCTTTTTGCTTTTCTGTCATTTTGGTTGGTACGGTTACGTTTAGCTTAACCACTAAATCCCCAACCTGGTTTGGATGGTGTACATTTGGCACGCCTTTGTTCCTGAATGTGACGGTGGAGCCCGGTTGTGTGCCTGGTTTTACCATGTACTTTTCTTCGCCGCCGCCAAGCGTTGGTATGAGTATTTCGTCGCCAAGGGCGGCTTGCACAAAGGTTATTGGAATATCTACGTACAGGTTTTTACCTTCCCTTGTAAACAGCTTGTGCGGTGTTATGGTAACGGCAATATACAAATCCCCGGCTGGCGCGCCTTTTTCGCCGGCCTCGCCTTTGCCTTGAATGCGCACACTTTGACCATTGTCTATGCCTTTTGGTATGGTTACTTCGATGGTTTTGTTTTTGCGTACACGCCCTTCGCCGCGGCAAGTTGGGCATGGGTCTTTGATGGTTTTACCTTCGCCTTTACAGGCAGAGCAAGGCACAACTTGCGTGACAACCCCAAGTATGGTTTGTTTTTGCACGCGTTCGCTGCCTGTGCCGCCACAGCGTTTACAGGTTTCCGGGTATGTGCCGGCTTTTGCGCCTGTGCCTTTACAGGTGTCGCACGTCTCGTAGGATTGGACTTTTATTTCTTTAGTCGCGCCAAAAACAGCTTCTTCCAGCGTGATGGTCATGCGCATTTGCAGGTCTGCACCGCGGCGTGCTTTGGGGCGCGTTCTTCTTCCGCCGCCGCCAAAAATATCGCCAAAGTCCATGCTGCCGCCCCCACCAAAGAACGAGCCGAAAATATCATCGATATCTACGCCGCCCTGGAAGCCGCCAAAACCGCCTTGGAAACCGCTCGGCCCACCCCCGCCTTGTTCGAAGGCAGCATGGCCGAATTGGTCGTATGTTTTGCGTTTGCTGGGGTCGCTTAAAACACTGTATGCTTCGCTCAGTTCTTTGAATTTTTCCTCGGCAACTTTATCGCCCGGTTTTACGTCTGGGTGATATTTTTTTGCCAGTTTACGATAGGCTTTTTTAAGCTCTGCATCGCTTGCCGTACGGCTGACGCCCAGCATTTCGTAATAATCTTGTTTCGCTGCCATCGCTGGCCCCCCTTAGGTTAGAATTGGCTAATTTTGAGCCCCACCGCCCAATAGGCTAGGCAGGGGGCTCAAAACGTTTAGTGAAAGGGTAGCCACTGGCTTATCTTTCCGTAAAGTCACCGTCTACTACATCGTGGTCTGGGCCATAGTCGGAAGGCTCTGGTGCTTCTTCTTGCGGTGCTGCGCTTTGGTACATTTTAGAAGAAAAGTCGTGCAAGACTTTTGTATATGCTTCAATGGCGCCTTTAAGCTGCTCGGTGTCGTTTTCGCTCATGGTTTCGTGGTGCATAGACACGCTTACGCTTTTTAGTTTTTCCATTTCGCTTTGAAGGGCTGCTTTGTCTTCGTCGCTGAGTTTGTCGCCTTGGTCGGTAATTAATTTTTCTGTTTGGAAAATGAGAGATTCGGCTTCGTTTTTGGCGTCAACAGCGTCTTTGCGAATGCGGTCTGCCTCTGCGTATTGCTCGGCTTCTTGAACCGCGCGGTCGATGTCCGCGTCAGACAAGTTGGAAGATGCGGCAATGGTAATTTTTTGCTCTTTACCGGTTCCAAGGTCTTTTGCGGATACGCTTACGATACCGTTTGCGTCGATGTCGAACATAACCTCAATTTGCGGTACGCCGCGTGGTGCCGGCGGAATATCGTCTAGGCGGAAACGCCCAAGCTCTTTGTTGTCGCGCGCAAATTGGCGTTCGCCCTGCACAACAACGATATCAACAGCAGTTTGGTTGTGCGCCGCGGTAGAGAAGATTTGCTTTTTGTTGGTAGGGATGGTGGTGTTGCGTTCGATGAGACGTGTCGCAACGCCGCCTTCGGTTTCAATGCTTAGTGACAGCGGTGTAACATCGAGCAGAAGAATGCCGCCCGCGCCCGCGTCGCCCGCGAGTTTACCCGCTTGAATAGACGCGCCAAGCGCAACGCATTCGTCTGGGTTAATGCCTTTGAACGGGTCTTTGCCTGTCAGTTTTTTAACCGCTTCCTGAACCGCAGGGATGCGGGTAGAGCCGCCAACCAATAACACTTTGTCCAATTCTGAAGGCGAAATGCCTGCGTCTTTAAGCGCGGTTTGTACGGGGCCCATGGTTTTTTCCACAAGGTCGTGGGTTAACTCGTCAAATTTTGCGCGTGTTAAGTTGATATCCATGTGCTTTGGCCCGTCTTGGTTCATGGTTATAAACGGCAAGTTGATGTTGGTGGTAACAACGGTAGAAAGTTCTTTTTTTGCTTTTTCTGCCGCTTCTTTGAGGCGTTGCATGGCCATTTTGTCTTGCATTAAGTCCATGTTTTCCAGCTTTTTGAACTCTTCCACCAAGAATTTGATCACGCGGTCGTCAAAGTCGTCGCCGCCAAGGCGGTTGTTGCCGCTGGTTGCCAATACTTCGATAACGCCGTCGCCAATTTCGATAACGCTTACGTCAAATGTGCCGCCGCCAAGGTCATATACCAGGATTTTTTGCTCTTTTTCGTTTTCCAAACCGTAAGACAATGCTGCCGCCGTTGGCTCGTTGATGATACGCTCTACTTCAAGCCCCGCAATTTTGCCGGCGTCTTTTGTTGCCTGGCGCTGGCTGTCTGTAAAATACGCGGGAACGGTGATCACCGCTTTGGTTACGGGCTCGCCAAGATACGCTTCCGCATCCGATTTCAGTTTACCAAGAATCATTGCGGAAAGCTCTTGAGGGGAGTAGGTTCTCCCTTCGATTTTTACCTTGAAATCTGTACCCATTTGGCGCTTGATGCTCATTACGGTGTTGTCTGGGTTTGTAATGGCTTGACGCTTTGCGGTTTCGCCCACAAGGCGTTCGCCTGTTTTTGTAAACGCGATCACTGATGGGGTGGTACGCATACCTTCACTGTTTGGGATTACTACGGGCTGGCCGCCTTCCATAACAGCGACACATGAGTTTGTGGTTCCTAAGTCAATTCCTATAATTTTAGACATAATCTTGTCCTCCTATTAATTTAGTGGGATGCTACCCAATGTTATTATGCTAGATTCTAATGCAAATCTCGGGCGGCAAAATGCTGCCCCTACAAGGGGGATACAACGATATTTCGTAGGGGCGGCATTTTGCCGCCCGAAAATTTATTAATTTGCTACTTTTACCATACTGTGCCTCAATACTTTGTCTTTATGAATGTAGCCTTTCTGTAAAACATCCGTCACTTCGTTTTGTCCAAAGTTTTCATCTTCCACATGGGCCACGGCATTGTGGAAATTTGGGTCGAATTTGTCGCCTGGTTCTAGTTCAATGGGTTTTACGCCAAGGTCGGCAAGGATGCCTTCAAACTGGCGGGCTATCATTGCCACACCTTTGTAGAAGTTATCCTCTTTGTCTTCTTGGGTGCTAAGTGCGCGTTCAAAATTATCGACCATGGGTATCAGTTTTTCGCAAACATAGCTTATACCGTCGTTGTAACGGGCCGCCATTTCCTTCATGGTGCGCTTGCGGTAGTTATCAAACTCTGCCAAAGAACGCTGGTAACGGTCTTGCATTTCCTTCAAGTCTTGGTTTGGTGCGTCTAATACTTCAATTTCCGGGAGCCCTTCCTCAAGTTCTTCTTCCAGAAGCTCCTCTTGCAGTTCCTCTTTTTTATTCTTTTTCATCACGACCTCCTTCTAAATGGAACCTAAAGCCCTAGCGCGTGCGTGACACTTTGCATATTTTGCAATATGCCCGAAAGCACCGATACTGCCTGCGAATAGTCCATACGCATTGGGCCAATTAGGGCAATGCAGCCTGTGCCTTGCGTGTCCAAGGAATAATTGGCCTTAATAAGGCTGCAATTTTTTAGCAAATCGATATCATTTTCTTCGCCAATGGAAATTTGTATATCATTAGATGAATCTTGCCCAAGTATTTCAAACAGCGACGATCTATCTTCTAACGCATGGAAAATAGCTTCCGCTTTGCGGATATCCGCAAACTCTGGAAAAGCAAGAATATTTTTGACGCCGCTGGTAAATACCCGCACATCGTCTTCTGTTTGTATGATATCGGATATGGTGCCTAGTATTGGCATGAGAATATGCGCATAATCGCCAAAGATATGCAGCATTTTGTCCAGCAATTCCCGGTCTATTTCACGAATGCTTAAGCCCGCTAAATACTGGTTTAAGTGGAATGTCAGTTGCGTAAGTGTTTCATAGCCTGGGGCGGCTTGTACATTTACCACTTGGCTCCGCACCGCTTTGCTGCCTGTAACAAGAACCAGCAGCAGTGATTTTTCGTCTAATGGTACGAGCTGTACATGCTTGATTCTGGTTTTTTTCAAATACGGTTCAGACACAATGGCGGGATAACGTGTAAGCTGTGAAAGCGCTTTTGCCGTTTCCTGCATCATAAATTCTGTTTGGGAGATATTGTCGATGATCATTTTTTGCAGAAAAAGAGCTTCTTCAGAGCCAAGCTGCCTGCTTTCCATCATGGAGTCTACATAAAGACGATAACCTTTGCCGGACGGAATACGCCCGGAAGATGTATGCGGCTGGCTAATGAGCCCCATTTCCTCAAGGTCGCTCATTTCGTTGCGGATTGTGGCAGAGCTGATACCAAGCCCAGATTTTTTGGCAATGGTACGAGAACCGATGGGTTCTGCTGTTTCTATATAATCTGTAATGATGGCTTCAAGGATCTTGACTTTTCTGATGCTTAATTCCATAGCTAGCCCTTCCCCCTGCCTAATGCCCAAACGCATTGTTAGCACTCTATGTTGTCGAGTGCTAAAACTATAATAACACCTTTATGAGGCTTTGTCAAATGTTTTTTTCGCCGGATATCAGGCTTGTTTTCGGGTGTTTTTAAGCGCAGCCTCCGAACACAAGAAAGCGGCTATGCCGCTTTCCACTAGCCAATCCGAGAGCAGTTTCCTAGCAGACAAAAAAAGAAGCACCTCGCTTTTGTACGCGCAAGGCGCTTCTATAACTATATTCCTATCCCATTATTTCAACCACATGGTTAAAAAACACATCTACATCGCGGCGGTGGGTAACAAACCATGCATCTTCTCCGTCTAGGCTTACCGCGTACAAATTACTATCCAACGCAAACAGGCGTATTTCTATATCCGGTTCTTCCGGCCGGTGGTAGGTAATAGCAATATCCGGCATACCCTGCGGCGTAAATGGCTCAATTTCCCCTTCCATCATTAAGGCGATAAGCAGCCTGTAAGCCACACGGAAGTCAGACTCTTCTACTTCCACACCGTTTATTGTTGGGAAAATATCGTGAGAGCCGGGCGGCCCGTGGTTTATAACCATATCCAAATTGCGGGATGTATCTATTGCTTCAATGGTTATCTGCCCCACGCCCAAAATACTTGGCAAGGCAATAAACCTTTCTATAAACGAGAAGACGTTCAGGTCAAACAATACAGAAACAGGCTGAAATTCTGCCCTAAAAACATGAGGACGGTCTGTAAATTTTACATATATAAATTCGACTTCGCGGCCGTTCGCTTCTTCTATAAAGGTGTCGCCAAATAACAAATACGTTTCGCCAAACGGGTCTTGATAGGCAAATGCCAGGCTTGGGTTATCAAGCCCATATGGCGAAAGGTTGGCCGGAGCAAGAGATATAACGTCCCCCAGCCTAAAAAGCTCCAGTGGTTCTAGCACATTTATATTTAGCCTGGAATGGTCTATTGCCCTGTCTATAGGCTGCACCAGGCGCAAAAGCTCCCCGTCTGGGGTGATGGGAATAAGCGCAGAAAGGGCGTCTATAACCTCTGTTGCATCGCCCATAGAAAGCTCAATGGCTGGTGTGTCGCGCTGGGCAATTAAAATGCGCTCTGCTTCTATGATAAATGGCTGCATGGTGCGGTCTACAAGGCTTCCGACATCTGCCATTGCCCATTCTGCGGCAATACCTCCAATAAGATATATGGAAGGGGAATCGCTTACCATAGCAAAATAATGGCGCATATCTGTGGTTTGCGCACCAATATAAATATTTTGGCGTGTGCCGTCTACATAGGTTGCTTCAATAGTAAGGCGCGGTGGTTGTAAGCCAAACTCTGCAAGGTCTAAGCCTTGTGAATCCTCGTGGGCTGTTTCTACTAATGTCAGGTGCCATGCAGGCCGCACTTTGTCACGGGTTCGCGTATGCAGCAGCAAAAAATCCGGATAGGGCTGATATTGCCAAACTATTGTATTCCCATCATTATGCGGAACCATTACGTAATCCTGGTCTTCCGAAATAAACCGTACACTCGCAACCTCGCGTTCTTCGCGCTGGACAATAAACTCCGTTACGAATACGGGTTGTTCGTCATATTCATATTCGTTTTCGCCCGGGCGTAAAAAGTACACCACCGCCAGTACGGCAATAAGCACTATGACTACGCCCATAGACAGCGTCCGCTTCAACTGCCTGCTCATTAATTGTGCCTCCGTCTAAACCAAACGAATATACCAATTAAAATGCACACAAGCGGAAGCGCTGCCACGGCAATACCATTCATTATATTCACGTCACGCCGGGTGAGTATTAAAGGTGCTGCGCCGGGCGGTACACGCCCCGGAATAAATATACTCGGCGATTCACCATACAGCCAGCGCATAGAGTCCAGCACAAACTGATAGTTGCCTGGGCCGGCGACATTAAGGACGTTGTCGTTTAACACCAGCATACTGCCGACGACTACAAGCTTGGTGGTGTGGGTTCTTTCCACAAAACGTGTGTCGGTTATGGCCACTGCTAGGTCAAATGGCCCTTCGATATCGCCGGGTACACGGGCCACGGTTGTTTCTTCTATATCTACCCGGGCAAAAGCATCACGCGATGTTGCCCATAGCGGTTCAACATTAGTAGAGCCGCGGCGCATATCCAAAGTTTCGATACCTATTGCCTCAGCAACTAAGTTAGCGAGGTTGCGCCCCCATAAGTTTTGGTTAATTTCATGGTCTGAAATGTTTGGCAATATAAAAGTGGGTATTTGGTTGAAGATGTTATTTGCGCTACCTTCCACCACCAAATGGTTAATGGGCGCTACGCCATAAGACGCAAGTACACTGTTAAAAACCGGCATGTCTTCAAATGTTAGGTTTGCGGCAACAAACGCACGGCCGTCATCTACAAGGAAGTCTAAAATACGCTCGCCCTTAATATCCGTCCAGTCGCGCGCAGGCATAGGGATTAGCAGAATATCTGCGCTTTCCGGCACATCTTGTGTAACCAGGTTTACTTCACGTACAACAAAATTTTCGCTTTCCAAAATTACTCTAAGCCCCGGCTGCAACTCAAGTTCTCCACTGCCAGTAACATAGTATATAATCGGCGGGTCGCCTTGGGTTACATAATGTATGGCACGGGTAATTTCTGCTTCAAAGCTATAGCTGCGTATGCCGGTTATTTGCCCAAACATGTTGCGGTCTACTAATAGCATATCTGCCAATTGCAATACTCGGATTTTATCACCACTTTGCACAACAACACTGCCGTCACCTATACCGCCCTCAATACCGGCGGATTCTGCAAATTGGTGTATGAGTGCGGGGCTTATCATGGGGTCGCGTTCTTGTACAGTGATATGGCGGGAAGATGATTCGTATTCTTCCAGCAATTGTGATATAAGCGGCGTCCAGTTGTGGCCTTGCCCCAGCTGCACGACATGGGTAATGGTTACATCTTGGTCAAGCGTTTCCAAAAAGTCATGGCTGCGCTGCGACAGCGAGAATATGCTGTCCGGTGTCATGTCAAAACTACGGTTAAATTCATCGGCAATCAGGTTCACAAAAATGAAAAGTACAACGGCAAACAGCATCATGGCTGTAGAAAATGTGCCGTAACGGAAGCGTTTTTCTTTAATATTCATTAACGCCACCTCCTCTTCTCGATTACATTAACCGTCATATACAAGAATAATGCGCTAAATGAAATGTAGTACACAATATCGTTGATATTAAAAATCCCGCGCGAGAAATTTTCGAAACGCCCGAATAGTGAGAACCACAAAAGCACACGCACAATGATACCATCGTAAATAAGATTGTTTGCCAAGTACAACCCGCCCGCCAATGCCAGCGCAAGTACGGCAACAATTACCGTTGCCACAATTTTGCGGGTGGCGTTGTACCAAACGGCAACAACGGCGGCAATAATAAGTAGTACAAACATGAAGGATGCAAAAGTAGTTGTTGGCATAATCGCCGCCACGGCGTTGACTATAAACATAGCAAATATCGCAGCAATGGTGATGACAGCGGCAATAATTTGGTTGTCTGTAAGCACGGAAATAAACACACCAACGGCAATACACGCCGCGCCAATGAGCACAAACCCAATGTACGTACCGGCAACCTGGGCAATAGGCACGTCTCCAAAATGGCTAAGCATAATTGGCAATATAACTGTGATGCCCGTAGCGAGCATAAACAGCGAAAACGCCGCTAAAAACTTGCCGATAACAATGCTTAACACAGAAAGCGGGCTGGTAAAAATCAACTGGTCTGTTTTTTGGCGCGCTTCTTCGGAGAACAGGCGCATGGTTAGCACCGGTACTAATATGAAGAAGAACGTCGTTGCACTTTCCAGTGCCCTGTGGAAATTTGCGCTTAAACTCAGGACATTGCCAAGTGCAAACCCTATACCAATGACAAGAATCAGAATGGCCAGAAAGACGTAACCCATCATGTGAGAAAAATATGCGCGCATTTCTTTTTTATAAATTGCTATCATCTTCGGGCACCTCCGTTTCATGGTTGCTTTCCTGCTCTTCTTCTACTTGCGCTAAGATTTCCTCTTTTTCTTGCTCGAAATATTCATCAAGTTCATTTTCTGCCGGTTCTGTTACATTAAAATCAGATACCGCGCTAATGCCCATTCTATCGCCATCTGTAAGCGACAGGAATATTTCCTCCAGCGACAATTCCGTAGACTTCATAAGCAAAATAGGGAAATTGTGCTTAGACATGCAGCGGAAAATGGGCTCGCGGATATCGCTGCCATTTTCACCCGCAAGCACAAGGTCTACTGTGCCGGTTTCGCCGCCTGCTTCGGCAGATATCGTTTTTATCACCAAAAAGTCTGTTAACGCATTTAGCACCTGCTGGCGGTCGCCTTTTACCCGCACCTGCATACGGTTAGCACCCTTGGTGATGCTGTCGGAAAGGCTTTCCGGCGTGCCGGTAGCTACAATTTTACCGCGGTTGATAATCATCATCCTGTCGCAAACGGCACTTATCTCTTGCATAATGTGCGACGAAAGTATGACCGTGTGTTTTTTGCCAAGGTTTTTTACCACGTCACGCATTTCTATTATTTGCTTGGGATCCAACCCAATAGTCGGCTCGTCCATTATTATTACTTTTGGGTTGCCAAGCATAGCTTGCGCCAGCCCAACCCGCTGCCTGTACCCGCGGGACAGGTTTTTAATCAGCCGGCGTGGGATATCGTCTATGGAAACCTGTGCCATGACATAGTTGACCATATCCTTGCGCTGGCTGCGCTTGACGCCTTTGATATCGGCGACAAAATTTAAGTATTCTTCCACGCGCATATCCAAGTACACGGGGGGGGTGTCTGGCAAGTATCCAATGTTGGCCTTTGCACGTTCCGGCTCGGCAACAACGTCTATGCCGTCGATGGTCACTTCGCCGCTTGTTGCGGCAATAAAGCCTGTCATAATGTTCATGGTAGTGGTTTTGCCTGCGCCGTTTGGCCCAAGGAAGCCAACTATTTCGCCAGCGTTAATGGAAAAGCTGATGTTGTCTATGGCTTTGCGCTGGCCGTATTGTTTGGTTAAATTCCGTACTTCAATCAATAGTCTCAACTCCATACGTATGGTGCGAATTTCTAAATGAAGGTATAGAATCCACACGATATAAAAATCGCTTTAGAGTATAGCAGAATGCCATAAAACCAGTAGTTAACAATTTGTGAATGTTTTGTGAACAGAAACGGGTTGTTGGGTTATAGTTGGTGGCCAATAAAGGGAGTGGAACCGTGAAATTTCGTGATTACAGGAAGACAAAGAAATTATTGATAATGCGGTTGATATACGATACAATGCGCATGAGGCGAGTTATAGAGTCAAGTACGACATAAAATGTGCGTATTAACGAGAATATTCGTGAAGAAGCCGATGAATTATGGAGGGACATTTATGTGTAAAATCAGCAAATCTAAACGTCTAGCTGTTTTTTGTATTACTTCCGCTATAGTTTCTCTCGGTGTATATGTATTGATATCATCACAATATCCATACACTGATATTACTCCCTCTATATATGGCTCGGTGCATAACTCCGGTAGTGGCTACGCTGTCGTAATTTCGGAGCAAAATCAAGATGTATCAAAGCCAACATCTAATAAAGACTGTCTCGTTAAACAAAAAGCATAAATATTCATGAAAATGCTTAACGAGATAGCCCTTTTATATATCAGATACTTACCCTACTGCTTATTCACATTCATAAACGCCTTAAGTTCTTCCACGGCCTCTTCCGTTGGCACTCCTATCCCCGTTTTGGGGGCGCGCACCGTATTGTCAAAGGCAGGTACGGTTTCAAATGTTGTATGAAATGGTTGTAATTCTTTTGGTATATCTTTTTGTTTTTTAGATGTTAATCCCATGGTTGTTTGCTCCTTTTTTGTAAACTCCTTTGTAGTATTCGTCAAATTGGAGTATACTATGCGCAACGATATATAGTGCAAAAGGAGCTTTGTCATGGACATTCTAAGCGCAATAAAAAATAGAAAATTATTTATTGATGGCGGCACCGGTACGGAATTTCATAAACAAGGGTTAACGGGCGATCCGGTTACGGTAAACCTGTGTAACCCGCAAGCAGTGGTTGACCTACACCGCGCATACCTACACGCCGGTGCAGATATAATTACCGCCAACACTTTTGGTGCGTACAGTCATAAACACGCCAATTTTGCCCAAATTATTTCCGCCGCGATAGAAAATGCAAAAACGGCTGTGCAAGGGGAAAATAAGTACATTGCTTTAGATATGGGGCCAACGGGGTTAATGCTGGAACCTTATGGAGATGTTCCTACAGAGGAAGCTGCCGCCATTTTTGCGCAAACCATACAGCAGGGCGTAAAAAACGGTGTAGATTTAATATTAATTGAAACAATGATGGATTTGGGCGAGCTTGAAATTGCCGTAACTGAAGCGAAGAAGACCGGCTTGCCCGTTTTTGCAACCATGAGCTTTAACGCAAACGGGCGCACTATGTATGGTACAAGCATTAAGGATATGGCGGCACTTTTAGAGCGGCTGCAAGTAGACGCGCTTGGCATGAACTGCGGCGAAGGTTTGGACGCATATGCGGCATTATTAGACGAGCTGCTGCAGGCAACCAGCCTGCCTGTAATTTTTCAGCCAAATGCAGGGTTGCCGGAAATAGTAGATGGCGCACCGCAATACAATGTGCAGCCAAATGAATACGCAAGTTTTATGGCAGATATGGCAAGCAAAGGTGTAACAATACTTGGCGGCTGTTGCGGGACAGAGCCCGCCCATATAGCCGCAATGATTAGAAAGTGTACATGTACATGATATCACTTTTTGGGTTTGCGTCGGCAGTTGTGGCGACTGTATCGATAGTTGCGCTTGTGCTACATTTTAAGTTAATGGAAAAGCGCGGCGTTGTAGACGATGCGCTTGCCAAAATAAATGAGCTTTTGTTTTTGGCGGAAGATGAAGATGAGAATAAAGCTTTGGATGCAAGCTCAGAAGAAATCAAGGATGCGGTTAGGGCTTATAATGATGCCGTGGATGTGTATAACGCGTATATCTCCCGGTTCCCGGGTAAAATTATGGCGGTAATAGTGGGGTTGAAGAAAGAACGGGGTATGTAGTGGATATTTATGAAATAGCCCAAGCATTCGCAGCAACACACAATTGTATGCTTGGTATATGTGATGCTTCCCCGCTAGATGTAGCGCACCTTGCAAAAAGTACGTTTGTGCCTTTTGTGAGCCGGGATATAAAAAAACGTACAGACCCATCCGCTATTTTACCAGGCGCACAAAGCATTATTGTGCTTGGTGTAGGAACAAGTCAGAATACATCCGTACAGAATCATGCAAATAATACAGAAAATATCGCACAGCTTTCATCACTTGGCACAAATGACGATTATCATATCAAGGTAAAATCTTCGCTAGGCGAGTTGAAAAATGAACTTTTACAACACACATCTTTCAAATACAAAATCCTAGTAGACAGCCCAACCCTAGATGAGCGCGCATTTGCCCTACGGGCAGGCATTGGTTTTTTCGGGCGTAATGGGTTAATCATTTCGCCGCAATTTGGTACTCGGTTTAACATAGGCCTGCTTTTGACGGATATTCCGTTAAATACTGCAGCGGTTTTGTCTGTGCCACAAACCGGATGCCCGCCACATTGCCGCTTATGTATAGACGCTTGCCCAAACGGAGCCTTGCAGCCTGACCACTCGCTTGATACAGCAAGGTGCATTTCGTACCTTACCCAAAAGCGCGAACGTACTACTGAAGAAGAAGCGATGCTGCACAACCAGCTTTACGGCTGCGATATTTGTCAAGATATTTGTCCGTTTAACGCACCATGCGCAAAAACGTATATCAATCCGCAGGCGTGGCTAGCTATGAGTGATGCCGCGTTTGCAGAAATGTATTCCTACACCGCCATGCTATGGCAAGGTGCAGCGCTTTTGCGCCGTAATGCGAAAGCGGCAGAAGAGTCTTAAAATTTTCTTCTTGTCTGCTTTGCGCGTCGCCTTCTGTTCATCGCTCAACTTTTCAATACAAAACCACCCGGCAAGCTAATGACCCGCCGGGTGGTTTTTATTTGTAAAAATTAATTAACGAGGAATGTTGCTTAGGTCAAAGATAGAACCGCCTTGTTGGGCTTTGTTCGCTTCCCAGTTTGCATTGTAGATTGCTTCGATTTCTGGCATACCATTGTTGTTTGCAAAGTCACGTACTTCGTCAAACAAACGAGATGCTTCTTCGTATGAAGATGCTAGAATAATTTGCGGGAGCATTTCTTCAAAGCGGTCTTCTACCATTGTGCGTTGGATACCAAGCTGAGAGGTGCTATCGATTTGCTGACCCATAAGCATAAATTCGTCAGACAGGCGTAGGTTTGGTGTAAATACTGTTTCTTGCATGTAGTCTACCCATACACGCTCTGCTGGTGGTAACATGCTGTTTGCGGCAAATTTTGCGTTATCTACGTTGTTCGCATGGCCATGAAGTGCCCAGTCCCATAGTCCAAGTGCTCTGTTTTCTGCTTCACTCAAAGACTCAACAGATCTTGTAAGGATTGGGAAACCTTCTGGTGTAAGCTCATCCCATAGGTGACCTTGTGGGCCAAACATCATTTCAACACTACCAAGTGGAGAAAGCATCCATGTCAAAAGTTCGAAAATACGACCTGGGTTGTTTGCGCCTCTTACTACGAAAGAACCGTTCCAGCCAAGTGTTTCATGCACTTGGTGGTTGATTGCCGAGTGTGGCAAACCATTTGCAGGTAGGAACACGTACGGATGTCCGTCAACTGTATAGTAAACCACTTCGATAGAGTTGCCTGGGTCTGCAGTGCTCAGAATACGGCGGAAATTGATATCGTTATCTGAAGAATGGTCGTGCCAGATTAGACCGCCACGGCCGGCAACCAAGTTTTCTTCAAATTGCTCAACAGAGTTGGTTAGGTTTACTGCGGTGAACAGACCTTCGCGATGCCAGCGGTTTGCTTCCATAACGGCTGCACGCCATAGGCTGTTGTTCCAGCTACTGCCGAAGGTTCCGTCAGGCTTAACGCTGTACCAGCCGCCCCAGCCGGCGTTAATGCCGCCCATAGCCATAAAGATACCGCCAACAAATTCTTGCCCAAAGTTAGGGCCGCCGTTAAACAATACAGGAATGATTGGTGCGCCTGTATGGTTTGTAAGGCCCGCGTCGCGTACCGCAACTGCGTAGGCATACAAATCTTCAAATGTTCTAAGAACCGGAGAACCTACAGCTTCATATACCTTGGTTGTTGTCATCCAAGAATCGTTACCGCCGGTTGCGCCGCCACGTTCGCCAATTACACCCATACGCACCCAGTTAGGGGTGGTATAGTTTACGCCGTCAACGGAGTAGTGACGTTGGGTAGATGCAGGCACGTTGTCGTGGTACCAGTTGTCGTAACCAAAACCAATAAGCTCATCAATGCTGTAGAATGTGCCCAGTCTTGTTAACTCAACATTAAATGGGCTTCTGTCCATCCAAAGTACATCCGGCATGTCGTCTGCCATAAGTCTAAGGTTAATAATATCTTCCGCATTAGCATCAGGGGTTGTAAGGGTTGGGAAAATGTTAAACCTTTCGCTCCAACCGGCTGTAATGTAGTCGTCGCCCCAAGATTTACCATGTGGTGGGTTCCACCAGTCGTAAACAAACGTCCATTCAAATTCTACGCGCTCACGACCGTCGACTGTGCCGCCACCGGTTTCGTTGTCTCTGTTACATGCTGCTGCCAATGCTAAAATAGCAACCAACAACAGTAGAAGTGCTAACTTCTTTTTCATAACTTCATTTCCTCCTTGTTTTGGGATTGTGAGCTACCCTTTTATGGAGCCCACCATCATTCCTTTTATGAAATACCGTTGTAAAAACGGATAAATCACTACTACAGGTGCAATGGTAACAAACATGGTTGCCATCGTTATACTGCGTACGTTTGTGGCGTTTCTGCCGACACTCCCCAAACGTGCCGCGCCACCAATTTCAGATACCAGTGCCGCCATTGCCGCGTCTGCCCTGGCTTCGTTTATGATACCAAGCAAAATATTTTGCATTGGTCGCAAACTTGGGTCTGTTATATACACATTGCCAAAAAACCAGTCGTTCCAGTGGCCAACACCAACAAACAGTGCAATGGTCGCCATAATTGGCGTACTTACGGGTATAATTATCTTGAAGAAAATTTGCAAGTAATTTGCACCGTCAAGCTTTGCAGACTCCTCTAATGATTCCGGTATGGACTGGAAGAATGTGCGCATGAGGATTATGTTAAACAAGCCTATTAAGTTGGGGATAATAAAAACCCAAAAGCTATTGAACAAGCCCATTGCACGTATCATAAGGAAGGTTGGTATCATACCACCCACAACATACATAGGAATAAGGCAAAAAATTGCATAATATTTGCGGCCAACCAACTCTGAATGGGCAAGCCCGTATGCCAGTATACCCGTAAAGAACAGTGCGCCTAGTGTACCAATTACTGTACGCGCTATGGTTACGCCATATGCACGCCATATCATATTGTTGGTTAAAATATTGCTATAACTGTCAAACGACCACACGCGAGGCCACACTGTAATGCCGCCAAGGCGGGTATCGTCTGCATGGTTAAGCGATATTGCAAGAGCATTTAGAAGCGGGTACAAAATGGATACAAGTACTATCACCATAGTGAGTATTATTATACCATCAAGAATATAATCTTTTGCTGTACGTTTGCCTACCATAATATGAGCATCACCTTTCTAAAACAGCGAAGTATCGCTTTTGCGTCTTGCAATCCAGTTGGCCAACAGCACTAAGGTAAAGTTCATCATAGTGGAGAATAAACCAACCGCAGAAGCATAGCTAAAACGGCGTTGCCCGATACCCATACGGAATTGATATGTCTGTAAAATTTCCGCTGTTTCACGCAGCAATGCGTTATCCATCATGCGGGTAAGCATCATAACCTGGTCGAAACTGGTTACCATCAGCGTACCAACATTGAGAATAAACAGGATTATAATTGTCGGCTTTATTCCGGCAATGGTGATGTACCACATTTTTTGCAAACGCCCCGCACCATCTATAGAAGCGGCTTCGTATTGCTCGGAATCGACGCCGGTTATGGCGGCTACATATATGATTGCGTCCCATCCTATCTGTTTCCAGATATGGGTACCCAGCACCATGCCCCAGAAGTAACTGCTTCTGCCGAAAAAGAATATAGGCTCGTCAATAATACGAAGGAACATAAGCAGTTCGTTAACCGCACCGTTTTCTATAGAAAAGAAGTCGAACATGAGTATTGCCGCAACTGCCCAGCTTATAAAGTGAGGCAAGTAGCTTATGGTTTGTGTAAATTTTTTGAACTTTACGCTGCGCAATTCGTTGAGCATTACAGCAAAAATAATGGGCAATGGGAAATAGATAAAAACACGCATTGCACCCATTACAAGGTTATTGCGCATAATCCTTGGGAACAACGGGCTGTTAAACAGCATTCTAAAGTGGTGCAACCCCACCCATTCGCTTCGGCCAAATGCATCGCCTATCCTAAACTCCTGAAAGGCCATAACAATACCATACATTGGACCATAGAAAAAAATCAAAATGTAAATAAGTGCAGGTATTACAAGAAGCTGCAAATCCCACTGTTTTAACATTTTGATATACCATGGCCGCTTACTTGCAACTACATAGCTCTTTGCAGAATCAGACTTTGCAGACACAAAACACCCCGATCTACATGAATTTTGACGGGTGGAGACAATTAAGTTAAAAACCGCTACATGCCATATATCCCAATCAACTTAAAGCATTATACTACCCAATTGTGAAATATGCAATAGAAAATTTTGCTCTGGCAAAAATATGCACAAAAAAAGCGATGTTCTATGAAAATGAACATCGCATATGCCACAAATAAGATTACAAATTGGTTACTTTTACTGCCAAAATTTGCTGTGCTGCCAAAGCCAGGAACATATAATGAGAAGACCCGCCGCCCATTACGTATTCTACCTGCTGCCACAGGTACGGGAAGTCTAACAGCTCTGGGAAGTCTGGGCGGATTAGGGCAGTACCGGAAACTACGCCACCGGGGATATAAGACCAGTCTGCACGGTTTAGGCCATAACCCACAGTAGCGGACTTTGCGCCAACACCGGAAGCAAAAGACACCGTATTCGAACCCGGGTGACAGCCCAGGATAAAGTTTAGCGCGTCGAAAATCATATCCGGTTCAAAAATATCCGGATAGGCTTTGTATAGGAAGTAGTATTCGTACCCCAGCCGCTGAATATTCCAGCCTGCGCCCCATATATGCGGGCGATACGGGATTCCATATGGAGTTTCTGCACTTTGCTGCGCAAGTGATTCTTTTAGCGCAGGCAGTGCGGCACGGATTGCTTTTGTAAAATGGCTGTCGTTCATGGCTTTTTCTGCACGGGCCACAAGCCAGCCCAACCGGTCAATTTCTGCGGCAATAAACGCAACTTCTGCAAGCAAGAAGTCTTTGTATATTTGGGCGCCGGTGGTTAGGAAAAGCTCCACCGCGGCGTGTACTTTTGCGGCTTTGGCATTGCCGCTTCCGTCTGTGACTTTATATAGTTCGCAGGCGGCTTCTAATGCTTGCGCGCTTAGTTTATCGTTAAAGCCTTTAAGCGTACGGGCTGCGGCGGCCAGGTGGGCGGCGGTGGATAATTCGCGCTGCGGGTTGTCTTCGGTAAAAACCCAGCGTGGCTCGAAATGAGACGCACTATCGCCCAGCAATACATAATCCCGCAAATTGTTTTCAATAATACCGCGGTAAAGCCGTCCCAATGCGCGGTAGCCGGCCACAACTGTTAAAACGCCATGCTCAATTTGCTGTAAAATATCGTTTTTGCCGTCGGGCTGATGAATTTCCACCAGCTTCGCTTCTTGGCAAATTGTAGTGGCATCGTAGTTTACGTTAAAGGCCTCGTACGCCATTGCTAAAATATAAAACTCGCCGGATTGAGACTCTACGCGCAGGTCGAAATCCCCCGCATCGTGCCAGCCGCCTACATTTAGACCGGGAACAGCATCACCGGGTTGATATTTTGTTAGGGTAGAGCCGCCCTGCACATATCCGTCTATGTGGTTGTAATTTATCGGCGCCATACGCGCATCGTTATTGTGGCAAAGGCCATGCCATACGCGGTATTTTTCGTTTACGCGCATGTGGCACATTTGCACAGGCAAGAAGTATTCCAGCACCGGCTGCCAAACGCCCCTGTCGTAAACATCGCTGGCAATGCGGAAAATGGAAGACTCGGACGTGCCGTAAGCAACTTTGTACAAGCCTTCTTCAGTGATGCTTGTAAAGTCGAATTTCACATAGTTGTAGCGCAGGAATTGCCCCCAATCCTGCCCGTTTGCGGAAAAAACCTGCTGCGCGCCATTTTCGGTTATCTTGTATAGGATTGGCAAAGCACGGTTTGCCTCCCGCTTGTCTAATTCGATAACCGCAACTTTTGGCTGTGCCGGGTGGTAGCCCACTTGTGATGTTTGCACAACAGGAGTGTATAGCCAATCCTGCACAATATTGGGCGTGATAACCCATTGGATGGCGTTTTTAGTTGCCCCGGCAGGCACCTCGCTGCTTATGGTAAACCAGCCGTTGTTATGGTTCATACGGCCGTCGTACAGCTTTAGGGGTGCGCCCTTGCTTTCTATGGTAAAACGGTTGTAAGGGCAGTCTGGGCGGATGGTAAACCGCTTACCAACGGCATAAGGCTCTGCAATAATATCATCGGCGATAATTGGGTTATAGCCTGTGTTGTCGCCAGAGAGCTGCTTCAAGTCTGCATGTGCATCTGGCTGGGCAAAATCACCTGTGTGTAAGTAATTTGGAGTTAGGGATAGTGTCGGGCCATTTGGCTGCTCTGGGAAAATACCTTGCTTATCGTCCATTATCCAAGGCTTGCCGAACAATGCCCCGGGGAATAGTTCCAGGTTAAAACATACTTTGCCCAGGAATTTTGGGGGTACAGGGGTGTCCAAATCTACGTTAATAAGTACGTTTGCGCCATCGCCTTTTACGGTTACGGTGTAGTCGAAGCGGAAATCCGGGTATATCATGGGGTTAAAGCCTTTTAAGTGGCGGGATTCGTCCGGGAAGCTAAGTTGCGTGGTTATTGTATGTGCTGCTTCATCTGGCTTGCGTTCGCCTTGTTTGGGTACTGGCTGCCATTGCCCCGGGGTTTGCTCGAAGCGGATATCCCCATTGGTGGCGGCTCTGTTGCCGTGCATAATGATACTTACGCCGGATTGGTGCCCTTCCGGGTAAATATCGTCAAATGCCATTACATCCACGCCTTTGTTTTGGAAATAGCCCAAGGGCGATAATTTGAAGCCAGTTGCATTGTTCATGCGAAACCTCCTAATTCATTTTCACGTGTTATTTTGTATATTCGCTCTCATACGTATCAACGGAATTATCCTTCCATCACTTCTGCAAAGCGTTTTGTAATTAACATGGGGCGGGTTATTACAGAACCAACAACGGCTGCATAAACACCGCAATTTTTAGCAAGTTTAAGCTGCTCTGGTGTCCAAATATTACCCTCTGCAATAACGGGCTTGCCGCAATTGTAAACCAGCCCAGACATCATATGAAAATTGGGTGTGGGTGCACCTTTGGTGTATTCTGTATAACTGCTTAGGGTTGTACCCACTATATCAAAGCCCATTTCTGCGGCAGCCATGCCTTCTTCATACGTTGAACAATCTGCCATAAATAGTTGGGTGGGGTGCTTTTTGCGTACTTTGGCGAAAAACTCCACAAGGGTTTCACCATTTGGGCGGGGGCGGTTTGTTGCGTCCATGGCAATTATATCACAGCCGCATTCACCAAGTGCGTCTATTTCTTGCATGGTTGGGGTAATATAAACGGGGCAGTTTGGGTAATCCGCTTTAATAATGCCTATTATTGGAAGGGACACGTTCTTCTTTATTTCGCGTATATCCGCGCAGGAATTAGCGCGTATGCCTTTTGCGCCGCCCAGCATGGCGGCATAGGCCATACGCCCCATTATAAATGAAGAATGCAGCGGCTCGTCTGGCAGTGCCTGGCAGGATACAATCAGTCCGCCTTTGATATCTTCAAGCACGCCCACTAGTTTGCACCCACTACGTCTACAAAATAAAATTTATCTGCACGCATTTTTTTAATGCCTTTTTCCCATACAGCTTTTGCGTCGTACACCGTGCAGTCTGCGTGAAGTACTTTGCCTTGGCGGTATTCGTCTGGGGAAAGCAGGTGCAAAATGCGCGCGTACCGTTGGTGTATACCTTCGAAATCGTGGTTTAGGTAGGCCTGTGTTACCGTTTCGCCATTCTCCAAGGTGAGTGTATAATCGCAATTGTCGCGGTATACATAGGGCGGCACAATCATTTCTTCTACGCCGTGCATAGACGTGTTGGATTCCAACCCGCAGCCCAGCATAATTATTTTGCCGTTCCGGCGGCGCACTTCGTGGAAAGGTGAATTTGGCCCGACAGGTGTAAAATCACGAATGTGCGCATCGGCGATTTTTTGTGCGTCTTTGCCCCATATGGCCACGCTGTGGGTGGGGTGCACACTACGCACGACACCTTCAGATTGACGCATGACTTCCGGCAAAATACCCACGCAGCTTGGGGATTCTTTGACATTGAAATAAGGATTTTCTGGCGAGGCAGCCTCCCAGCTTAGGGTTGGGAGCATAAGCGTGCCGTGCTTTACCGTTTCTTTTAGTGCGGCAATGATGGCAGCTGGGCCGCCTTCGATTTGGTTATCGCCTTTCAAGGCATTGTAAGATGAATGGATAATGATTGTGTCGCTTGCGTGTATGCCCAGGCGTTTAAGGTCGGCGATGAGTTGTGAGGGGTCTATCATGTAAATACCTCCTATATGTCTAAGCTTTCGAAATACTGCCAACATTGTACTTAGCATACACCATGGTATCTGCACTGTCACTATGAATATTCTAAGAATTTATCATAGAATAGAAATTGACACACTGCCACGCGAGGATATAAAATAACATCATTCTAAAATCAATAGACCAAATAAAATGCATGAAAGGCTGTGAGGGCGATGTCAAAAAAAATTTTGCTGATTTGCATATGCCTATTTTTTATTGCCCTTACTGTCCTCTTAATCGTTTTTTACGATTCTCGTACTGTGGAAGTTCCGGAAACCGCTGTTAGGGAACCTATTGAAAGGGCCCCTGTTGTAGGAGTTGAAACAGTCGTATCAGAACCAACAGACATTGAAGTGCCAACGCGAGAAGAAGAGCCAGAACCCGAAGAATATATACCGCAGCCTGCCCAATTAGTCCCTCGTATTGCCCAGCTACGCGAAGAATACGACAACCCCGATATCGTAGGGTTTATAGAGATTACAGGAACCAATATTTCTTACCCTGTTGCGCAAACAGGCAACAACGTATTTTATCTTTATCACGATTTGCATTGGAACGCCAGCAGTGCAGGGGCTGTTTTTTTGGATTATGAAAACGACCTGTACGCCCTGGCAGACGACAATACCATTATTTACGGGCACAACATGCGCAATGGCAGCAAATTTCATAATATACGGCATTTCCATGGGGAAGATTTTTTTAGAACGCACACATATATATTGCTTGATACGCCCTACCAAGAGACCGTGTGGGATATTTTCTCGTTCTTCCATACCACTACAGCATTTGACTATCTTACAACAAATTTCCATAATAGGGATGCTTTTTATGCGTTTATCCTGGAGTTGCAAGGCATGTCTCACCACACAACGGATATTGTTTTATCGCCGGAAGATCAAATTCTGATACTTTCTACTTGTGGGGTCATGGGCAACGACAACCGCTATGTAGTTGTTGCAAGACTGCGGCGTTAAGCGTATAATCCTTCCATCAAATAGTATATGGGAAGGGGAACACCAATGAAAAATTTCGCTTTCGATTTTATAAAAGACCATATCTATATAGTTTTAGGTGTGCTGTGCGTTGT
>Ga0123355_10003272_pt1 | contig 23157 bp, 17 predicted proteins | sample TergutEmb28metaG_3_FD_89872 | JGI IMG/M metagenome (GOLD analysis project Ga0123355, IMG submission 89872) | Embiratermes neotenicus P1 segment gut microbial communities from Petit-Saut dam, French Guiana - Emb289 P1 | ecosystem: Host-associated > Arthropoda: Insects > Digestive system > Gut ... | reverse complement strand
GTGTCACTACCAATGATCAAGAACCTCACACTGTCCAGATGATCTGTGCACTGTCCTTCGCCAAACAGCTGAACTGCAGCTCCCGCCCTGCTTTGTGTACATTCACCAATCACTAGATAACCACTGGGTCAAATGATGCACAGATTACTTCTGTGTCCCCGACCGCCCCTAACACGGCGGCAGTTGCAGGCACGGATTAGAGTACAAATAGTGGTCTTGCATTCGACATCTTATCGAGAACAAGGAGCAGATATTAGTGTATGCCAAAATACTTTTTTTTTTTTTAGTACATTCGTTTAATTCAGCAACGCCGCCTGGGCCCTCTTCAAACCAAAATATGTGCATGCACCCACTCTATTAATAGACCACTCAGTACTGAACTTAACGTTTCTATTATACGGGCAATACATACACATATTCGAGGTAAATACTGTATTATGCAGTTCGTACATACATTGAACAGATTGTACAGTTATGAAGTTTTTATTTACAAATTCCTTTTATAATAGTAAGGAATATTTTAATTAACAGAGATATTCCATTGAAATTTAAACGAACAATTAGTTTTAAGTACTTTAATGTTGTACTCTATTTATAACTAAGATTCTTCCAACACTGTGTATATTATATTAGTATGTAAGTGACAATGTCTATATCCACAGGACTGTATCGTAATTTGGATTTATCGAATGCAAATAAATTACATTACAATATTTCTGCCTTCTAAACTGCCGAATCCCAGCACATTTTTGCCATATCCACAACTGGGGTGTCGACCTTATTGCAATTTCTTTTTTTAAATCGAAAAGCGTGGCGACGGTTTGACTTACTCGAGAAGTCGATTGCATTTGTGCTGATCTTACGTTATTTCAAGTGGTGGGAATAATTTTTAATTTAAAGTAATCATACAGATGTAAAAATAAAAAGATGTTAGATTGGTTCCTTAACCAGTGATATCTGGACAAAATTTAAAAGGGAGGAAGCCTGATAATGCCTCACCTGCTCACACTGCCGTTTGCTTGTGTGTCCACTTTAAATGTAATATTTCAATCTGCACAACAATGACCACTCTTGAACATGTCTTTGCCATATATATGTTTATACAAACAAGAAAACAAGGGACCTAAAACCAACATTAGATAAGCAGTGAACTATGGCCTGAGAATCTTTGGCTGAAGTCCAAAAGTTCAATCCTACCACAGCACTATAACTGTAGCTCACATGCAGAAGCAACATCTGACATATGAGATCAAGTAGTTCCTAAGCAGATATTATTTGTTTGCACTGCCATATGGATAGGCTATAATAGGAAGAACTAGTATCTCAGAAAAGGCGTGAGCATGGATACAACAAAAATATAATGCTTTGAAACCAGAAGCAGATCTAAATATTTAGAAATTCAGTTTGTACGTTCGTTCAGTTCATATGTTAAAGAAAACACACTGGAATCACTTGTGGGATATGCCATCTTGTAGTCTCGTATGTAAAATACTAATGATTTGGAGGAACTGCTACCTCCACCTATGGAGTAGAATAGATTGCAGATGAAAGAACAATTAACATTGCAGGAACAAGATGGACGAGATTAAAGCTAAGACTGAATCAGTATCAGCTGTGCAATGTGAATGGACCTCAGAATTTACACTGTGTTACCAATGGTCCATCAAAGCCTGAGTTCTTGTTCTACTTTCACTGTATCACTGACTTCTTTTTTCTCCATCACATGCTATTTTATCCTGAAGATGGAGGCAGCAGATTCAGAGATTCTGGGAACACAAAGTTTTTTAAATGTCAACTATGTGGTACATACAGTAACCACTTTTCTCTATGTAATTAACAATAAAGACCTGTTCCATCCCCATTGCATGCATTACTAATCCCATAGATCTATTATGGTTAAGGTAAAGGTAAAATTAACCTGTCCACACAATGAAGGCAAAGAGTGGGAGTAGAAGTACAGCTCCACTCAATCAACCTTGGCAATAGGTGGAGGTGAGTGGTCAACTGTACACCCTACCTGCTTTAGCCTCCAGAAAGGACCCCAGTATTGACTGAATAGGAGGCTGGGTGGGCCCCATTGCTGGTCTTGATGGTTTTGGAAAAGAGAAAATCTCTTACCCACTCCACTATTCGAACTACAGACCATATTACTATTACTACTGTTACTTCAACCTGCATACGGATACCACACCACCACAGCCGTACCACAACGTAACACCAACACACATCGAACCAGATCAATACAACCCACGAAATAACTCAACACATAAGTCGCATGCTTCTGAGGATGGATGTATTAACTTCTGAAACATGTTGAGCATTAAATAAAGAAATAATAATGCAAGTGACATCAAGTTGGTCTTTCTTTACTCAACTCCTGTTACTTTATTTTTGCAAGAACTTTATTACCTAAGTAGGTCTACAGATTCCATCTACACATATTTTGTTGTAAAATTTTGCATTGTCTCCATATTTTTAGTTCATTTCTTTATCAAATCTATGTTTCCACCTCCAAGGGTTCATTAGTTACTATCATAAATCTGAAAGCTAAGCAAATAACATGTATAGCCATTCTGTTGTTACTTTACATTCAACAAGACAGGCAATGTATGTATAACGTAACAACGATGTGTTGTCATGCGAACACTGTTGCAGTGGAAAAGCAGTAAGTATTACATATTCTGCGAGTGTCTTTGTAGACTTAGGTATCCAGCATGCAATGCACATACGCCATATTGCCATCTGTGGCCTGTCTGGCTACACAATATTTTTCCACATTATCTCATAAACAGCACCAATTTCAAAATTTAAAAAAAAGTTATTGAACATAAAATGTGTTTTTGATTTTCTCTAGAACTTTTGTCTGAAACATTTCTCATTCTGAGAAAAAGATATCATAAATGAATAATGGTCTTCATGTGAAGTACCCATTATTCTTGTCAATATTTATGAAACTTAAATATTCTTGACAGATTTTCCAAAAATAATCAAATTTCATGAAAATCCATGCAGTTGGAGCCAAGTTGTTTCATGCGCATGTGGAGAGACAGATATGATCATCCTAATAGTTGCTTTTTGTAATTTTGTGAATGTGTCTAAAAATTACCACAATAAGAGTTCAGTACTCTTGAAGACCTATTACAGTGTCACTTCAGGATCATAAATAAAGTGGTATTGTTACCATTACCACCTCAAGTTTGCAAGGCTGTCATTTAGTTGTTAATTATCGTAGAAAATTACACAATGTCTAATGGTCAGTTGGTTCAACCTTCCTTACAAATGTCAGCAAATGAGCACAAGTCTATGGAACCAATTTTGTTCATCTGTGTTTTGTTAAACCTTATATTACACATACTTCACCAACTTATCTTCGTCATCACGAGCAATATTTATTGAATCAAGACCAAAAATATGCTTACCACAATAATACAATTAGCTGGTCAAAAGTGCAATTACCGCAGCAGATACACAATGCGTAATGCAGCAACTGCAGCAGCAGGCCCATAAACATTGAAATGCATATTACTGTCTGATTGTGCAGCTCCATGCCTGACTTGCTAAACACACTGGCAGACAATAGTGGGGAACAGCTAAGGAGACGAGGGGAGCAACTTGTATGGATGGCCATACCAGGTGGTGAAGCTGTCAGTGAAAGTACTAGAGGGACATGGAAGGACCCCTACTCCTGGACTTCAAATTAAATAACAAAATCAATGCCAACATTACTGTTGGACACTTCAAAAGCTGAGTACCAAGATCCAAAACATGTTTGGTTGAACTCATTGATGTCAACCTCCCACCTCTGCCACATGGCTCACAGAGTTCAGTTTCGGGTGGAGGTAATAATCACTGCTTAAAGAATGTGCATATTACTAGTTAATATATACTGTATAATATATTATGTACCGTCAATACACTACATACATCAAGACAAGATGCAATAATACAATTTGGTTATATTATTTCAAATATAAACTAATTGTATTATTGCATCTTATCTTGATGTATGTTGGGTATTGATGGTACATAATATATTATACAAATTTGATAAGCACAACAGGATGGCCTCTCTCAAAAAAAAAAAATCTATACTGTGTTGAAGAATGCTTTCTCCCCCATGAGGCAAAACATACATTACATGCATATTTGCTTTGTAAATCACACTTTACCCCATCTTAAGTTACACAAATGACACATGAACACATTGTTTCAAGGCCATACCATAGAACAGAATAGTATTTGGGTTTGAGCCCTCACTGGCCTGGTGCACCTAGGCCTTAAGACTGGCCCTTTGTGCCCCATATTCCATACTAAATTAGAGGAGCCCTGTTCCTTTATCAAAGATCCAGATGGCCCCTGTACATGCTTTTCTAATATCTCTATGGCCAAAAAGAAGGAACCCAGACATTTATATCTAAGTGAAGCCAAGGCCTCACACTCACATAAAGTGTGGACTGAGGTTTCTTCCTCAGTACCACATTTCCTAAAATCTTAATGTCCTCTGGGTCCAAAAAAGGAACCCTGATATGCTACCCTTTTCCCTCAAAGAGTCCTGGCAAGCGAATCCCCTCCAGGTTCCCCAGCGGGGTCCCTATGGACAGAAATACCCGCTTACAGGGCATTTTTCCTCTCACTTAATATATCTCTTTTTATCTTTCCCTCAGAGTGCCCAGTAAGGGAGCCCCTTCCATGTTCCTTAACAGGGGCCTCATGGGCAGGGATACTCCATCACCAGAGCCATTGGTCTCCTTTTCATTCATTCATGTATGTCTGCTGGAGTCCCCAGAAAGGAGCCCTTCAACATACATATGGGGAAAAACATAAGGTCACCGTCCACGGAGCCCCACGCACACGGAAGGCCTACATACAATCGGGTGTGGCCTGGTTCCCCAAGGGGAAAGGCCAGACCATAGTGACAAACATATGACATAAATGTCAGTTCAATCATAACAGTCACTTGAGGATGTCCAACCTCAGGTAACAATACCCTAAGAAACAAATATAAAAAGAACTCATACTTCCTGCGATACACTGTCAACTTACTACTGGAAGACCCCTCACTTCGCTTGCACTACTGTTGTTCCTGCCTCATGAGTTCAAACATCCACTAAGTCAACACTTTGATTATAATGGTTATGTATGAAACAGTCAACACAACTAAGTTTTAACTGTCTAAAAAAAAGTGACAAGTTTTGACCTTTTAAGTCATCATTAGGCCAACACATGTAACATAAGACAAAAAGAGAAATACAAAAATGAATTGCTTGTGGGAATTGAGATTTCAATTTTACTTCCTTCCACTGAATTTTAAGTAAACATGTGACAATTTTCATATACCACTTTAATACCACCACTTAAAAAATTACACTGAAAATCTGTCACTTTAAGTTATTATTATGTACGCATTTCAGTGATACATAATCCTACTGGACATTAATTTTTCAGAATGGATGCTTTAAAACAGAATATATTAAATCAACTCTTGTTAGATACTAATATATAAAGAATACAAAACCAAGCTGTACCAGGTCGCTGGAAATTATAATTTCCTTTAACATAACATAATATTCCACTCGAACTCAACTCACTGTAATCTGCACTGAACAAAGCCTTGAACAATTTAACACAACATAACTACAAACTCAAACTGAAATGTCAACATATAGCAGCGATGAATGTATCAATTACGCTGCAACTGCAAACATACTAAGATCAATTAATACTATTGTCTACTATCAAGACGATTTATTCGATCCATATCCACACATGCTGCAAATGCCTCTACTTCTTTGGCACATTTTAATACTTTCCCAGGATTTTTCTGGTAACAGTTCTTTACATCCTGTCCAGCATTCGCGCAGGGTGGTTGCTCACGCTTCCCTGGCAAACGTGAAAACAGTTCCTCAACCTCTTTTGCAGCTTTCTTGTATTCCTCTTCCATTCTTCTATTCATCATCTTATGATTGTCCTCCATTGTCTTCAGCCTTTTCTCCCAGTATCGATCGTTTTCTCGTAACGCCTCTTCTTTATCCTGTCGAATTTCAAGAGAAGTTTTAGGGGTAACACATCCATAAACTGGCTGCGGAAATGAAGAGGTTACCGGTTGGACATTTGACTGGGCCTGGCTTACTGGATTTTCAGACTTACTCTCCTTAACTTCTGCTCCACCTTTCAATCGTTGTACTACAGAATCGGACACTTTGATAACACCAGACGTATCATCATTTGGAACGGATATTTTCCTGGTACTCGTACTCTGTAGGCCACCCATACTTTTTATCCACGTTAAACTCTTCACGAATAGCTGCAACTAAATCACCAGTAACTATAATTACGTCATCTAAGTGATATTTTGAGAGACAAGTACGCACGGATGACGAAATCATCTCGTGCATGAGGTTACACGCACGGATCCTAGCTCTTGCTACGGAGACATCAGAGCTCGACATTCTACTCCATGGAATGATGGACTGGATTTATCCGTGGAATTTTATCATGGAGTAAGAACAGCTATTTTTTATGTCGATTAGTTGCAAAGATTTTGCGATTGGAAGATAGCCACACCCAAAACTTAGTTCATAATAAACATATCAACTCCTGTAAATGTCGCAATTAGACTTATACATAAAGTTCCCTATTCTGAACCAACTCCTCTTCTAAAAATAAAAATCTGTCACGGTAGCTTACTTCTCACTGTTGAATTACCACAAAGAATTTTTCATACTTTATAATAGCTGGGGTTGCTCGAAATGTTTGAAGTTTTATGTTACAACAATGTCAGAGCAACGTTTAAAAAACAATATGTCAAATTCAGGACCACAGCTATGCAAAACTCATTATCACACATCTTTATTTCATGGATAAAGCATTCTATCCCCTCCGTTTGCAACCGACCAGTTTTTAATGACTATTTTTTAAATTTAAGCATGTGGAACAAGGAATTTCTCATACCATGATCATGAAATACATAACATTGCACTACAAAATTAAATATACCTGCCCTCTAATCTTTGGAACAGTGTACACAACTACCTAATGTTGCTTCAGTCAGTACACTCACATATTCGTACATGCTCGACTTAGAACATACATTACACTGCCCAATTGGTTACAGCATAAACAAGAAATAATTTACCGACTTTCCTATGCATGAATTACTATATTCGACCATCAGTACTGGCACAAGCATGGAGCCATGAGTCAATAAAAAAGTTTACTAACCAGTTCAGTGTGACATGATAAGGACAGCTGGTGAATAATTGTCTAATGTGTTGATAAAATCTCAAGAAATATCAATGGCTTAATGACAGGACACCTTACAAAAATAATGAAGCCACCACAGAATATTCAAACCTTTACCCAGGAAACAAACAGCAATGCCACATTTGACTTCTTGGACCACCCTGACGATGGATGCAGCAAACTCCTCCAAAATTTGGTACCCACCCCCCCAGTCTGCAAGGTATCTTGTCCCAGATGACTGGAGTCTTTTTATACATACCAATGGTTGTGTATCTTCGCACATGTCAACTCATCTGCAATGTCTTGAATTTCAAAATACATACAGCCATATTTTATGATATTATTACAGAAGCATGACAAAATTCACAGATTTGGTACCCATTTATCAGCAAGATCATAACAAATGCACTGAAATTTCACCTCATAGATACAACTTCAATATATCAACAGTAACAGAAAATACATTCTTCAAAACACACGAGGCTCTTCTGATGATTATTAGAATGAATCTACCTCAAGGTGTAACACTGATACAATAGGATAACTCACAAGCTAAAATATATACATATAAAAAAAAATGAATATGCTAAAACAGTACATGACCAACACACTAATAAGGGTAATAAATCATACATAAATATTTCATTACCAAGTTTTGTCTTGTAATTTTAATTCTCCTTTGTTCATGTGTTACACTATTTTCAACATACATCAGTGATTATATCAACACTTAATACATGGAATAATCACAGACAGACACCACTGTACCAACAATTTTAACGTAATAGTATTAAAACACTAAAGTTAAAGCCTTCAATAGACATACCAGTGTGTAGCATATGTGCAGCTATTCCCCAATAACTGTTTAATGGTTCAAACATGTCAGAATATACTTTGTACCTTTTTAATTCTCATCCTCTGTTGTATGTCGCATAATGGTGTGAATATTTCACACCATCTGTAAGCAATACTATAAATACACAAACAAAAATTCCATTATTCTACAAATTGCAGGTGAGAAGGCACCAACATTTTTTAGTAATACATACATTTGGTCAAAAAAAGAGCTGCATAACAAATGCATCTAGATCAGATCCTTTCAATCTTGCTGCACTTTGGCCACTGATATGAGGCAAAAAGTTCCCAAACTGAAAGTACACGAGATAAACTGAACTGGTACCTGGAATGGGATGGGGAGAGTGCCATCTGCTTGGACTTATATTTTAATGTTGACTCCAAACTACAGCACAGCCTTGACATACCTGTCACAAATCTCATTCCTTGGCATTACAGGCTGACATCTTATCCCTAGATCACCACAAACCCAGTAAGACTAAATGTACATACCATCCACCCTGTAAGTATAAAGCTGCAAAATCAGTTTGTACCCACCAATGGTAACAACTTCCATCAAGACATTCAAATAATTTGCTGCTAAAATACAGAGCTTTCAATTCAACGCGTAACTCACTTGTGTGGTCATCGGCCGTGCCTGACTTATTTCCTGGTTAAGTTTGATCACTGGTAATCAATCGCCTAATATCAGTCACGTGTTGAATCAACAGTCCAGTTTCCTGTGCTGTGCCCAACAAAATAAACTGTTGTTCATGAACATGAAAGAACAAGGTACCACAAACAGTAGGTACTGTCTGAACCAGTATATGGAAGAAATGCTATACAATAAGTTTGAGCAAATTTATAAGTTGGTTTCCCGGAGTTTCAATTAGTGTGAAATCAAATGATCAATGAACATATTCTGAACAACATATTTTTTGTTACGGAAGTGAGGGTTAACATGATGTGTTCTATCAAAAGAAACGTACGATACTGGAGCATGTTTAGCAGTGTCTCCATGAAAGTCTTTGGTGTGAAAGTAGTTTGAATTCAATTACCAGTCAAAACTCACAATAACAGACAATGGCAGGTAGACAATCCCAGAATGGTATACAAGCTGCTGTTCCTAGACACTAAGGTGAATGAATGATGTGCGCTCAGTGTGACAAGAACAATCTGAACCACCTTATTTTCAGATACAATAAATTCAGAAAGATGCAATGGACAAGTTCTTGTGGCATTTTTTGAAAATCTAAATGTTGCTACGAAGAAATAAAGATTTCTTCCAGCAAGGTGGTGCAACTGCCCTAACAACCAATAATTCAAGAGGCACTTTATGGAGGGCTTCTTTGGGAACTGAATACTTAAGTCATTCTTTATGGCCTGCCCATTCTTCTGTGCTGACAATGTACAACAGTCTGAAGTTGAAAGACAATGTTGACAACCACAATCCATGCACGGAGGGCAGCCTTCAATAATTTAACAAGCATCCAGTAATAGTCATTTAAGTATACAAAACAAACAACTTTTAATAATATAAGCACCAGGTGTCGAAAATATCTGACAGCCAAAGGTCATTTCCAATACCACTTTTCACTGATTCAACGAGCAGGTTCCATGTTAACAGAAGGTGTAGGTAACAGCCAATAACACAACAATATCTAAAAAGACGTTTAATAAAGGATGATAGTAATGACATGTTTCCGCCTATTGTGGCCATCATCAGGTTTTGGATGAAAACGTGATGATGGCCGCAATAGGCCAAAACATGTAGTTACTATCATCCTTTATTAAACATCTTTTTATATATTGTTGTGTTATTGACTGATACCTACACCTACTGTTTATATACACACAACGGGGATGGCTCATTTTAGAATTCCATGTTAAGTTAGATACCGTCACACAGCACACATGAAACTAAAGTACATCATCTTATCTAAGAACCAAAGTTTCTATATTCATCCTAAAATTAAGTAACTTCAATTGACATAAGAGGGGTCTTTGTTTTCAGTGGTTAAAACAAACACAAATATAATAATCCCTTACTTGTAATACGAGTATGATCTTGGGTTTGTATTGTAACATGCCGAAAATGGCACAGCGAAGCTGTAAACTATTATACAATATAAATAAGATTACTCTGAGTTACAACTACCTGCAAATATGAAGATTCTACCCTTAACATATTGCAAACTTTTGTAGACCAGTATGTTAGTACCAATGTTTCTGAGCAGTTTGTTGCTCCCCACCATCACAGTAGGCATTTACTTTAATAACAGAAGCAAACAAACTCCTCTGAAATGTTGGTAGAGTGAAAATGGAATGTGATGGCACACGCGCAGAAACCAGATTTAGTCTTCCGGCGAAATGGACGAGTCCATTTATATCGGCAGGGGTGTCAGTTCAGTCGGCTGCTGGCAGTCGAGGTGTGCGCATCAGCAGTAGTAATGCTGGATAGACTGTTTTCCGATACAGTGCAAGACTGCTGGCTACCCACTCCATTCGCCTCTTTCCCCTTCACTTCTCCTCCCGTGCTTCACCGTGTGCCACCAGATTCCATTTCCACTCTACCTACGTATCAATCTACACTGCATCATATTCCAGAAGATTTGGATATTTATCAGCACAACTGTGAGAAACTCAAATGTTACATACATGCAAATACCCATATGTACATGCTTATACACATTCAGAGACACAACTACCAAGATTTAAAACTTGTCCCTCTACGACTGTGCTAAGCCCTGACATTACACACCACTTGTTCAGGGAGGCTGTCAGTATTCCTGTGATAGCAAGTTTATCAGGTCCTTGAAGTACCACATGAATGCAGCTGCAGACATGAATGCAAATAAACAACCTGTTTCTACTTGCTGGACATACAGTGTGATTCTTTTACCCTTGCACCCACAAGACTGGACAGGGGCAGATTTATCAAGTATTACACATTATAAAACAGTACTTACACTGACCTAGGTTCTTACAGGTAATTTTTTGACGTTCAGGTGACCGTGCATCGTGATAAATTCTTATAATAAACCAACTAGATGCCCTAATTTCTCAAATTTATTTTTGGAATAAAACTCTGCATGTTTCGGACAGTTCCTCTGTTCATCATCAAGAGTTCTTCACTGTACAAACAGCAATGGTATATGTCATACAGGTTTTCTGACAGCTTGCGAGTAAACTGTCAGGAAACCTGTATGACATATAAAGTTGCTGTGTGTACAGTGAAAAACTCCAGCTGATGGACAAAGGAACTGTCCGAAACATGTAGAGTTTTATTCCAAAAATAAATTTGAGAAATTAGTGCATCTAGTTGGTTTTATTACAAGAAGGTAACTTTTTGTTACTGCTCCTACATTTGGGCCCCACAACGAATCACAGGATTAATCCATTTCAATCATCTTCAACTGATGTTTTAAGGGGGTCAACGGCCCTTCCTATTTCTTCTCTGCAGGTTCTACCTGGAATGCTGCAGGACCAGGGGACTGTGGATCAGAAGTCTTTATTAAAAAAAAAAAAAGTAGTAGTAGTAGTAGTAGTAGTAGTAGTAGTAGTAGTAGTACACATGGGATCAGGAGATACTATACTGGTCAATGCTGAGTCACTCCTGAAGACATTTTTGGAGGACTTACCAGCCTTTATGAATACTTTCCTAAATTGCCAAAGTATCAGGATTATAAGAGTATCAGCATCGATATTAAATTAACCCTTTCCCCGTTCCATTCAAATCGCTAGTGCCTGGGCAGAAGAGCCGAGTTTTTTCACGGGACATTTAAATTTACGTACTATACCAGAAACGCTTTAGAGCGTTTAGCGGGGGAAGGGACTTTTAAATCCCGAGCGCTTTGGAGCGTTAGGGAGGGGAAAGGGTTAATTCTACTGTATAATGAAAACAAATCTATACATTTCCATGTTTTATGTGACAATGAAGAACAGTACCAAAACAGCCTCATTATTTTAATTAAAAAATTACACCTGATCTGGAAAATGGGTGTAATTTTATTTCAAGACAACACTTCTCAGCCAATTTCCAACTATGTCTTCTAATCCCTTTGCCTACACCTATGGTTGTATCATTTTAAGTGTGCATAACTCTGGCAGATTCAAATGCATTTGGTTAACATATTAAAATGTAATGTGCACAACAAATGCAAAACCAACATGTAATAAATACACAAGATCTGAGGCAAAATGTCTGCCCCCTCCCTACAATTGTAATGTGTTTTACAGCATACTAAATAACCTCCCATGGTTCACCCAGTAAGGTGTATCACAAGAACATGAAATTCAAATTTGCCTTTAAACGGCAAAATTCATCTAAATATTTACAATCTTCATTCTTACCTTTAAGTAAGCACAATGTACCTCAGTTATAATGACCACTCAGTTAATGAAACTAAGGCAAAACAAATACTATTTATTCACAGACCTAAATGCAACTTGTAAAAACTATAGGTAAAATACTGAATTTCTGAATATCAGAACAGAGATACACATAGAAGTAATGCATGCTTCCTTAAACTGTTCATCATCCCCTAACACTGTTTACCTTCCAGAAATGTTGATGTTACACATACTTGCATATTTGTACCTATGAATAACAGTTCTGACATATGAACTGCAAAATTTATGCACCAACACTCTGGCAGTTTTGAAGCTTGTGTCAGCTACTCTAGTTGAATGCTTCATAAAACTTAACAGAAATTAATTTTGCTATAATGAAGAACACAGCCCCACCACTTTACATTTTTAAACATGTTTCTATAAATATCTGCTATGGCTGAAAAATGTATTATACAAGCACTAACATTTACATTTTTAGGTTCATATTACCCTGTTGCTAATATGAATACCAGTTCCTAAGTTGATGTGACAGTTGGTGTATTTGCTTGCTATCAGTCTGTCTTTTCATGTAAGAGAAAATCTTCTGTTGCAGTGTAAGAGCTGCCAGTTTCAACTACATTCTGAGAGTGGAAAAATTAATGAACTAATATTTTCATTTTTTTTTTTTATGCAGTGTTTGTCAGATTATGCTCAACATGCACAAAAACATATCTGAGATGCAATAATACACATAATACAGAAAATGCTATGGTACACACATCATAGTAAGTGAACATCATATTAACTCCTGGGTCACCATTTTGCTTGTAATGTCTTGTTTTACTTTTTCCCTTTCATTGCACTAGGAGCTGAACACAGACTGTCATTTCTGCCATGTGAATTTCCTACTTGATTTACCCTCAGCATCTACACTACAGCAAAGAAAAGTTAGTTGTGATTACTTCAGTTTCAAGGGTGAGAATAAAGTGGACACCATGCACCCAACTTCAAACTTGACACTTATTCCATTCTTAATCAAACATAAAAGGTGAACCTTTAATAATGAAATATTTATACTGTTTTGAGTGATACATAGTAACTATTGATTTATATCCTTAAAAAGTTGTTAATCTTTTTTAACTTCATCAGATTTCATGAAATAGTCCCTGTAGAGAGCATAAGCAATTCCAGCTGTCAGACAGGCCACAACAGTTCCCTGTGCTCCAACTCGGAGTTGCATGAGGAATACGGACGTTGACATGGTGCCTCGGTGTTTATACTTATAGGCACCGTACAAGCAAGCCAGCGTGAGCCCTGCGAGTCCTGCGGAAGAACAAAATTGCCCCGTATGAAACAACACCATGATTCAGAGCACAACATTAGACCATCAGTGCTGACCTCTGTGCCCCATACGGTAGTGAATGCTTTAAAGGTACTGTAAATTTGAAAGCCTTCCATCTCAGGTAGTACTTGGAAATCACACCTCAGTGTCACTAGTAGGTTAAAAAGATTTAAATTGGGGTTTGGAGTTGCAGAGGTCTGGATGCGTAAGCATTTATTAATAGTTCAGGTCATAAAGAAATCACTAACAGAAAATTAAGAGGCTAAAATTACAGATGATTAGAATGAGTCCAAGCCACTATGCATTCACAACATAAACAAAATGCCACATGTAACATGAACACATCATTCTCCTAACTGCCAGAGAAATGCATATGGTAGTTGTAGTCACATTACTTCACAGGTGCTTTCTGAATTAGAAACTTCTCCCAGCTGAGAAGTGTTCATGCCATTGCAAAACTGATGCAGTATGCTGTACTCAATGTACATGTTTGATTTAGTGCCAGATCTAAGATAGGAGCCTGAACTTACATTGTTGCCAGGTACCAGCACAAAAATTGACTAATACTGGTCACCTGATAAGTCTGATAAGACAGCACAACTGCTTATGCTGGTTATGTATAATCTTTGCATTATGTAAAGAAACATAAATTAATAAATAACAAAAAATTTTTGTGTATTACACATATAGTCGAATACAACTATATTTCACCTACTAGTACAGTAGGTATACAACTACATATTTCAGCCCTATATGTTGGCCATCTTCAGGTTGTGATTTAACTTACAGAGCAGCTATACAAGATGTGTGGGGTGTTCTTTTAGTGTATTGGGGGTCAGGTGGGGGGACGAGATCTCGTTGTTTCAATAGTGGGTACCATGACCTAGGGCTGTTACTGAGTGAATTACAGGGTCGAAACATGTAGTTGTATACCTGCTGTACTACTAGGTGAAATATAGTTGTGTTCGACTGTATGTGTAATACACAAAAATTTTTTGTCATTGAACCAACACAACGGGGATGACGCACCTCAAAATTATGAACTAATAAACATTTCAAAGTTCAAGTTTAGGACTGTAACACATACACTGTCTCCTTAAACATCAGAAATTAACTTCAACACATGAGGACTACACAGTACAGCCAGAAGACATAACATTCATTCTTTTGTTCACACTTACCAATTGGCATAAATGGAGCTTCCTTTGACTTTCTTGCCAACCGTGCAGAATGAGATTCATCTGAATAAACAGCTGTCAGTGATGCTGAGTCTGCAACCATCTTGTTGGAGTCTTCAGGCTACAAGATAAAAGCAATCATTAACAGAATTTCCAGCACAACTAAAGAAAATTATGAATTACCAATCACCTATCATTTACCTCTTCAGGCATCTTTATAATTATTTCCTGGACAGACCTAAACAGAACAAGTTGCAGAATCAGTAATATTTGTGGTATCACTACACTGCACAACAGGGATTCTCAAACTTGTCATCCAGAAATACAATTTATATGGTGCAACCCCAACAATGATGAATTAAAAAAACAAAACAAACAGCTCAGCCACCTGGCTACTCTTAACAGGGGCTCCATTTTCAACATTTAATGTCTCTAAAGGTATCTATAAACAAATAAAAAGAAACACTGGAGTAATATAGAGTTCTTTTGGGCATGTATAGGGTGTCAAGACATTAAATATTTTTGGCAATGGTCAATAAGAGAATCAACATTTGTAACAGTCTCACAACAGTTAGTGATGCATTCTAAAATTAAGGTTATTCTGACCTCTTCATTTCTTTAATTAAGGCTCATTTCATGTCTGTAGTGATAATATCTACCCAAAAATGAAACACAAATTAATTCAGTGTGGAACCTAAGCAAAGTGTGATGTGCATTCAGGTTTCAACTTCACCCTCCTCACCTAACTGCTGTGCCAAGGCCTCCTATGATGCTTGAGACAGCCAAAAAAACTGACATCAGTATTTGTGCAGTTCTTGGCAATGCTTTCCACAATATTTTTAATTCTGTACTCTGAGATCCATACCAAGAACTATAATTTTGCTTGTTGCTTTGTGTGGCTGTGAAACTTGGTCACTCACATTGAAGGAGAAACATAGGCTGAGGATGTGTGAGAATAAGGTGTTGAGGAGAGTACTTGGACCTAAAAGGGATGAGGTAACAGGAGAATGGAGAAAACTACATAATGAGGAGCTTAATGATCTGTACTCCTCACCCAATATTGTTTGAGTGATCAAATTGAGAAGGAGAGGTGAGGGGGCATGTAGCACATATGGGGGAGGGTACAGGTGTATACAGGGTTTTGGTGGGGAAACCTGAGGGAAAGAGACTGCATGGATGACCCAGGCATAGATGGGAGGATAATATTAAGCTGCATCTTCAGGAAATGGGATGTGAGGACATGGACTGGATTGATCTGGCTTAGGATAGGGACATGTGGCTGGCACTTGTGAATGTGGTAATGAATCTTTGGGTTCTAGAAAATGCAGGGAATTTGACCAGATGAGAAATGATTGGCTTCTCAAGAAGGACTCTACTCCATGGAGTAAGTACATAAGTTAGTAAGCAATCCACATCAAGCCCTTCCACCTGTAGTGAAGTCTCTGTTCACTGCTATAATTTTCCTAACCAAATCAGGAAGGGTAGCATGTGGTTTGAATATGTCTGCACTATAGATTCATCCTCTATGCCAGAGTGATGCTGTTCACACAATCCTCTAGCATGGCTACTACCTAGAAGCACACATCCCAGGTTGCTCATATGACTACATTTGGGTTGGTGGCACCTAATGCTTGTCATTACTCAGCATGAACTTCCTTCACGTCAGCCATTAGGCATTTACAATTTTAATGTGGCTCCTACATTTTTGGTAAATGTGTGCAGGGAATTGGACTCTCTTATTTCTGATTTGTAACGTGGCTGTAACTGTGGTCCCACAAGGTGGCCAAACTTTAACATTCTTATCTAGAAATGTTCTCAGAAATCGAATTATCAATCTGAATGCATGGGCAAGACAACTTCACTCATAGCCCCACATTGTTTTCTCTGTCCCACCTATTACGACGTTTACATGCCACACACATCCATAACTCACCCTTCTAGCTAGATCTACGAATACGAATTCACCAAGTCATCCCTTACTTCACACGAATTTGAAATCCAAAACACATCATACTAAATAATCTGAACGATTTATCTATACAATTAATAACACAAACCATTTTCTGTTTCCCTGAACGTGTGTTTTGTTCACAAATTTTAATACTGTGCACTCACAATCTCCCGGTCTAGTTGCGAAATTAATGTTGTAACTTCTAACGACCTTTGCGAAATAGCACATTGACACATCAGACGTGATGTCTGTCAAGGTTATAATCGTTACGTCAGTATTTCTGAAGTACAAAAAAATAAAATATATAAAACTCACAGCAATAACAATTCGCAAAACATACCGAACACTCGAAATCTTAAACACTGAATTTCTGTGTATTACACATAAAGTCGAACACAGCAATCACAATTCACAAACGTACCGAACACTCGAAATCTTTAACAAAGAATTTCTGCGTATTACACATACAGTCGAACACTGTATGTGTAATACACAGAAATTCGTTGTTATTGAACAAACACAACGGGGATAACGTACCTCAAAACTCGAAATTTTGTTCTCCGTCGCTGGCAATACGCACCTCTTCTCAATCAGATCCACAGATTATCTAGTATAGATTATAGATACCACTTTTATCAGCCCCAAGGCGATTTACTGATGCAAGCACGGATTACAAAATCGTCTGAGTGAGTCACTTAACGGTGTACATAGTTCATTAAGTTGGGACGTGATAATTACGTCAAGACATACCGCACTGCCATCTACTTATACAGACTAGGCTGGCCTAACGCGCTTCTGCTTCCCGTTTAAGTTCAATTGAGACGTAAGCACGGTCTCATGGAGACTCCAACGACAATGACGTGCGTTTCTACTTCCACACTTCTCTATAGATAGCAGGGCAAGCGCAGTACTTGCCTGGCGCTGAACGTCATAATTAGTAAACCGTGTTTAACATCACGTACTGTGGTACAGTTTGTACTGCAGTTACGTATTGCAGTCTTAAGCACTGTTGCACTCGTGTTTAAATTGTGAGGAAAATGATGTGAATACTGATGACGAGCCTAACAAACAGTGTGACATAAAAATGTCAGTCTTGGACAAATTAGTGTTGCTGCAGAAGTTAGAGGGGTGTAGGTCTAAAATCTTCACCTCTGTTCAATTGTCTGGAAAACCCGTCAGCGGGAAGGCCATGGCCCGAAATCGGGCCGAAGCGCTATACAAGAAGAATAGCAAGAAGGAGAAGAGAGAGGGGAGGAGGAGGAGAAGTTGCATTGAAGAATGAACATTACTGTGGTAGGACGACGTTCGGCGGCAAATGAATAGATGAATCGAAAAAATGAAGACCAGATGGGGGGCCAGAGCTGCAACGGAATGGCTGCCGGAAGAAGGTTTGGATTCCCCAGTCGGCAAGATGAAATAGAACTTCACGAAAATCGGTCCAATGAGAGCCAAGTCATTCATTCCATGTGGACAGACAGACGGGACAAACATGACAAAGCTAGCTGTCACTTTTCATAAATCTTTTGTGAAAGAGCATAAAAATGGAGAATTCGACAATTTTAAATAACTACGACACAGCTATTGTAGCAACTTAAAAATATACAAATATCTGTTTAGCTTACCCATTGTCTTGGCAACATTTAAGTGACAGGGGCCAGGTTGGATCACTCAGCCTAGTGATGCTCGGGCAATCATGGTGCCTTTCCTGGAGATATTTTTCTCTTCTGCACAGCACCCATACCAGTTCTTGTGTCCCTTGCTCGGGAACACAGCTGACACCAGGAAACCGATAGTTCACAGCCGTCTAGCAGTCACATTCAGGAGAGCATCAGTTTCTTGAAATGTTTGTACGGCGGGACACCTTTCTTCTAGAAAATAATTTTTAAAACGCAGAGTATTGTAGAGAAAAGTTGTAAAAATTGTCCTTAGCGTAAATCCAAATTGTGTACATATGCAGCGTCTGGTTGCTTAGAAAGACACACTTAAATGTAATAAAATCGACGTTGAAAAGATGCAGCGTAAAACGCATCTGAATTATGATTTAAATCCAGGCCACTCTTGGTGTTAGGTTAATTATTTCTGGTAAAAAACCACTTGGAAAATTCCACTGGGAATACCTAAAAGTAAATGGGAAGATACAAACCGGATCTTAGGGAGAGTGCTTGTGATTATGTCAGTGGCAGTACGCTGAAACTGTCAGTTTCCACAAAATCTTTAATTCAACTTTTACTGCTTTGCTGGTGTTTTCATCAGCTTCCAGTTTCCAAAAATTTGCAATATCCCTGATGGGGAGGACGATAATCCATCAGGTTATATCATGGGCAGTTTTTTAAAACATTATTATGGATTTATCAGGGAAATGCAAGACAGGAGGAATTTCGTTGACAGGAAGAATATCTAAAGCTACATTTGCAAGCAACGTATCCTGTTTAGCCAAGGAACGGTGCATTCCCTCAAGTCCTCATTTTGAAATACCCTTGGCAACAGTGATCTGAAAGAAAGGTAGTATATTTTAACGTATTATACCGCATGAAAATTGTCATTTATTTCGGCGTTTTTAACATTTTAGGGCCATATGTCAAATTTTATTCAGTACCAGCCCGTTAATTTAAAGTTTCCTTGGTTTCGTCACACTTTTCTTGTGCAGTAAACGCACCGGCGCCGTGTCCATGGTTTAGTTACCTGCTTCAGGTTGTTGAATACGGACTCCTAAACACACCTGCAGTTTTACTAATACAATAATAATATCTGCATTCGATATAATTTTTATGCCTGACCGATGGTTTTGAAATTCAGTGTGTCGTTTCAGCACCCCATGGTTAAGCAGACATATCAGCCATGCTGGCCTGCAGATATTGTGCCAAATTGATGGTAAAATCCCCCCCCCCCTCCCTCGCCCCTTCCCACCAACATTTCTCTCCATTTTCATGTCTTAGTCGTCAGAAGATGTGAAACGTAAGGACGTTCTCAGACATTCGACATATGTGAAATATTTGGGGGGGAGTATCCACGGAATTGTATAGGGTAACTAAGTTTCACACCATACTTTTTTTTGGTCCGGTGGACGGACAGAGGACAAGGCTAAACAGCCAAGAAGTGCTTTGAATATTCGTACGAATGAGGATTACGAAATCTACCAATAGGAGAAGCGCTCTGTGCGTTTTATACAGCTTTACGCTCGTTTCGTAAAATACCGTTGAAAAGAGGGCAAATTTTATATTTCGCCTATCTGCAGAGCTTCTATCTGATATATTGGACGGCCAGGAATTGGAATCTCTGTAGGAGAAAGAGGTCTTCTTCTTCTCCAAAAACACCCAGACTGGCTCTGCGGGTCACATGGCCTCTTTGTGGATATCATGTCATTTCCCGGGGGTAAATCGGACGGGGCGTGTAGTTACGATTCGTCTCCATCTTGTGCCGAGGCTAAGAATGAGTGGCGCTATTGCTCTCCTTACCCTGTATGATTTAATATCATGGACAGGCTCAAGTTTATCCATTGAACAAGGTAAAAACAAAGATTTAATATTATCTGGAAAAAGTGCCTGATATTTGAAAAAATCTAATTACAATGAAGTTATATTTCAATGCATATTGTAAACTTAAAAGCTGAACAAACTCTTTTCGGGACAGCGCAAAACATTGCACCGTAAACATCTGAAGCCCTAACTGTGCTACTCCAAACAGTCAAACTTGTGTGACAGCTGATCCCTCGAAAACAACGGAAAAAATTATTAAAACAAAAAAAAAAAAAAAAAAATCAATTTCCTGTGTGCCACAAATTTCGCCACATTTTTACTAATAATTATGCGAAAATATAATAATTTATGTAGGAATTATTAAAATAAAGTTCACAATTTTAAATTCGGGTCTGAACTGAAGTTTTCAATATTTCCATAATGGCTACAAACGTTCAATTTCTCCAGAACCAAATTACTGCGCGAGGACGGAAAAATGTTACCAAAAATTTCAGCCAAGTCAAATATACAATCTTGGGAATTTTAACAGCATGCTCTAAGAATTGGGAAAATATATTTGACATAAGAATCACAATATTTCGGGATGCACCGTTCCTTGTTTCACCCGCTCGCCACGGTGAGGCACAGGATTTGAGCGGGACCTGAAACAAACAAAACAAAACACACACAAAAACCCAAGGGCGTGTTTCGCGGATATACGAAAGCGCCAAACACTGTAAAAACGTTAATAATTAAAATCTGTAAATAAGAGCATAATAATAACAGGTAACTTACCTGCGATCTTCGTAATCTTGAATTTCATGGTGATATGTCTTCTTGTATGTACAACGAAGTGTTTAAAATAAACATATTATTCTTGCTTCAGTACGCCATTCATTCCAATACGTTGTTGCTCAAGAAAATCAGCTCGTATATCTATGCTGTATATTGTCTGTTTACAACGGTTATAATCCTTAAGTAAAAACGATTGTGTAATGCACATTAAAATACAGCAGCACGTCGTTGACTGTCTCGGACGAAAGCACGGTAAAACGAAGCATAAATTGTCATCACGGATTACTTCTGGTTCGTCGTTGAAAAAAAAAAAAATGGAAGTTCGATAACTTCTCGTACTGATAGCGCAACGTAAATTTATCATGTTGAAATAAAGTTCGTTTCGGCGCAGCAATCAAACGAGCTTACAGATGCGGTACATCTGCTTGCCATGTGGATGGAATGTATTTAGGTATTACCGGCTGACATCCATATTATGTCCTATTTCCCTCTCTCCCTGATGCCTATTAGACGTACACATTCAAATTAGTGTAGTCCTCCCACCCTGATGCCCGCACTAAAATGAACATCGATGATTATATATTCAAACAGTTGTCAATTCAGAACTAAGTTTCCTTCAATCAAGAAATAAATTGTATCAGTGATGCAGGATCTCACAAATATAAAAAAATGGTAGTAATGTTGATCAAAATGTTAATAGAGCAAGCAGAGAAAACCTGATATATTTAGACAAAAATAAACCAGTAAGAACTTTAATGCCACCAAGCCTGGTGGCTGTTGACAGGCCTATACTTCCGTAACGTATTCCGTTCAGCTCCTTATTCATGTTTGCGACGTTGCTTGTTTACGAATGTTTTGTAGTGGATGTGTTACCTACAGCTTTAACATAACAAAATGCCTACTGAAACTGCAAACACGGCGCACGGTGCCCGAAGGACGTTCCATTCATATCGGACATCAAAGAGCAACATAAAAGCAGTTCAACAAACGACGGTACGCTGATTTCACCTTCGGGCTAAGGAGAGAAATTGGTCGCGGTAATAAGAAACCTACTGCCTGGTGCCTAGTTATCGGAAAATAAAAACCTATAAATTCATTTTAACTCTAATAACTTCTATTTGTCCGAAAACTAATTAGGTCAGTCAATTTATCTTTATGTAAAATCTTTAACTCCGACAACAAATTATTTTTACTGACACGTGAAATGTTAATTCTGTTAAAGGGCCTCTTAATCTTCGTTCCTAACAACGTTCAAGAGTAAAAAATGTCCATGACTCACCGCTCGGCGCTGCCGCTCGTGACGTCCCTCGACGTTAGGGACCTACCTTTAGTTGCCCATCGACGTTACCGTCTGCGCGTTGCTCCTCTTGCCATGATCCTGCGTTAGAAGTCCTCCTTCGGATGTGTACTGCTGTAATCCCTGGCTTGTTGCAACCGCTGACAAGATCACTACACTTATCATTGCTGCACTATCACTATCACTAGCAATTAAGAGGCCATTTCAGATACTTCTGAATTCAGATCACACCTCACTAAACACTCTCGGAAACAAACTTTTTATATTTCGCGCAAAAAAACTCTCCAAAATCAAAATAAGAGATTTTTACACTGCCTTCACAAACACTCCCGAAAACAAACATTTTTATATTTCGCGCAAAAAAACTCTCCAAAAGCAAAATAAGAGATTTTTGCACTGCCTTCACAAACACTCCCGGAAACAAACATTTTTATATTTCGCGCACAAAAACTCTCCAGAATCAAAATAAGATTTTTACACTGCCTTCACAAACACTCCCGGAAACAAAAATTTTTTATTTCGCGCACAAAAACTCTCCAAAATCAAAATAAGATTTTTACACTGCCTTCACAAACACTCCCGGAAACAAACATTTTTATATTTCGCGCACAAAAACTCTCCAAAAGCAAAATAAGAGATTTTTGCACTGCCTTCACAAACACTCCCGGAAACAAACATTTTTATATTTCGCGCACAAAAACTCTCCAAAATCAAAATAAGATTTTTACACT